>Ga0129313_1000685_pt1 | contig 25844 bp, 24 predicted proteins | sample O1105metagenome_FD_94436 | JGI IMG/M metagenome (GOLD analysis project Ga0129313, IMG submission 94436) | Orangutan group fecal microbial communities from fecal samples from Wisconsin, USA - O1105 metagenome | ecosystem: Host-associated > Mammals > Digestive system > Large intestine > Fecal...
TGAATGATTTGATGGCGGGCGGAGTATATGATTATGCCTATGAACATAATATTGTCATCGGAAAAGATATTTCTGTTGCCGGGTATGACAATATGCAGATTTCCCAGTTCATGTATCCGAAACTCACTACCAATGACTTGCCGCTGGAAGAAATCGGAAGAAGTGCGGCAGAAACTTTGCTGGGGATGTTGGAAGGGGAAACGAAGTGTTCCCGTAATCCGGTATATATACCCTGCAAAATGAAGATCCGGGATTCTGTTGGTCGTATGCTATAGCATGAAATGTTCTGCACGGGGCAGGCTTTTGTGCTGTCAAAATGGCTTGCAAAACGATTAAAATGGGAGATATATATGCTTCAGGTGATTGCAGAAAAAAGCAGGAGAATAGTGGAGGTCGAGAAACGGGAGGACGGACTGCTCCTGATTTCAGAAAAAGGGCAGTTGAGGCTTGTTCCGGTTGACGAGAAGTGTGTGCGGCTTACTTACACCGAAAGACATAGCTTTTCAAGCAGAGTGAAACCGGGAGTCCTTCCCGGAAAGTGCTTTCATAAGTGGGAGTACCGCGAGGAGCAGGGACGGATTACTTTGCAGACAGAGCAGATGCGAGTAGAGGTAGATAGGGAGACGGGGAGCTGCAGATATTTTGACGGAGACGGGAAGCTGTTGTTGAAGGAGAGAGAGACAGCCAGCCGTTGTATGGAGGAGTTTCAAACCTACAAACTGGTCGGAGATGCAGGAGCCAGAACAGAGAAGATACAGACGCCGGACGGTGTGAAAGAGGTGGTTCGTGATGCCGCCCGTGAATCGGGAGAACTTCTGTACCATACCAGACTATATCTGGAGTGGCAGGAGGGTGAGGCACTGTATGGGTTGGGACAGCATGAGGAGGGAATACTGAACCTACGGGGGCATATGCTTTATCTGCATCAGGCAAACAGAAAGATTGTGATTCCGCTTTTGGTATCCAGCATTGGCTATGGCATCCTAACCGACACGTATTCGCCCATGGTGTTCAGCGATACGGAGCACGGCTCCTATCTGTACACAGAAGCGGACGATGAAATGGATTTTTACTTTATCGCCGGAGGAAGCATGGACGGAGTAGTCTGTGAGTACAGGAGACTGACGGGAAAAGCTTCCATGTTGCCCAAGTGGGCTTTCGGATACCTTCAGTCACAGGAGAGATACGAGACTGCGGAAGAAATTTGTATGGTGACGGAAGAATATCGAAAGAGAGGAATCGGACTTGACGGTATTGTGCTGGACTGGTGTTCCTGGGAGGACGGTATGTGGGGGCAGAAGTCTTTTGATTCTCACAGATTTCCCAAGCCCTCAGAGATGGTTCGGCGGCTTCATGAGGAGGATGTACATTTCATGATTTCTGTCTGGCCCAACATGGACGAGAAGTGTGAAAATTACCGGGAGATGAAGGAGAGGGAACTACTTCTGCCGGGAAGCGGCATTTACAATGCTATGTCGTCTGAGGGCAGAAAAGTATACTGGGAACAGGCTCTTAAGGGTTTATACAGACATGGAGTGGACGGTTGGTGGTGCGATTCCAGCGAGCCACTGACACCTGAGTGGAGCCATCGGGAGAGGGTGGAGCCTGGGGTGATGTACGGAGAGTACTGCAGGCAGGCAGCGGATTTTCTGCCGGCATGGGCAGGAAATGCATATGCTTTGTATCATGCACGAGCACTGTATGAGGGACAACGCAGGACGGAGTTTGACAAGGCGGGGCAGAAGAGAGTGGTAAACCTGACAAGAAGTGCATGGACAGGGCAACAGCGGTACGGCACCATTCTCTGGTCCGGTGACACGGCGGCAAGTTGGGATACCCTGAAAAAGCAGATTGCGGCGGGATTAAATTTTTGTGCATCAGGTCTGCCCTACTGGACAGCAGATATCGGAGCTTTCTTTGTAAAGCATGGGGATTTGTGGTATTGGAAGGGAGAATATGATGATACTACGAAAGATGCGGGCTACCGAGAACTGTTTGTCAGATGGTATCAGTGGGGAGCATTTCTCCCGATTTTCAGAGGCCATGGAACGGATTGCCGAAGGGAACTTTGGATGTTCGGGCAGGAGAACGGGGATGCGGGCAATATGGGTGACAGATTTTACAATGCCCTGCTTGCGGCAAACAGACTTCGGTATGAATTGATGCCATATATATATTCTCAGGCAGGGAGAGTATGGCTGGAAGACATATCCATGATGAAGCTGTTAGCCTTCGATTTTCCGGAAGATGCTGAAGCCTTGAATATAGATGACCAGTATCTTTTCGGAGACAGTCTCATGGTGTGTCCCGTGACGGAACCCATGTATTTTATAGCAGGTTCGCGTCCCCTTGTCAGGAAGAAGTGTGTACGCCGGGTGTATCTGCCAAAAGGTTGCGGTTGGTATGATTATTGGACCCGCGCTTTTTATAAGGGAGGACAGTGGATTGAGACGGAGGCACCTTTAGAGAAAATACCGATTTTCGTGAAGGAGGGCAGTATTCTGCCGCTGACGGAAGCCGCTGACAGGGTACAGATACAAGAAAAAATCAGTTGGCTGGTATTTGGGGGAAAAGACAGTCTGTATACTCTTTATCGGGATGCAGGTGACGGATACGGTTACGAGAAAGGTGAATATGAATGCACCACATTTTTCTGGTCTGAGCAGGAAGGCAAACTGAAAGATGAAAAGGGGACAGAATACCCTTGCAACATTATTGTACATACATAAGTTGTTGTAACCGAAAGATTTAGGTATAAAGTATAGGAAAGGAATGGATATTGAATGATTATGAAAAAACAAGCGTTTAATCCTTATCTTCCGTCCTGGGAGTACATTCCCGACGGTGAGCCTTATGTGTTTGAAGGGAGAGTTTATGTCTACGGCTCCCATGATTTTTACAACGGTTACGTATTCTGCATGGGAGATTACATGTGCTGGTCCGCGCCGGTGGACGACCTGGGGAACTGGAGATGCGAGGGGGTCATTTATCCAAGAAATGAAGACCCGTTGAACCGTGACGGGAAAATGTGTCTGTATGCACCGGATGTGACAGTTGGACCGGACGGCAGGTATTATCTGTATTATGTGCTGGATAAGGTATCTGTGGTATCGGTTGCAGTGTGTGACACCCCGGCGGGAAAGTATGAATTCTATGGTTATGTACACTATCAGGACGGTACAAGATTGGGAGAAAGGGCAGGGGATGAGCCCCAGTTTGATCCGGGCGTATTGACGGAAGGAGATAAAACCTATCTATATACCGGATTTTGCGGTAGCGGGGATAAATCCAGGACAGGAGCCAGAGTGACTGTTTTGGACAAGGATATGCTGACGATTCTGGAGGAGCCCGTGACCATTGTTCCCGGCTGCGAATACAGTGCCGGAACCGGGTATGAGGGGCATGCTTTTTTTGAGGCTTCATCCATTCGCAAACGGGGAGATACCTATTACTTTATTTATTCCTCACAGGTGATGCACGAGCTGTGCTATGCCACCTGCAAGAGCCCTACAGGCGACTTTGTTTACGGAGGCGTTATTGTCAGCAACTGTGACCTGCACATTGATACATACAAGCCCGCGGATATGCCTGTGGCGTATGGTGCCAACAATCACGGCAGTATAGTGCAGATAGGGGAGGACTGGTATATTTTTTATCACAGACATACCAACGGCACATGGTACAGCAGACAGGGGTGTGCGGAGAAAATCAGCTTCCGGGAGGATGGAAGTATCCAACAGGCAGAGATTACCTCCTGCGGATTAAACGGTGGCCCTCTGAGGGGGAAAGGTGTCTATCCGGCTTATCTTGCATGCCATCTGTTTACAAAGGAACCGTCGGCTTATGTGGGCGGAGACAGATTCCCCAAAGTGATGCAGGACGGTAAGGACGGTGATGAGGAAACCGGCTATGTAGGCAATATTCAGGATTCCGCAACGGCAGGCTTCAAGTACTTTGACATGAAGGGTGTGAGCAGAATCACGATCACCGTCAGAGGCTATGCCAAGGGAGTTTTCCGTGTAAAGACGTCATGGGACGGTGAAGTGCTGGCGGAAATTCCGGTTGATTATACAAACGTATGGCAGGACTATACTGTACCCTTGTCCATTGAGGATGGTGTGCATGCACTTTACTTCACCTTTTGCGGGCAGGGTAACGCTATGCTGAAATCCTTTGAACTGAGCTGAACTTGTAATGGTTGAATATGCTTCGACATATAGGCGGGAACAAATATGGTTATTTAGATGTTTGCAAACTGAATATTCTATGATATAATCAATCTCATATATTTTAGCACATTAATGTGTAAAATAGTGACAGTTCAGTCAATCGGAATTGTTATAAAAAGAGAACGGGAGGATTTGGAATGTATTCATTGGATGATGTACGAATGACAGACCCTGAGATTGCACAGGCAATCGTGGACGAGCAGGAGAGGCAGAACAGCCATATTGAGCTGATTGCGTCCGAGAACTGGGTAAGCAAAGCAGTGATGGCTGCCATGGGCAGTCCATTGACCAACAAATATGCGGAAGGCTATCCCGGTAAAAGATACTACGGCGGATGTGACTGCGTGGATGTGGTGGAGAACCTAGCAATCGAGAGAGCCAAGGAGCTGTTCGGCTGTGAGTATGCCAACGTACAGCCTCACTCCGGTGCACAGGCCAACATGGCAGTTCAGTTTGCTGTCTGCAAGCCCGGGGATACCATCATGGGAATGAACCTGGATCACGGCGGACACTTAACCCACGGAAGCCCGGTGAATATGTCCGGAAAGTACTTCCATATTGTGCCCTACGGTGTAAATGACGACGGTTTTATCGATTACGATAAACTTCGTGAGATTGCACTGGAGGCGAAGCCCAAGATGATTATCGCAGGCGCCTCCGCTTATGCAAGAACCATTGATTTCAAGAAATTCCGTGAGGTTGCAGACGAGGTGGGTGCGGTGCTTATGGTGGACATGGCACATATCGCAGGTCTGGTTGCGGCAGGACTTCATCCCAGTCCTATCCCTTACGCTGATGTGACGACCACAACCACCCACAAGACTCTCCGCGGCCCCAGAGGCGGTATGATTCTTTCCAGCAATGCCGTGAACGAGAAGTACAATTTCAACAAGGCTATCTTCCCCGGTATCCAGGGCGGCCCGCTGATGCATGTCATCGCAGCAAAGGCAGTCTGCTTCAAGGAGGCGCTGAGCGACGATTTCAAGGTATATCAGAAGAGAATCATCGACAATGCCCAGGCTCTGTGCAAAGGATTGCAGGACAGGGGCATCAGGATTGTGTCCGGCGGCACAGACAATCACCTGATGCTGGTTGACTTAACAAACTTTGGGCTTACAGGTAAGGCGGTGGAGAAGTTGCTGGACGCAGCACACATCACCTGCAACAAAAATACCATTCCCAACGATCCGCAGTCTCCTTTCGTGACCAGCGGCATCCGTCTCGGAACACCCGCAGTTACCTCCAGAGGCATGAATACAGAGGATATGGACAGGATTGCGGAGGCCATTGCCCTTGTCATCAAGGGTGGTGAGGAGAAGATTCCCGAAGCCCGCGCCATTGTACAGACACTGACAGATAAATATCCGTTGATTTAAATTTAAAACAGGAGTGTCACTGAAAGATGTGAGGTGACACTTCTTTTTTTATATAAAAAAATAACCAAAAAGGGCTTGTGCTTTCTATGCACATATGCTAAAATATCTCTCGTCGGCAAACAAGTGTCCGTGATACGAGAACGTTTGCGGAGAGAGGATACATATGAGTGAAGCAGCCAAATACTATGTGGTAACCAAGAAGGCGGTGCCGGATGTATTACTGCGGGTGGTCGAAGCAAAGAGGCTTCTGGAGTCGGAGAAAGTACCGACGATTCAGGAAGCGGTTGATGCTGTCGGCATCAGCCGCAGTTCTTTTTATAAGTATAAGGATGATATTTTTCAGTTTCACGACAATACCCAGGGAACCATTCTTACCCTGACATTCCAGATGGACGATGAGCCGGGACTGTTGTCGGACGTGTTGAAAATAATCGCGGAATATCAGGCAAACATTCTGACCATTCACCAAAGTATCCCCATAAGCGGGATTGCATCCTTAAGCCTGAGTGTACAGATATTGCAGAATACCGGAGATATTTCCAAGATGCTGGAGCAATTGGAGGAACAAAAAGGTGTTCATCATGTAAAAATACTTGCAAGAGAGTAGAGGAGAGAATATTATGATTCATGTGGCAGTTCTTGGATACGGTACCGTAGGAAGCGGTGTTGTTGAGGTAATTGAGAATAATAACGAGGCAGTCAGTGCCAAGGCCGGTGAGGAGATGCACGTAAAGTACATCCTGGATCTGAGGGACTTCCCCGGTGACCCTTACGAGGGAAAGGTGATACACGATTTTAATATCATTCTGAACGACCCGGAGGTCAGTGTAGTCTGCGAGGTTATGGGCGGTGTGGGAGCAGCCTATCAGTTTACAAAACAGTGCCTTGAGGCCGGAAAGTGCGTGTGTACCTCCAACAAGGAACTGGTGGCAAAGCACGGCGCGGAGCTTCTGGAGATTGCGAAGGAAAAGAACTGCAGCTATATGTTTGAGGCCAGTGTAGGCGGCGGTATCCCAATTATTCGCCCTATCAATAAGGCGCTGACAGCAGAAAAGCTGGAGACCATTTCCGCAATTTTAAACGGAACCACCAATTACATCTTAACCAAGATGGAGAAGGAGGGGGCCGATTACTGTGAGACGCTGAAAAAAGCGCAGGAGCTGGGCTATGCGGAGCGCAATCCCGAGGCGGATGTGGAGGGCTATGACGCCTGCCGCAAGATTGCCATTCTTTCCTCACTTATGGTTGGGAAAAATGTAGATGCGGAAAAAATCTATACTGAAGGAATTACAAAGATTACTCCCGCGGATTTTGCCTATGCAAAGGAGGCAGGCATGACCATAAAACTGTTGGCTACCAGCCAGGCAAGCGAGGACGGAAGCGTGACAGCGATGGTGGCTCCCGCGTTGATTTCCAAAGAACATCCGCTTGCTGTGGTAAACGATGTGTTCAACGGCGTGTTCGTAACCGGAAATATGCTGGGGGATGTCATGTTTTACGGACGGGGTGCCGGTAAGCTCCCTACTGCAAGCGCCGTGGTTTCGGATGTCATCGACTGTGCAAGACATATCGGAAGAAGCAGCATCGTCTGCATCTGGGAGAGGGAAGCGGCGAAGATGGTGGATATCTCCGAGACGGAGAAGGTATTCTTTATCCGTGCCGAGACATCCGCAAAAGCGGAGGTGGAGGCAGCATTCCCGGGAGGAAAGTGTCTGAATGCGGAGGGAAGAACGGAAGATTTCGGTTTCTTCACTCCGGTGATGAAGGAAAAGGAATTTGAGGAAAAATGCTCCGCACTGGGCAGCAGGATTCTGAACAGAATCCGCGTGGCTTAATGCGAGAAAATATGTAAATTATGAGGAGTAGGAAAAAATGTCCAAGGTAGTGAAATTCGGCGGCAGCTCTCTGGCTAGTGCCGAGCAGTTCAAAAAAGTGGGAGATATCGTCAGAGCGGATGAATCCAGAAAATATGTGGTACCTTCCGCGCCCGGCAAGCGTTTCAAAGAGGATACCAAGGTGACGGATATGCTTTATGCCTGTTATGAGCTGGCAGAGCAGGGGAAGGATTTCAAGAAGGCACTTGCCGACATCAAGGCGAGGTATCAGGAAATTATCGACGGTTTGGGGCTGGATTTGAGTCTTGATGATGAATTTGCGGTAATCGGGAAGAATTTTAAGGAAAAGGCGGGCAGTAATTACGCAGCCTCCAGAGGAGAGTACTTAAACGGTATTATCATGGCGAAGTACCTTGGATTTGTATTTATTGATGCAGTCACGGTAATCTTTTTCCACGAAGACGGAACCCTGGATGAGGAGAAGACAGATGAAATCCTTTCCGCAAAGCTAAAGGAATGCGGGCAGGCAGTAGTTCCCGGATTTTACGGAGCCATGCCGGACGGAAGCGTCAGAACCTTTTCCAGAGGCGGCTCCGATATCACCGGCTCCATTGTAGCCAAGGCAGCCAAAGTAGATGTATACGAGAATTGGACGGATGTATCCGGCTTTTTAATTGCAGACCCCAGAATTATCGACAATCCTCAGGGTATTGATTTAATTACCTATAAGGAACTCAGGGAGCTCTCCTACATGGGAGCTACGGTCCTTCACGAGGATGCAATTTTCCCGGTGCGCCAGCAGGGGATTCCCATCAATATCCGAAATACCAATGCACCGGAGGACAACGGCACCTGGATTGTGGGAAGTACCTGCCAGAAATCCAAGTATGTCATCACGGGTATTGCGGGGAAGAGAGGTTTTTGCTCCATCAATATAGAAAAGGATATGATGAACTCCGAAATCGGCTTCGGAAGAAAGGTGCTGCAGGCTTTTGAGGAGAATGGTATTTCCTTTGAGCATGTGCCCTCCGGCATTGATACCATGACCGTGTTCGTGCATCAGGATGAATTTATGCACAAGGAACAGAAGGTGGTGGCAGGAATCCACAGGCTTGCTCAACCTGACTCCATTGAAATCGAATCCGATTTGGCGCTGATTGCCGTGGTAGGGCGGGGCATGAAGTCCACCAGAGGTACAGCGGGCAGAATATTCTCCGCGCTTGCTCATGCCAACGTCAATGTACGTATGATTGACCAGGGTTCTTCCGAGCAGAATATCATCATCGGTGTGGCAAACGAGGACTTTGAGACTGCCATCCGGGCAATTTATGATATCTTTGTGGTGACAAGGCTGTAGAACTGTTACCCAAATATCGGCAATTTGCTGTTTGCTGTTGACATTTGTCGATGATGAAAATATAATGTATATATCAGCTTTCCATAGAAGTACAAAAGAGTGAAAGCTACAGAAGATGAGTTTACCAAAGATAAGTGTTTACCAAAAAGGAATATACTAAAGATAAGAGTTTATCAAAGATAAGAGAGTACCAAAGATTAATAAAATACCAAAGAAAAGAAAGTGCCAAGAGTATTCTTTGTAAATGAAATTTATTCAAAAGTCAAAATGGGAAGTTGTATAAGGAAACGAAGTAAAATTCGTTTCCTTATCTTTTATCGTGAGGAGAGTATAATGGACGACAAACAGCAGTTACAGCAGGACAGGCGCGAGGCAAGAAGAAAAAGAAGAGTCAAAAATCAGGTGATGGCATACATAGCGCTGGTTTTATTTATTACAGTGATTGCGGCGGGAATTGTGCTTGGTGTGAAACAGCTGACGGCACAACGTCGAGCGGAGGAAGCAGCACAACAGAGCAGTCAGGATGCACTGGAGGAACTTTTTGCATCCGAGGAAGTGATTGCGACACCGGAACCTACGCCGGAGCAGGTGGTGGAACTGACACCGGAGCAGAAGTTGGATGAGATTGTAAATGCGGGGATCGAAGTGATGCCCCTTGAGGATAAGGTGGCAAGCCTTTTCATTGTGACACCGGAGTCGATTACGGGTGTATCAACCGCTGTGAAGGCAGGAGAGGGAACCCAAAAAGCCCTGGCACAGTATGCCGTGGGCGGAATAGTATATGATAAAAAGAATATTAAGTCGGAGGAGCAGTTCAGAGAAATGCTGGATAATACGGAACTGTATACCAAATATCCGATTTTTCTGGCAGTGAGTGAGGAGGGCGGAAGCGCATCTGTAGTTGCGGGCTCCGGTATCGGCGCAAATACGGATACCGCAAAGGCTATCGGACAGTCGGGGGATACCGATGTTGCATATCAGGCGGGAGTTACTGTCGGAACCAACCTTTCCGGGCTGGGAATCAACCTGAATTTTGCACCGGTGGCGGACATAACCACGGCGGATAGCAGCTTCTTGGGAGACCGTTCCTTCGGCTCCGGTGCCCAGCTTGCAGGTTCTATGGCAGGTTCTTTTGTTCAGGGAATGCAAAGTACGGGAGTGGCTTCCTGTGTCAAGTATTTTCCCGGTCAGGGAGGTACGGCGGATAATCCTGCCAATGGACGTTCTGTTACGGACAGGACCGAAGAGCAATTCAGAAGCGAGGAGTTTGTGGCATTTCAGGCAGCAATTGATGCCGGAGCGGACATGATTATGATAAGCAATATTCAGGCACCTGCTCTTACCGGAGACAATGAGCCATGCGTCTTTTCCGAAAAACTGGTAACGGATATCCTGCGGGTTGAGATGGATTTTGACGGGGTGATTATATCGGATGTACTGAACATGCCGGCAATTTCCGATTATTATTCGGCAGATGATGCGGCAATTCGTGCGCTGAAAGCAGGATGTGATATGATTCTTGCACCGGAGGACTTTGAGACGGCTTACAACGGTGTCCTTCAGGCGGTGCGTGACGGCGTTATTTCCGAGGAACGTATAGATGATGCTCTCCGCAGAATTTACAGAATCAAATATGCGGACAGGATTCAATAGCGGATTAAATGAAAAGCAGGAGGCTACTTGGCCTCCTGCAAATATTTTTGCGGTAAGTGTGTGAGTAATATCCTTTTCAGGTCAGCTGCGATGAAGGGTTTTTCCATAAAATCGGAGAAACCGGCATTCAGGTAACGCTCCCTTGCACCGGACATCACATTGGCAGTCAGTGCAACAACGGGTAGAGCCCTGTATTTGCCGTCCATTTCACGTATATGCTTCAATGTTTCGATACCATCCATGCCCGGCATGAGATGATCGAGGAATACCAAATCGTAATCCTTCTGTGTAATTCTTTCCAGACCTTCCTTTCCGCTTTGGGCAAAGTCCAGTTCAATGCCCGTATGCTTCAGGAACCCTTTCAGCACAAACAGATTGATGCGGTTGTCGTCCACTGCCAGGATCTTTGCCTGTGGAGCATAGATTGTCAGCGAATTGTTTTCCTGAGGTGTATCTTCTTTTTGGCAGGTGAATACGTTGCCAACCGGGGTTGCATCCACAACGTCTTGTGGCAGCACGAAAGAGAAGACAGAGCCTTTGCCGTAAACACTTTCTACCTCCAGGTGACTGTTCATTTGTTCCAGAAGGCGAACCACAATGCCCATGCCAAGACCGGTTCCTTCAATGTTATGATTCCTCTTTTCATCCAATCGCTCATATGCCTCAAAAAGTCTGCTCATATCCTCAGACCGCATACCGATTCCCGTATCCGCAACCTTGACAGTGAGGTCGATTTCTCCGTTTTCCCGGAGAATATGGCCTACGGAAAAGGTGACGCTACCTTTTTCCGTATATTTTACGGCATTGGTCAAAAGATTGATGATGACCTGTTTGATACGTAATTCATCACCGAGAAGCACGGAAGGACAGGAAGCATCCACCTCCAGCCTGTAGGTGAGTCCTTTTTCTTTCATTTTCACAAAAATCAGGCTGTTGATATCGTCAATTAAGGTCTTGAGACTGTATTCGGCGGGGCAAATCTCCATTTTGCCGGATTCGATTCTGGAGTAATCCAGAATGTCATTGATAATGCTTAAGAGCATCTTACCGGCACTTTTAATATCGTAGGCGTAAGAACGGATGGTCTCATCCGTAGCTTCGCGGATAATCATTTCGTCAATTCCAAGAACCGCATTGATGGGGGTGCGGATTTCGTGGGACATATTGGAAATAAATACACTTTTTGCTTTGTTGATATCGGCAAGCTGTTGATTCTTTTCTTCTACGGCAGAAATGATGTTCTCCTGTTGCAACAGACGAACCATATCGGAATGAATATCCTGCACAGTATATACGAACACGGGCATTTCTTCGGAGAAGCCTTCCATACGGTTGAAGCGGAGACGTACCCAGATATATTCGCCCGCCATACTCTGCATTTGAATTTCATATTTAAAACTTTTTTCGGTTTCCAGACGACGGATAATATATTCAGGGTCGGAAAGCATCAAAAAAGTACTCTTGTCATCCGGAAGAAACATATTTGCAATGAGAAAACGCCACTGGGAGTAGCGGAGTTTCGTGTAATCCTGACGGGGAGCGCTGGCTTCCGTCACTACAAGATTTTGGCAGGTATCGTTCTTTAAGTCCACAATCATGGAAAAGAGATAGTTTTCCTGCAGAGTGTCCATTTTCAGCCTGTCATATTGTTCCGCAATCATTCCGCTCTCGTTTTCTATAAAGATAAGCAGACTTTCATTCCCGGATACTTTGAAAACGTGGTAGTCAAAGCGCTTTTTTCCGCAGTCCTCCAAAAAGTCCAGACAGCCGCTGTAATGATTCCGAAGAAACAGGCTTTCACCACAGAAGGCATCATAATACTGCGAACTCTGTGCGCCGGCTTTAGTGGAAGCAAAGAGCAGCCTGTGCACGGAGGCAATATCTCCTTTTTGCGGCAGGCGTTTCCGAAAAACAGTATCTGCCTGTATTTCCTCATAGGTATTGTCCTGCAAATGTATCAGGTACATTGCGGAAAAACGTGATGCCATTTCGGAAAGTAACCGACGATGTTTTTTCTTCTTAAAAATTTTGTCTTTGATTGCTATACCCATACCTGAATCCCCATAAAAGCTACATTTGAATACACTATATCACAAACGGGCTGAAAGTACTAGTAAAAGTTATGAAGTGTTGTGAAATCTTTATGCCTTAGCCCGCGGACATTGATTTTTTCAGATGAATTGTTTATACTGAAGAGGAATAACAGGATGATAAAGTTGCTTAAGCGGCAGAATGAGAGGGAAGATGAGCAGATACATAAAGGAAGTGGAATTGAATCAGCCGATTGATGTGGTCAGTATGGTGATGGAAGATTTTATCTATCATAACCGTTTTACCCGTGCGGACTGGAACGGTGAGATGGTATTTTTCCTGAAGGACAATCATGGCAGGGAGCGGTACATGAAGTGGTACTACGCGGATGGAGTGTTCCATGTGGAAGCGTGGCTGAAAGGGCCCTTCGGAAATGAGACAGATTTGGACGGTGCGGGCGGAGGAGCTTCCAAGCGGGAATTCCGCGATGCATTGGACAATCTGGCGAAGCGCCTGAAAAGCCAGGCGGCTGATTCGGTTTCAGGCGGTCATGTGGGTTCGGATCCGCTGCATCATGACAGTGATTTTGGAACAAACCATGATACATGGAAAGCAGATACGCAGTGGCAGGATGGCGGTGAAAGCAGAACTGTGCCCCGGAGCAATGCGACGAATGTGCAGACTGACAGCAGCCCTGTGCGGGGACAGTCGTTTTCCGGTTCGGGTTCGGCTCTGATTTGTGCCGTTGCGGCAATTATGTTCGGAGGCTGGTTCCCGATTTTCGGAATTATTTTTGCCGTTGTTGCTTTGAGAAAGAGCGACGGAGGGAGACAGTCGCAAATAGTCAGAGCGCTTGCGATTGTGGCGATTGTGGTTTCTGTGATGGGATTTTTGTTTACGTTGTTAACGAGTCTGACACGGCTTGCATTTCTTTTTTAAGGAATAAGCGATGAAAATAATTAAGAGGTTTTTCTACTTTATAATTGCACTTCTGATTGCGGTGTGCGTGGGTATTTTGGTGTGTTCCATGAACCCGTCAATCACGGCGAAGCTGGCAGCTCTGGTTGGGCAGACGGAGCCCGGAGCGGAGCAGACGGTGGAGGAGGGAATTCTGGTGCCTGACGAAACTGTCGGCACGGGAGTTTATCAGATTCCCGAAAATGTGTCCCAGACGGTGCCTGACGGTGTCAGTGGGCTGACGGGTTATCAGCCTATTGTGAGCGATACGGAGCAGATTACCCGGGAAGAAGCGGATAATCTAAACGACGTTCTTGCCTGTGGTGAGACGGGAGAGGGAATCGATTTTTCCTCGGAATCTTATCCCTATTATTCCATGCTGGACAATACCTTAAAAAAGGTTTATCGGCAGATTTACGCCAACGCGCTGGAACTGAATACCTCTTTTACACCGGTGGCAGCTGTGACTGTAGAGCAGGTGAAGAATGTGGTAGAAGCCGTATACAATGACCATCCGGAGTTGTTTTGGCTGGACGCCGGATTTTCCGCGAAGTATCTGGAAACAGGTATCTGTGTGGAACTTACACTGGAGTACAATGATACTGTGAACGACCTGAAAACTGCCGGACAGGACTTTGCGGCATGTGCGGAGGAAATTCTGTCCGGAGCAAGAGAACTGGAAAGCAATTATGAAAAGGAGAAATATATTCATGACGCCCTGGTACAGATAGTGGAATATGACAGGACAGCCGAAATGAACCAGAGTGCATACAGCGCGTTGGTACTGGGCAAGAGTGTTTGTGCCGGCTATGCAAGAGCGTTTCAGTATCTTATGCAGCAACTGGGTATTCCCTGCTATTACTGTACGGGTTATGCGGGTGAAGACCATGCTTGGAACATTGTGAAACAGGGCAGTATCTACCGCAATGTGGATGTAACATGGGACGACACGGACCCCTCTACTTATGATTATTACAATAAATCAGACAGTGAATACGCGGCGACGCATCGAAGAACCGGTTTGGCTGTTTATCTGCCCGCCTGTGCGGATGTGGTGCAGAGCGAGAACGCGGAGACAGGCAGCAGTATTGTGGATGATCACATTAATCCAAATCCTCGGGAGCCTCTGCGATGGCAAAGCAGGGGAAAGACAGATAACAGTAATGGTGACGAACTCAGCGAGGAGGAGAAGCGGAAGGAGAATCTGGACAAAGCAGGAATTACGGAAGATGAGGTTCTGGATACTCTGGAGGAGTATTTTGAAGACTGCGAAAAGCGCCTGAAGGAAGCAGGCACCGGACAGATACAGTTTACTAATGTCATACCGCAGGAACTCTGGAGTTCTCTGGAGCGTGCATACAGCAGCGGAAAGCATCGCAGCGGTTATGTGGACGAGGCATTGAAGGAATCGAACGCGAAATACTTTGCTATCCAGCTGCAGGTACAGAGGCTTGGAGGCGGGTATTACAGATTGTATCACAATATATATACCGAGTAGGACAAAAATGAAAGGAGCAGCCGGGAATGGCTGCTCCTTTCGTTTGGCGGTTAAAGACCTTCGTGGAAGGTACGGCTGATGACATCAGCCTGCTGCTCGGGGGTCAATTTGATAAAGTTTACGGCATATCCGCTGACACGAATCGTAAGCTGGGGATAGTTCTCGGGATGCTTTTGGGCATCCAGAAGAGTATCTCTGTTTAACACATTGACATTCAGGTGATGTCCACCTTTTGTGGCATATCCATCCAGAAGATTTACAAGATTGTTTACCTGTGCGGTATTTGTGGTTGCGTTCATGGTAATTGCCTCCTTATTAATAAAATTAATAATAGTAACGATTACTGATATATTACAAATATACATTATCATTTTTTCACTGATTTGTCTATCTCCTTTTCAAAAGATAATGTTCTTTTTTCCATACAAGCGGTATATCGCTGGGGAAGCAAACCGAACAAAACCAAAAAACAGGAATATCCGGCAGGGTTTCTCATATATTGGAGAGAGAGGAGGACAAGGAATGGCAAATTCGATTTTACAGCTGTTCCCGGCTTCGCGGCGGATATTTTGGGAAAAAACTTCAGCCTGCCAGCAGGAACTCCGGGAAATCCGTCTCAGGGCAGGACAGCCTATTCTGGTGTATCTGGGCGGCAGAGAACTTTTTCTGGATGAGACAGGCTGTTTTACGGATAATGCAGAGCGTGCAAAGATTGCGGATGTAGCTGAACTGGAGGAACTGTTGGAGCATATCTGCCACTATTCTCTCTATGCATTTGAGGATGAATTAAAGCAGGGGTTTCTCACTGTAAGCGGCGGACATCGTGTGGGAGTGGCAGGACAAGCCGTGGCAGAGAATGGAAGGAACATCCGTGCCATAAAGAATATTACCTTTTTAAATATCAGAATTGCTCATGAGGTGAAAGGGGCAGCGGATGGAGTGCTTCCTTGTATATATCGGGGGGAAAACCTGAAGAGTACACTGATTATTTCGCCGCCGGGCTGCGGGAAGACTACCCTGCTAAGGGATTTGGTCAGGCAGATTTCCGACGGGAATCGGTACGGACCGGGTATGACGGTGGGGGTGGTGGACGAGCGCTCCGAGATTGCGGGAACGTTCTGCGGTATTCCTCAAAATGATGTGGGAATGAGGACGGATGTGCTGGACAGCTGTCCCAAGAGCCTGGGTATGATGATGCTTTTGCGTTCCATGTCGCCGGGAGTCATTGCCATCGATGAACTGGGCAGCAGGGAGGAACTGGATGCACTGAAAAGCGCAGCGGCCTGCGGCTGCAGAATTCTGGCTACGGCTCATGGGGAAAACGTATCTGAGGTGAAAGCCAGATTCAGTGTGCCGGACAGTGTCTGGAAGCAACTGTTTCAAATGTTTATTGTGCTGGGAAAGGAGAAGGGGAACTGCGTGGTAAAGAAAATGTGGGAGGGGTGTGGTGAAGATGCTTAAGGTAGCGGGAAGCTGCATGATTCTCACGGGATGTCTGGGAATGGGACTTTGGTATAAAGGACAGTTTACAGGTAGAATCATGGCACTGCGTCTTCTTCAGACAATTCTTGAGCTGCTCTGCAGCGAGATTCGTTACGGCAGGGGAACTCTGCCGGAGTGCTGCGGGCGTGTGGCAGCACGTATTGCGCAGCCCTGCGGGGATGCCTTCCGGCAGATTGCGGAGAGAATGAAGGAAAACGGAGGCGAAAGTTTTGAGGAGATATTCAGGGAATATATGAAGGAGCCCTTGAGGGAGATGCCGTTGGCGGACGAGGACAGAGAAGAGTTCCTTCGGTTTGTTCCGGGCAGCGGATTCATGGACGGGCAGATGCAGATACGGATGATAGAGGTAAGCAGGGAGCAGTTGGAAGAAAGAGCGAAAAAACTGGAGCGGGAAAATGCGGAAAAATGCAGGATGGCCGTGGGACTCGGAGCGATGAGCGGACTGATGCTCATCCTGATATTGTGCTGACCTGTGGGAAAAGGATGGGATGCGATATATTATGGGAGTAAGTCTGATTTTTAAGATAGCGGCAGTTGGAATTCTTGTTACGATACTCAGTCAGGTCCTGAAGCACAGCGGGCGGGAAGAGCATGCCTTTTTAATCGGTCTCGCGGGGCTGATTCTGGTACTATCCTGGATTGTACCGTACATATATGAACTGTTTCAGACCATACAGACATTGTTTTCCCTGTAGTGGAAGGAGGTTTCAATGCAGGAACTTGTAAAGGTGGCTTTTCTTGGGGTGGCAGGGGTTCTCCTGGCAGTCCAGTTCAAGGGTCAGAAGCCGGAATACGGAATCTATATCGGACTGGCTATCAGCATATTGATTTTCGGGTATTCCATGCGGCAGGTGGGAATCGTGACTGCTCAATTCGGAAAGCTTCGCAGTTACCTTGGGGGAGCGGAGAGTTATCTCACGATTTTGCTGAAGGTAATAGGTATTACTTACATCTGCGAGTTCAGTGCGGGTATCTGCAAGGATGCCGGCTATCAGGCGGTGGCAGGGCAGATTGAGGTGTTGGGAAAGTTGTCGGTGATGTTTGCAGGCCTTCCCATTTTGTTTGCGGTAATTGACCAGATTCAGAATTTTCTGTAGACAGAGGTTAGAAACATGGATTTGAACATCATCTGGCAGGATTACGGGCTGGACAAACTGGAGGCGGGAGTGCAACAGCTTTTTCCGAAGACGGGAATTTCCGCGGAGGAATTGCTGGGACAGGTGATGTCCGGGGATGTTTTCGGCGCATTGTCAGGGCTTTTTTCCGGAATTGTGTCTGATTTTACGAATCAGATGTGGGGCATGAAAAATATTTTTGTCTGGCTGTTGGTCCTGGGAATTGTCTCATCTCTGCTCACGCATTTTGTGGAAATTTTCGATATGCATCAGGTGGCGGATTTGGGATTTTATTTTATGTATCTGCTGTTTACCGCAATCCTTTTGAAATGTGTCGCTCAGGCGGCAGAGACGGCGTCGGCAACGCTGGGGAATATCACTTTGTTCATAAGGCTGCTGGTTCCGGCTTATCTGTTTTCGGTGGGAGTTTCGGGGGGAGCGGCATCGGTGAGTGTTATCTGTCAGCTGATGCTTCTTGTGATATATGGAGTGGAATATATACTTGCCGCCGGGGTAATTCCGCTCATCTACAGCTACCTGATGCTCTCCGTGGTAAACGGTATCTGGGTGGAGGAAAAGCTGACGCTTCTCATCGATTTGCTGGAAAAGGGAATCGGCTGGGTACTCAAAGGGGCAGTGGGCGTTATCACAGGTATCAGCATTTTTCAATCATTGATTACGCCGGTGGTGGATTCTGTCAGAAAATCCACGTTACAAAAGGTGGTATCAGCCATACCCGGAGTGGGAAATGCAGCAGACGGGGCGGTAGAGCTGGTGCTTGGTTCCGCAATGGTCATCAGGAACAGTATCGGTGTGGTTCTTCTGATTCTGATGCTGGTTCTTTGTGCGGCGCCACTTCTGAAAATCGGTGTGATAGCGGGAATTCTGAAGTGTGCCGCAGCGTTTATCGGAGTGGTCAGTGACAGGCGGATAACAGCCTGCGCCAATAGAGCGGGTGATGCGGGACTTCTGCTTTTCAGGACGGCAGGGACAGCCATGCTGCTCTTCCTGATTTCCATTGCTGTTGTTACCGCTTCGGGAAGCATGTGAATAGGACACTGAATTGGAAGGAGGTAATATGCGTAACGCACTATTTCAGGCAATCTGCAAGGTTGGAATTTTTATGATATGCGCCCAGGCGATTATCCATTTCAGACCCCGGGAGGCATATGAAAAATATCTGAAACTTTTGGTCAGCGTGATGATACTGATTCAGCTGTTTCTGCCCTTTGGCGGATTTCTGTTGGGAGAGAGCGTGGGTGAGACAGCCGAAAGGCTTGCACTATTCCGTGAGAGGCTGGAGCAGGAGTTCCGCCTTTCAACCCTTGAGGCAGAGGAGACAGATAAGCTGCTGGAACAGATGACGCTGGAGGAGGTGCGCAGACGGATGGCGGAACAGGAGAGTGATAACGTGGAGGAGAGCCGCACGGCAGAATTGACATCCGAGATTCACGTGTCGGTGGAACCTGTTGAGTTAGAAAGTAGAGATTGAGGAGCAGGCATGATGAACAAGGCATGGAGGCAGTGGTTTAAAAAGAAAGACAATTTTATCATTCTGATACTGGCAGGGATTCTCCTGTTTGTCATCGCACTTCCAACGAAGAACGGAGCGGGTAATCAGTCGGAGCGGGGAACGACTTTATCGGACAGCAGCGGAGTGAGTGGGACGGGAAGCAGCGGAACGGATGGAGCGGAAGGTATGGGGGCGGAAGGAACAGCGGAAGATTATGCCAAAGAACTGGAACAGCGACTGACAAAAATTTTATCGGAGATGGCAGATGTGGGAAGGGTGGAGGTGATGATAACTCTGAAATCCTCCAGAGAGTTGGTGGTAGAGAAGGAGACGCCGGTAAGTCGTTCCACCACCACGGAGACAGATGCCCAGGGCGGAAGCCGGACGGTGAACACCAGTGAAATGGAGGAAAACGTAATTTACAGTACCGACGGCAGCAGCAACGAGCCTTATGTGGTGAAGTCTCTTGCACCGGAAATCGAGGGGGTGCTGGTGGTGGCGGAGGGTGCCGGAAGCGGTACCGTGAATCGTACGGTAACGGAAATTGTGCAGGCTCTTTTTGATGTGGAGGCTCATAAGGTGAAGGTGGTTAAGATGGGGATGAAATCGGAGTGAGCACAATCATATATTTGCCTTTGAACTCATACAATGAAATAGTAAAACGTAGAGGAAGGGAAAAACGTGAAAAACCTATTTAAAAAGAATCAGCTTATGATAACCGCTCTTGCAATTATGATTGCAATCGCAGGATATCTGCAGTTTGCGGGAAACAGTCTGGAAGAGGAATACCTGACAGTGGATGACACAAATGTATACTCGCAGGATGCAAGCATGACAGGCTCCGGCGGGATACTTACGGAAAACTATACAACGGAGGAACTGCTGGATTTGTCCGAGGAGGATTTGTTGCTGGCGGGAGTGACGGAAATTGACAGTCTGGATTCTGATTTGGAGGATACTCCCGTGGACAATTATCTGGATACGGGTCTGCAGGTTTCCGAGAACCTTCCCACAGCCGAGCAGGCGGAAACACCGGAGGAGGGAGAGATTCCCGGAGAGGCAGTGTTTACTTCTGGGACGGGTACAGCGGTACTTTCCGAGGCAAAGCTCTTAAAGGAGCAGACCCGGGCGAAGAATAAGGAGACCTTATTGGAAATCATCAACAGCACAGGCCTGACCGACGAGCAGAAGCAGGAAGCGGTGGACAGCATGGTGCAGATGACAGCCATTGCAGAAAAGGAGGCAGCAGCGGAAATTCTGCTGGAGGCAAAGGGATTTACGGATGTGGTGGTGAGCATCAACGGAGATGCGGTGGATGTGGTGGTAAATGCGGCTTCGCTGGATGATGTCATGCGGGCACAGATTGAAGATATCGTGAAGCGCAAGACGGAAGTGGAACCCCAGAATATCATTATCAGCACAGTGAGCCAGTAAAGGAATAAAAAAAGCAGTATAACTTACATATAAAATGTGATATACTTTTGTGTAAAGCACAGTGTACGAAAGGATGTAAAAATATGAAGAGAGTTTTTCTGATTGTACTGGACAGCTTCGGGATAGGAGAGATGGAGGACGCGGCTTCTTACGGTGATGTAAATGTGAACACCTTAAGGAGCGTGTCCTCAAGTCCGTATTTTGACCTGCCTCACATGAGAGAGCTTGGTTTATTTGATATCGATGGTGTTACGGTGGGAGAGAAAAAAGGGAGTCATACAGGGGCAATCGCCCGCATGACAGAACGCTCCAAGGGGAAGGATACCACAATCGGTCACTGGGAGATTGCCGGCATCTATTCCCCTAAGCCCCTGCCCACCTACCCCAACGGATTTCCGCGGGAGGTTCTGGATGCCTTCTGTGAGAAAACGGGAAGGGGAGTACTATGCAATCTTCCTTACTCCGGTACGGCGGTGATTCAGGAGTACGGGGATGCACACGTCAGGACAGGAGATTTGATTGTGTATACCTCTGCGGACAGCGTATTTCAGATAGCAGCTCACGAGGAGATTGTTCCGGTAGAGCAGCTGTATGAGTATTGCCGCATAGCCCGGGAAATACTGCAGGGTGAGCACGGTGTGGGACGCGTCATCGCAAGACCCTTTATCGGACCTTTGGGCGGACCGTATACCAGAACCTCCCGCAGGCATGACTTTTCCCTTCTGCCGCCCTCGGTCACAATGCTTGACCAGCTTTCGGAGGCCGGTAAGGACGTGATTGCCGTAGGCAAAATCAAGGACATTTTTGTGGGGAAGGGTATTACAGAGGCGGTTTACACAGGCGGTAACGCGGAGGGCATCGAGAGAACCCTGGAATATCTGGACAGGGATTTTGAGGGACTGTGTTTTATCAATCTGGTGGATTACGATATGCTCTACGGACACAGAAGAGATGTGGACGGATACGCTAAGGCGCTTGCCTATTTTGATGAAAAACTGCCTGAAATCACCGGGAAAATGAGACCGGACGACATCCTGATGATCACTGCGGATCACGGCTGTGACCCTTCCTACACAGCCACCACGGACCACACGAGAGAGTATACCCCTCTCATTATGTACGGGAAAAATGTGAAGCCTGTGAATTACGGGACACGGAAAACCTTTGCAGATATAGGGGCAACTGTGTTACAATACTTTGGTATTGTGCCCGGCTTTGAAGGAAAAGGGCTGATGTAGGAGGTTTATGACAAATGAGTAACTATACGGAAGAAATCAACCGCAGGAGAACCTTTGCGATTATTTCTCACCCCGATGCCGGTAAGACTACGCTGACCGAGAAATTTCTACTTTACGGCGGAGCCATCAATCTGGCGGGAAGTGTCAAGGGGAAAGCTACGGCGAGGCATGCCGTGTCCGACTGGATGGAGATAGAGAAGGAGAGAGGTATTTCCGTTACCTCATCCGTTCTGCAGTTTGAATATGATGGATATTGTATCAATATACTGGATACGCCGGGACACCAGGATTTCTCGGAGGATACCTACCGTACCCTGATGGCGGCGGATTCAGCGGTGATGGTGATCGATGCGTCCAAGGGTGTGGAAGCCCAGACCAGAAAGTTGTTCAAGGTCTGCGGTATGCGCGGCATACCCATTTTTACTTTTATCAACAAGATGGACAGAGATGCCAACGACACCTTTGACCTGCTGGATGAAATTGAGAAAGAGTTAGGAATCGCAACCTGTCCCGTGAACTGGCCCATCGGCTCGGGTAAAGGATTTAAGGGCGTTTATGACAGGGAAAAGAAGTGCGTGATTTCCTATTCCGACACGGAGAAGGGTACGAAGGAAGGAACGGCAACGGAGATTCCAATTGAGGATGAAGCTCAGCTGAGAGAACTTATCGGAGATGAGGCGGCGGACAAGCTTCTGGAGGAGATTGAACTTTTAGACGGTGCCAGTGCAGAGTTTGATTTGGAACAGGTACGGGCGGGAAAACTGACCCCCGTGTGCTTCGGTTCTGCGCTGACCAACTTTGGTGTGGAGATTTTCCTGCAGCATTTTCTCAGAATGGCTACCACGCCTTTGCCCAGAAAGGCGGATATCGGTCTGATTGAGCCTGCGGAAAACGAATTTTCCGCTTTCGTGTTTAAGATTCAGGCTAACATGAACAAGGCACACAGGGACAGAATTGCTTTTATGCGAATCTGTTCGGGCAAGTTTGACGCAAACATGGAGGTGCGCCATGTTCAGGGAAACAAGGTCATGAGACTTTCACAGCCTCAGCAGATTATGGCGGACGAGAGAAAGATTTTAAGTGAAGCATACGCGGGAGACATCATAGGGGTTTTCGATCCCGGCATCTTCTCTATCGGTGATACTCTCTGTATGCCGAAAGAGAGATTTCAATATGAGGGAATTCCTACCTTTGCGCCCGAGCATTTTGCCAGAGTGCGTCAGTTGGACACCATGAAGAGAAAGCAGTTTGTGAAAGGTATCGAACAGATTGCCCAGGAGGGTGCCATCCAGATTTTTCAGGAATTTAACACCGGCCTGGAGGAGATTATCGTGGGTGTCGTGGGCGTACTGCAGTTTGATGTGCTGAAATACAGGCTGGAGAACGAATATAATGTGGAAATCCGCTTGGAAAACCTGCCCTATGAGCATATCCGATGGATTGAGAACAAGGATGAAGTGGATATCGCCAAACTCACAGGTACCTCCGATATGAAGAAGGTAAAAGATATGAAGGGCAATCCCCTGCTTTTGTTTGTCAATTCCTGGAGTATCGGCATGACGCTGGACCGCAACAAGGGTCTGGTGCTGACGGAATTCTCCAGAAACTAAACCGGAGTGTTTAAATGAAAAGAAAGATATGTTTTAAAAGTGCTTTAATGATATTGCTCTGTCTGAGCTTAAGCGGCTGTGCAGATGATGAGATTCTTGAGGAAATCCCAAGAGACTTCACGGTGGTGAGCTCGCCTCTCGGGGAACGGAAGGAAGAGGAACCCTCAGACAACAGTGAGGTTGAGAAAGACATCTCCGGGGAGAAAGCGGAACGTGCGGAAGATGCGGGCTTTCTGCGGGAGGATGCCTTTGAGTATGCCAGATGGAACCTGAATGAGACAGAGCAGCTTTGGTACGATGATATAAAGAAAATTTTGGGAACGTACAGCAGGGAAATCCGGCTGAATGAAGCAGGATTGACTGCCGGGTATGATGAGACCGACATTGACCGGATTTTTCAGTACGTTTTGAATGACCATCCGGAGCTGTTCTATGTGGAGGGATATTCCTACACAAAATATACAAGAGGCGAGAAGACAACTGCCATCGAATTTTCCGGCACATACAGCGTGGACAGGGAGAATGCGGAGAGCAGATATGAGGCGATTGAAGCGGCGGCAGATGAGATTCTTTCCGGTCTGGACGCAAATGCAGACCAGTATACAAAGGTAAAATATGTGTATGACACGATTATCCGCAATACGGATTATGAACTGAGTGCGCCGGACAATCAGAATATTTACTCGGTGTTTGTAAATCATCTGTCTGTCTGCCAGGGATATGCAAAGGCAACTCAGTATCTGCTGAACAGACTGGGCGTGGAGTGTACGCTGGTTCTCGGAACGGTGGACACGGGAGAGGGACATGCATGGAATCTTGTGAAGATAGACGGAAGTTATTATTATGTGGATACCACATGGGGAGATGCATCCTACCGGATAAAGGACAGCATGGCGGGAAGCGAAGTCACCATGCCGGAAATCAATTATGATTATCTGAACGTGACTACAGCGGAACTTTTGAAGACCCACACCCTGACAGAAGGGGGTGCTCCCATGCCGGCCTGTGTTGCTACGGAGGCGAACTATTATTCCAGAGAGGGAGCTTTATTTTCCGGTTATGACAGGGAGCAGATGAAGTCACTCTTCGACAGAGCAAGGGAGCAGGGCAGAGATGATGTCACGGTGAAATGCGCAGACGAAGCAAGTTACGGGCAGGTGGTTGAGGCATTGGTCGGTAATCAGGAAATATTTGATTATCTGGACGATGCAGGCAGCACTGTTGCTTATGCACAGAATGAGAATCAGATGTCCCTGACATTTTGGGTGACAAATGAATAGCGCTTGTGGTATAATGATTTATAACTTTTCAGGAGGTAAATTCAGATGGAGAAAGAGATAGATAAAAGTGCGGTTGTCCTGAAGGATGAGGAGAATGTCGGTGTGGTACAGATTGCGGACGACGTGGTTGCAATGATTGCATCTCTGGCAGCCACCGAGGTGGAGGGTGTCAGCGCTATGGCGGGAAACATCACGAATGAACTCATGAGCAAGGTCGGTATGAAGAAACTGACCAAGGGAGTGAGAGTGGTTGCAGTGGACGGCTGTGTTACCGTTGATTTGGCTGTTACCATGGAATACGGATATAATATTCCCGCAACCTGTCAGAAGGTGCAGACCAAGGTGAAGACTGCCATTGAAAATATGACGGGACTTACCTGTACGGACGTAAATATCCGCATTGCGGGTATAAAAGTAAAGTAGGATAAAAGGGAAACAGTGCAATGGGACGACATGAGCAGAGAGAACAGGTTTTCATGCTTTTATTTCAGGTGGAATTTCATGAGCCCGAGGATATGCCGAGGCAGATGAGACTGTTTTTGGAAGACAATGAGGCGATTGCCTCTCAGAAGGATTCGGATTATATCGAGGAGAGATGTCAGGCGGTTCGTGAAAAGCTTCCCGAGATAGACAAGTTGATTGATGACAATACGGAGGGTTGGAATACCACCCGTATGGGAAAGGTGGAACTGACGGTTTTGCGGCTTGGGGTTTACGAGATGAGCTTTGATGACGATATCCCGCCCCGGGTAGCCATCGATGAAGCGGTGGAACTTGCCAAGAAATACGGCCAGGAGAATTCCGGCGGATTCGTCAACGCCATTCTGGCAAAAATAATGAAGCTGGGTGATTAATATTCGGAGTGTTTATACGGTAGGACAACTGAATTCATATATCAAAAATATGTTCACGCAGGATTATCTTCTGCAGAGCCTTTTCGTAAAGGGAGAGGTCAGCAACTGCAAGTATCATGCTTCCGGACATATTTATTTTACGTTAAAGGACCCAAAGGGAGTGGTGAACTGTGTCATGTTCGCAGGCAACCGCGCGGGTCTTTCTTTTCGTTTGGCGGAAGGGCAACAGGTGATTGTGGGCGGTGCCGTGGACGTATACGAGAGGGACGGAAAATACCAGCTCTATGCGAAGCAGATTGTGCTGGACGGAAACGGCCTTCTCTATGAGCGGTTTGAACAGCTGAAAAGGGAGCTGGAAGAA
>Ga0129313_1000697_pt1 | contig 25485 bp, 20 predicted proteins | sample O1105metagenome_FD_94436 | JGI IMG/M metagenome (GOLD analysis project Ga0129313, IMG submission 94436) | Orangutan group fecal microbial communities from fecal samples from Wisconsin, USA - O1105 metagenome | ecosystem: Host-associated > Mammals > Digestive system > Large intestine > Fecal...
ACCTGTTCAGCAAAGACATATACTCCCTTATATTCTTCTAAGTTCATGATATTCACCACTTTTCCTTCTTATTAAATGATATGTTTCTCTGTTAATTTTCCCATCAGGTAAGATACTGCTTCTTCCGGATCAAGAGCAACTTTTTCTCCTGCCCCTTTTCTTACTTTGTCAGATGCTTTCGCAATCTTTGTAGGCGATCCTGCAAGACCGATATTTGCATCATCCAGTGTAGTAAGATCTGCTCTTCCCCATGTTGTGATCTCAGCATCACAAGCATCGAAGATTCCACCTGGTGTCATATAACGTGGTTCATTTAATTCTGAAAGTGCAGTGATAAGGCAAGGCATTTTTGCTTTCAGTACATGATATCTGTCTTCGAACTGACGCTGTACGATCACGCTGTCGCCTTCTACTTTGATATCCTGTGCATAAGAGATAACCGGGATGTCCAGATGTTCGGAAATCTGCGGTCCAACCTGTGCTGTATCACCATCGATTGCCTGACGTCCTGTGATGATCAGGTCATAATCGAGTTTGCGGATTGCTGCTGCGATGGTGCTTGATGTAGCCCATGTATCAGCTCCTCCAAGTACTCTGTCTGTTACAAGAATTGCTTTATCAGCTCCCATTGCAAGTGCTTCGCGAAGCACATCGGCTGCTTTTGGAAGTCCCATTGTAAGTACAGTTACTTCTGCTCCATACTGGTCTTTTAATCTAAGTGCGGCCTCAAGACCTGCTTTGTCATCCGGGTTCATAATTGCAAGCATTGCAGCTCTGTTAAGTGTACCGTCCGGATTAAACTGAACTCCGCCTTTTGTATCCGGTACCTGTTTTACACAAACAACTATCTTCACGATTCGTACCTCCTATTTCAATAAGTTTCCAGAAATAACCATACGCTGAACTTCTGAAGTTCCTTCGTAGATTTCTGTGATCTTTGCGTCACGCATCATACGTTCTACATCGTATTCTCTGATGTATCCGTATCCACCATGTAACTGAACAGCCTTTGTAGTAACTTCCATCGCTACTTCTGCTGCATAAAGCTTAGCCTGTGCAGCTTCGACAGAGTAAACTTTCTGTGTAGCTTTTGCCATGGCAGCTTTGTATACCATCATTCTTGCAGCCTCTACCTTTGTAGTCATATCTGCAAGCTGGAACTGTGTATTCTGGAACTGGCCAATCGTGCGTCCGAACTGTTTTCTTTCTTTTACATATGCGATTGTTCTGTCAAGTGCGCCTTCAGCGATTCCAAGAGCCTGAGCGGCAATACCGATACGTCCGCCATCCAGAGTATGCATAGCGATACCGAAGCCCTTGCCCTGTGCTCCAAGGAGATTTTCTTTCGGAATACGGCAGTCTTCAAAAATAAGCTCGTAAGTTGAAGATCCACGGATACCCATTTTCTTTTCTTTGGTTCCGAATGTGAATCCCGGAGTATCTTTTTCTACGATGAATGCAGAAATCTCTTTCATCTTTCTGCCACGTTTTTCAACAATACCTGTTACGGCGATAATGATGTAAACATCTGCTTCTTTACCGTTTGTGATAAAGCATTTTGATCCGTTTAATACCCATTCATCTCCGTCGAGAACAGCCTTCGTCTGCTGTCCCTGTGCATCTGTACCTGCTCCTGGTTCTGTAAGACCGAAAGCTCCGAGTTTTCTTCCTGATGCAAGATCCGGAACATATTTTGCTTTCTGTTCCGGTGTTCCGTATGTCAGGATCGGGTCAATACAAAGGGATGTATGTGCAGATACAATTACAGATGTTGTAGCACAAACCTTTGCAAGTTCTTCTACACACATTACATATGTTAAAGGATCGCATCCCTGTCCTTCATATTCCTTCGGTACCGGAATACCGAGGAATCCATATTTCGCCATTTTTTCAACTGTTGCTCTTGGGAAAACTTCTGTTTCATCCACTTCCTGTGCAAGTGGTTTTACTTCGTTTTCTGCGAATTCTTTAAACAGAGTTCTCGCCATTTCGTGTTTCTTATCTAATCCGAAATCCATTTATTCTTCCTCCATGTCTTTATTTAGAACATCCATTACTGTGCATCAACCGGAGTTTTTGTGCGGTCTGCATTGTATACATAGAATCCTTTTCCGCTCTTAACACCAAGGTTTCCGCCACGGACCATCTTACGAAGCAGCGGGCACGCACGGTATTTGCTGTCGCCTGTTTCTGCGTAAAGAACATCCATGATAGCAAGGCAGATATCAAGCCCGATAAAATCACCAAGCTCTAAAGGTCCCATTGGATGGTTTGCTCCAAGCTTCATAGCTGCATCGATTCCTGCGATGTCAGATACACCTTCCATTTTGATGAAAGCTGCTTCGTTGATCATCGGAACAAGGATACGGTTTACAACAAAACCTGCTGCTTCATTAACCTGTACAGGTGTCTTTCCGATTTCTTCTGCGATCTTCTTGATTGCATCTACAGTTTCAGCCGGTGTATTTACGCCTGCGATCACTTCTACTAATTTCATACGGTCTGCCGGGTTGAAGAAATGCATACCGATCATTGGACGGGTAAGTCCGTTGCCGATTTCTGTGATAGAAAGGCTGGAGGTATTTGATGCGAAAATGCATTCAGGTTTTGCGATCTTATCAAGTTCACCGAATGTAGTTTTCTTAACTTCCATGTTCTCAAATGCTGCTTCTACGATCAGATCACAATCTGCGCAGAGATCTTCTTTGAGTCCCGGAGTGATTTTAGCAAGGATTGCATCAACTGCTTCCTGAGTTAATTTTCCTTTCTGAACAAGTCTGTCATAGCCTTTAGCGATTTTAGCTTTTCCGCCTTCTGCCCATTCCTGTTTGATGTCACAGAGTGCTACTTCATATCCATCTACCTGAGCAAATGCCTTTGCAATGCCCTGTCCCATTGTTCCTGCACCAATAATTCCTACTTTCATTGAAATTACCTCCATTTTATAAATTTAAATTTCCAGAGGAGAGTTAATTCTCCCCTTTATTAAACGATCTTATTTATTAAGGAAAGCTTCTACTTTTCTCTTTTCAAGGAATGCTGCCATTCCTTCTTTCTGGTCATAAGATTCAAAGCATCCGCCAAAGAGTTTCTCTTCTACTACGATTGCTTCATCCATTCCCTTTTCAAGGCCTTCATTGATTGCCTGTTTGCAGTGTCTTACTGCAATCGGAGCATTCTTCGCGATTCCCGCTGCCATCTTCTTAGCTGCCGGCATCAGTTCTTCCTGTGGATAAACCGCATTTACAAGACCGATTCTGAAAGCCTCATCCGCTTTGATATTTCTTGCAGTGTAAATCATCTGTTTTGCCATGCCAGGTCCTACAAGTCTTGCAAGTCTCTGGGTTCCGCCAAATCCAGGTGTGATTCCAAGACCAACCTCCGGCTGTCCGAATACTGCATTGTCTGAACAGATACGGATATCACAGCTCATGGAGATTTCACATCCGCCGCCAAGAGCAAATCCATTAACTGCTGCGATTACCGGGATCGGAAGTGTTTCGATCTTACGGAAAATATCATTTCCTTTCTTACCAAAAGCTTCTCCCTCTTCTTTTGTAAGAGTACTCATCTCAGCGATATCTGCACCGGCTACAAAAGATTTTTCTCCTGCTCCTGTAAGGATCAGGCATCTGACTGCGTCAAGATCAACACCGTTGATCGTTGCATCAAGTTCATCAAGAACTGCACTGTTCAGTGCGTTCAGAGCCTTTGGACGATTGATCGTAATAATTCCAACCTGTCCTTCTACTTCATATGTAATAAATTCCATCATCAACATCTCCTTTTGATCTGGTTCATTAATCGCGTTCTACGATTGTAGCACATCCCATTCCGCCACCGATACAAAGTGTTGCAAGACCTTTCTTTGCATCACGTTTCTGCATCTCATGAAGAAGTGTAACAAGGATACGGCATCCTGAAGCTCCTACCGGATGTCCGAGAGCAATCGCTCCACCGTTTACATTTACTTTATCCATGTCGAATTTCAGATCATGTGCTACTGCAAGTGACTGTGCTGCGAAAGCTTCGTTTGCTTCGATCAGATCCATGTCGTCTACAGAAAGTCCTGTCTTAGCCATTACTTTATTCGTAGCTGCTACCGGTCCTACACCCATGATAGAAGGATCTACTCCGCCGAGTGCTCCGGCTACCCATGTTGCCATTGGTGTAACGCCAAGTTCTTTTGCTTTTTCTTCACTCATAACAACGATTGCTGCAGCCCCGTCATTGATGCTGGAAGCGTTAGCTGCTGTTACAATACCATCTTTTTTAAATGCCGGGCGAAGTCTTGCGATTCCTTCTGCTGTTGTTCCCGGACGCGGTCCTTCATCTGTATCAAATACGATTGTTTCTTTTTTCTTCTTCACTTCTACAGGAACGATCTCGTCTTTGAATCTTCCTGATTCAATTGCTGCGCAAGCTTTCTGCTGGCTTGTTGCTGCAAATTCATCAAGCTGTTCTCTTGTAAGTCCCCACTGCTCTGCTACATTCTCAGCAGTAATTCCCATGTGATAGTCATTAAATGCATCCCACAGTGCATCGTTTACCATGGTATCAACCATCGGTGCATTTCCCATTCTGTATCCATAACGTGCATTTTTCAGTGCATATGGAGCCATAGACATATTTTCCATACCACCTGCAACTACAATATCAGCATCTCCTGCCTGGATCATCTGTGCTGCCATGTTGACACAGTTAAGACCGGATCCGCAAACTACATTGACTGTAACTGCCGGAGTCTCAACCGGAAGTCCTGCTTTCAGGGAAGCCTGACGTGCAACATTCTGACCAAGACCTGCCTGGATTACACAACCCATGTATACATGATCTACCTGTTCCGGAGCAACACCTGCTCTTTTTAAAGCTTCTTTAATAACGATAGATCCTAATTCCGGAGCCGGAGTTGTTGAAAGAGCTCCTCCCATGCTTCCGATTGCTGTACGACACGCACCTGCTAACACGATTTTCTTTGCCATCACTTTTTCCTCCTTTTACATCTTAATGGTAAGTATCACTTCTTATTAAAATATACTGTTTTACTTTCCGTTTTTAAGATTTTCGCAAGGGACTTTTATGTCCTCTTTTTTTAATATACTACCCATTTCCCGTTCTGTCAAATATTTATCAATCGTTTTTTATCATTTAATTTTCTTTTAACATTTTCACCAACACTTTTTACAATGTATCTGCATTATTCGTCATTTTCTATATACCACTTTTATATTGACCTTTCTCAGATATGGTGCTACACTTAAGATTGTTAAAAAATATTCAACCAGAATACTATAATTAAATTTTGAATGAGAAGGTGTGAAAATGAGCAAAAGTTTTGAAGAATTAATCTCAAAAGCAAATCAAAAAACCTTAAAGAAAGTCTCTGTTTCCAACGCACAGGATGAGCCGGTACTGCAGGCTGTCAAAGCTGCAAAAGAACAGAACATCGCAACAGCCATCCTTGTCGGTGATGAAGCCAAGATCCGCGAAATCGCCGCTTCTATTGACATGGATCTGACAGATTTCGAGATCATCAATGAGCCTGATACCGAAGCAGCTGCATTAAAGGCTGTTGAGCTTGTACACAACGGCAAAGCCGATATCCTTTTAAAAGGATTGCTTGAAACAAAGACATTCTTAAAGAGCGTATTGAATAAAGAAGTAGGACTTCGTACCGGAAAGATGCTTTCCCATGTATGTGTATTTGAGATTGAAGGCATTGACCGTCTTCTGTTCTTCACAGACGTAGCTTTCAATACATATCCAACCCTTGCAGATAAAGTCAATATCATCAACAATGCAGTAGAAGTCGCCCACGCATGTGGCATCGAGTGCCCGAAGGTTGCTCCTCTGTGTGCAGTTGAGACAGTGAATCCAAAGATGCAGCCAACAGTCGATGCAGACAATCTTACCAAGATGTATGAGGGTGGAGACTTCAAGGGATGCCAGATCTACGGACCACTTTCCATGGATCTTGCTATTGATCCTGAAGCAGCTGTTCATAAGGGTGTGACTAATCCGGTTGCCGGACATGCTGATATTCTCCTCTTCCCGAATATTGATGCCGGAAATATCACATACAAGATTCTTGTCCGCACTGCAAAGGTCAAGATCGGTAACGTACTTGTCGGAACAAGCGCTCCGGTTGTACTTACATCACGTTCTGATGATTTCCAGACAAAACTGAATTCTATCGCTCTTGCAACCGTAATCGCAGGATCGATCACAGACTAAGGAGGATCTTTTCATGAGCTATAAAATTTTAGTAATCAACCCGGGATCTACTTCTACCAAGATTGGTGTGTACGAAGACGAAACTTTGTTATTCGAAGAAACACTCCGTCATTCCACCGAAGAGATTGCCAAATATGCAACCATCGTTGACCAGAAAGATTTCCGTAAAGAACTGATCGTAGATATTCTCGCAAAGAACAGCTTCGACATCAAATCCCTGAATGTTGTTGTCGGACGAGGCGGACTTTTAAAACCGATCCCAGGAGGAACCTATCCGGTATCTGACGCACTTCTTGCTGACTTAAAAGCAGGTGTGCAGGGACAGCATGCATCGAACCTCGGTGGCATCCTTGCCCGCGAAATCGGTGATGAGATCGGAGTTCCTTCTTACATTGTTGACCCGGTTGTTGTCGATGAGATGGAACCTGTTGCAAGATATTCCGGAATCCCGGAACTTCCGCGTATCAGTATCTTCCACGCACTGAACCAGAAAGCAGTTGCCAAACGCTACGCTAAAGAACAGGGTGTATCTTATGATTCCCTGAACCTGGTCGTTGTACATATGGGTGGCGGTGTATCTGTCGGTGCTCATAAAAACGGTAAGGTTGTTGATGTCAACAACACGCTTGACGGCGATGGACCTTTCTCACCGGAACGTTCCGGTGGCGTACCTGCTGGCGCACTCGTAAAAATGTGCTTCTCCGGTCAGTACACACAGGCTGAAGTATATAAAAAGATCAACGGAAAGGGCGGTCTCAACGGATACCTCGGAACCAACAACATGCGTGATGTTGCAGAACGTGCCTTCGAAAAGGGTGACGAAGAAGCAGCTGGTGTATTCCACGCATTTACCTACCAGGTTGCAAAAGAAGTCGGCGCAATGGCCGCTGTCCTGAACGGTAAAGTAGACCAGATCCTTCTCACAGGCGGTATCGCATACAGCGATTACGTAACATCCGAGATCAAAGAAAAAGTCGGATTCATCGCTCCGATCACCGTCTACCCAGGCGAAGACGAACTCCTCGCCCTCGCACAGGGCGCAATCCGCGTATTAAACGGCGAAGAAAAAGCTCTGGAATATTAAAAGAATTATCCAAAGCCCTAAAACATACAAACCACATATATCTCATTGTAGAAAAAAGTCTGGCACACCTCGCCAGACTTTTTAGTTATATCACTTTTTTATCCCAATAGCCTTGAGGGACCATTTTAACAAAATATCATGCACCAATTCGTCTTTTGTGCAATGGAGATGAAACTCAAAAATCGTGGAAGCCTCTGCTGAACACGATTTTCGCCCTAAGAGGTTCATCGGAATGCTCTGCACAACGAGAATGGGGGCATGATATTTTGTTAAAATGGTCAACACACCCTAAATCATTCAAAAAAAAGAGCGGATACCCCAAAAAAGGTATCCACTCTTTTTTCTACCCTAATCTCTTTTAACTACAGCTGAACAACCCATTCCGCCACCAACGCAAAGTGTTGCAAGTCCTGTATGTACATCTTCTTTCTGCATCTCGTATAACAGACTTACAAGGATTCTCGCGCCAGAGCAGCCAACCGGATGTCCAAGAGCGATGGCTCCACCGTTCACATTCAGTTTGCTAAGATCAAATCCAAGATCCTTTCCAACTGCTACAGACTGTGCTGCGAATGCTTCATTTGCTTCGATCAGATCGAAATCTCCGATCTCCATTCCCAGTTTCTTCATAACTTTACGTGTAGAATATACCGGTCCGATTCCCATGATTGCCGGATCACATCCTGCGAGTTCTCCGCCGATCCATGTTGCCATAGGTGTTACACCAAGCTCTTTTGCTTTTTCTTCACTCATTACGATCAGTGCTGCTGCACCGTCATTGATTCCGGATGCGTTACCTGCTGTAACCATACCGTCTTTCTTAAATGCTGGACGAAGCTTTGCAAGACCTTCTTTTGTGATTCCTTTACGAGGACCTTCATCTGTATCTACAAGAATCGTTTCTTTTTTCTTCTTCACTTCAACTGGAACGATCTCGTCTTTGAATTTACCTTCTGCCATTGCTTTTTCACATTTGTTCTGAGACCATGCTGCAAATTCATCCAGTTCTTCTCTTGTAAGTCCCCACTGTTCACAGATATTCTCTGCTGTGATTCCCATGTGATAATTGTTGAATGCATCGGTCAGACCGTCCTTAATCATAGCATCTTCAATTGTCGCATTACCCATACGATATCCGTAACGTCCGTTTCTCAGCATATAAGGAGCCATTGTCATATTCTCCATACCACCTGCAACAATAATATCAGCATCTCCTGCTGCGATCAGTTTTGCTGCAAGGTTGACACAGTGAAGTCCTGAACCGCAAAGTACATTGATTGTTGTAGCCGGTACTTCATTCGGGATTCCTGCATATACAGCTGCCTGACGTGCCGGATTCTGTCCGTTGCCTGCCTGGATAACATTACCCATATACACTTCATCAACCTGATCCGGAGCAACACCTGCTCTCTTCAAAGCTTCTTTGATTACAATCGTTCCAAGTTCTACAGCTGATGTGTTTGCGAACTGTCCACCCATTACACCGATCGCTGTACGACATGCACCTGCTAAAACAACTTTTCTTGCCATGATAAAAATCCTCCTTTATTTTGTAAATCACCTGATGTTTTTATTATAATCCTCCAAAAAACAGAATTCAATAGATGTTTGATATTTTTTTAACATTTTTTCATGTTCTATTACAGATACATGATACGATTCGGTTGAAAGGTTTCTTACTAGATGTTAAGATTTTTCTTGGTGTTTATATTTATTTTATATTTTTTATAATAATTTTATTGAAAGGATTTTTTTCACATGCACGAATTAAAACCAAAGCTTTTTGACATCATGAAGGGCTATTCCAAAGAGCAGCTGATCAAGGATATCATTTCCGGTATCATTGTTGCCATCATCGCCCTTCCACTTTCCATTGCGCTTGCCATTGCTTCCGGTGTAGGACCGGAACAGGGACTTTACACCGCGATCATTGCCGGCTTCTTTATCTCTTTCTTCGGAGGAAGCCGTGTACAGATCGGAGGTCCGACTGCTGCCTTCGTTGTCATTATTTACGGAATTGTCGCAAACTACGGAACCGACGGTCTGATCGTCGCAACCATCCTCGCAGGTATCATTCTTGTGATCATGGGAATCTGCCGCTTCGGTTCTCTGATCAAGTACATTCCTTACACAATTACGACCGGATTTACCTGCGGAATCGCAGTCACACTTTTCGTAGGTCAGCTAAAAGACTTCTTCGGAATGGAAATGGAATCTGTCCCATCTGAATTCCTGGAAAAAATAATTGCCTATGTAAAAAACATCCACAGCATCAATCTGACTGCAACACTCATCGGACTTGCTGCCGTTGCAATCATGCTTCTCTGGACAAAGATAACCGACAAGATCCCGGGATCTTTAGTAGCAATCGTCGTTACAACTGCTATTGCATACTTTGCAAAACTTCCGGTCAATACCATCGGCAGCGTATATGGACAACTGAATTCTGCATTTCCTGCTTTCCATGTTCCTTCGATCACCATTGAGCTGGTACAGCAGATGATCTCACCGGCATTTACCATCGCAGTCCTTGCCGCAATTGAGTCTCTCCTCTCGGCTGTTGTAGCTGATGGTATGATCGGTGATACCCATAAATCCAACGCAGAGCTTATCGGACAGGGGCTTGGAAATATTTTCTCCGGTCTGTTCGGCGGAATCCCTGCAACCGGAGCTATCGCAAGAACCGCTGCCAATGTACGTAACGGTGGACGTACTCCGATTGCCGGTATCACACACTGCATCACTCTTACGATCATTCTTCTGGTGCTGATGCCACTTGCTGCCTTGATCCCGATGACCACACTTGCCGCAGTGCTTCTTGTGGTTGCTGCAAACATGGCCGACTGGAGTTCTTTCTTCCGCCTGTGTAAAAGTGCTCCTAAAAGCGATATCATCGTCCTTGTTATAACCTTTTTCCTGACGGTATTTTTTGATCTGGTTGTGGCAATCGAGATCGGTGTCGTTCTTGCTGCCCTTCTTTTCATGAAACGTATGGCAGAAACAGCCGATATCAAAGCCTGGAAATATACCGATTCACCGGATATTACTCCCGGAGAAGCGGAAAAATTACGTGAGATCCCACATTCTATCAGCGTATTCGAAATCTGCGGACCGATGTTCTTTGCCGCAGCCGATCAGCTTCTCGGTATCAACAGCGATCATCGCACCAAAGCTGTCGTCATCCGTATGCGAAGCGTACCGGCTATCGATGCCAGTGCAATGAAATGCCTCCACGAACTCGCTGAACGTGCCCGAAAAAAGAATATCCATCTGATCTTCTCTCATGTCAATGAACAGCCGATGAAGGTCATGAAAAAAGATGGTTTCTTCGAGCTGATCGGGAAAGAAAATTTCCATGAAAACATTGTCGATGCACTGGATTATGCGGAAGCACTTGTAAAATAATCCTGCGATCATTATGTTTTTTCAAAAAAACAATTTTGTCATTGACATTTGCATAACAATTTGTTAGATTAAAGTTGCTCATATGACTGACGGAAGTGGAATGAACCACAGGGGAATATGAGGATTTGATTATTTAGCCGACCGTCTGGGCGATTCAGCTCAGATGCCGGCTTTTTTTACGCATTTTTATAAGATTTTTCATAAATCAGGGCTATATAAAAAGCGTAAACATCCATCGGTTCTTCTGGCTGAACCTTTTCATATGTCCGGAATTTGCCAGAACTTTCTGGGCATAAACCGCAGCAACACAGTGTATAATAACCGGGTCATAGTTACTATGGCTCACCCACAAGAAGGAGGAATAACCAAATGATGCAGAAAGAACAATGGCAGGGATTTGAAGGAAGACTCTGGAAAGAAGAAATCAACGTTCGTGATTTCATCCAGAACAACTACACACCTTACGAGGGAGATTCTTCATTCCTTGCAGACCCGACCGAAGCAACAAACCAGCTCTGGGGCAAGCTTCAGGAACTCCAGAAAGAAGAACGTGCAAAAGGCGGCGTTCTGGATATGGAAACAGAAGTCGTATCTTCTCTTACCGCTTACGGTCCAGGATATATCTGCGAAGAACTGAAAGATAAAGAACAGGTTGTGGGTCTTCAGACTGACAAACCTCTGAAACGTGCATTTATGCCGTTCGGTGGAATCAAAATGGCTGAGGAAGCATGCAAAACTTACGGATATGAACCAAACCCGAAATTCCATAAAATCTTTACAGATTATCATAAAACACATAACCAGGCAGTATTTGATGCCTACACACCGGAAATGAAGAAAGCACGCCATGCCAAGATTCTTACAGGTCTTCCGGATACTTACGGACGTGGACGTATCGTCGGTGATTACCGCCGTGTTGCTCTTTACGGCATCGATCTTCTGATCGCTATGAAACAGGACGATCTCGCAAACTGCGGATACGGATCCATGCGTGATAATGTAATCCGTCAGAGAGAAGAACTCGCAGAGCAGATCCGTGCCCTCAAGGGTATGAAAGAAATGGCTGCTGTCTACGGATTCGACATTTCCGAGCCAGCCAAAAATGCAAAAGAAGCATTCCAGTGGCTGTACTTCGGATACCTTGCAGCAATCAAGACTCAGAACGGAGCTGCCATGAGTGTCGGACGTGTATCTACCTTCCTTGATATCTATATCAAAAGAGATATGGAAGCAGGAATCCTTACAGAAGAAGAAGCTCAGGAATTAGTTGACCATATGACAATGAAATTCCGTATGGTTAAGTTCGCACGTATCCCATCCTATAACCAGCTCTTCTCCGGCGACCCGGTCTGGGCTACACTGGAAGTCGGCGGAATGGGACAGGACGGACGTTCTATGGTAACAAAGACCGACTACCGTTTCCTGCACACCCTGGAAAACATGGGACCTTCTCCGGAACCGAACCTGACTGTACTTTACACAGAACGTCTTCCGAAGAACTTCAAGGACTATGCTTCACATATTTCTATTGAAACAAGTTCTATCCAGTACGAAAATGATGATGCAATGCGTCCGGTATGGGGCGATGACTATTCTATCTGCTGCTGCGTATCTGCAACACAGACAGGTAAAGAAATGCAGTTCTTCGGAGCAAGAGCAAACCTTGCAAAATGCCTTCTTTACGCGATCAACGGTGGTATCGACTGCAAGTCAAAAGATCAGGTAGGACCGGCTTACACACCGATCACTTCTGAATACCTTGATTATGATGAAGTAATGGCTAAATACGACAAGATGATGGACTGGCTCGCAGGACTGTATGTAAACGTACTGAACCTGATCCAGTACATGCATGACAAATACTACTATGAAGCATCTCAGATGGCACTGATCGATACCGATGTACGTCGTACATTTGCAACAGGTATCGCAGGATTCTCTCATGTAGTTGACTCCTTAAGTGCGATCAAATATGCAAAAGTGAAAACAATCCGTGACGAAAACGGACTCGTTGTAGACTTCGAGACAACCGGTGATTTCCCGAAATACGGAAATGATGATGACCGCGCAGATGATATCGCAGTATGGCTTCTTCAGACATTTATGAAGAAACTGAAAAAGCATCACACTTACCGTGAATCCGAACCGACAACTTCTATCCTTACCATTACCTCAAACGTTGTATATGGAAAAGCTACCGGTGCTCTTCCGGACGGAAGAAAAGCAGGCGCACCGCTTTCACCTGGAGCAAACCCAAGCTACGGTGCAGAACAGAACGGACTTCTTGCTTCCCTGAACTCCGTTGCCAAGCTGCCTTACGAATGGGCACTTGACGGAATCTCTAACACCCAGACCATCAACCCGGATGCAATCGGACATACTCCGGATGAGCGCATTAACAACCTGGTAAATGTTATGGACGGATACTTCTCACAGGGTGCTCACCATCTGAACGTCAACGTATTCGGAACAGAAAAACTTCTTGACGCTATGGAACATCCGGAAAAAGAAGAATACGCAAACTTTACGATCCGTGTATCAGGATATGCGGTTAAGTTCATCGACCTTACACGCGAACAGCAGCTCGATGTAATCGCAAGAACCTGCCACGATCGTATGTAATCTACAGAACTTACGCTCTTTTGCCTAAAATATATCTAAGTCAGAAGTCATGCCTTTAAGTGCATGACTTTTGGCACATACAGAGGATCTGCCATTTGCAGCTTTCCTCTTCCTGCCGGGAGCATTAAAAAGTTTCTGCCTGATCCACAGATTTTCACTCATATTATTTCAAAAGGAGATTTTCATATGACTCAGATCAAAGGACTTATTCACTCTACAGAAAGCTTTGGTTCCGTTGACGGACCAGGAGTGCGTTTTATCATCTTTGTGCAGGGATGTCCACTCAGATGTCAGTTCTGCCATAACCCTGACACCTGGAATATGACAGATAAAAACGGCGCAACCTGGCGCAGTGCCGATGAGCTTCTTGCGCAGGCTCTGCGTTACCGCACTTACTGGAAAAATGGCGGTGGAATCACTGTAAGCGGCGGAGAGCCTCTCCTTCAGATTGATTTTCTGCTTGATCTTTTCAAAAAAGCAAAGGCAAAAGGTATTCACACAACGATTGATACTGCAGGCGGTCCTTTTACCAGAGAAGAACCATTTTTCTCCAAATTCCAGGAGCTGATGCAGTATACCGATCTTCTTCTTGTTGATATCAAGCATATCGATGAAAAATCTCACAAAGAGCTGACCGGAAAAACGAATAAAAACATTCTGGATATGATCCGCTTTCTCTCCGATACCAAAAAACCTGTCTGGATCCGCCATGTGCTCGTACCGGAGCGCAGCGACTATGATGAATACTTAAACCGGTTAAATGATTTTATCCAGACACTTGATAATGTAGAAAGAGTGGAAATCCTGCCTTACCACACACTTGGTGCCTACAAATGGAAAGAGCTGGGACTTGATTATCCCCTCGAAGGGATCAATCCACCTTCGAGAGAACGCGTGGAAAATGCAAAGAAGATCCTGCACTGTTCATAAAAGTTACTGTTCACAGTACCTGTGACCAGCAACGCATAAGACACATTTAAAAAAATAGATGACAGCTTTCTCTTCATATTTTGCCTGTAATGTGCTATGATTGGTGTAGTGTATTTAAGAGAGGAGAAATATAACAATGAACGAAAGAATGGAACGCGTATTGCAAAAAATGAGAAAAAAAGGAATCGATCAGTTACTTGTATCTGATCCACTCAGCATCCGCTTTTTAACAGGCATCACGGTAAATCCTGGGGAAAGATTATATGCCCTGCTGCTTCGTACAAGCGGAAAGCATACGATTTTCCTGAACTATCTGTATTATGTTTCCAATACAGGCTTTGAAGAAGTATGGTTCAGCGATATGGACGATCAGATTGGTGTTCTGACCAGTCATATCGACACCAAAGGCGTACTCGGTATCGATAAAGTATTTCCGGCACGTTTTCTTATTCCGCTTCAGGAGCGCTGCCCTGAGCTGAAGACCGTATGGGGATCTGACTGTGTAGATGGTGTCCGCGCGGTAAAGAATGCCGAAGAAATTGAAATCATGAAGCATTCTAGCGAAATCAATGATCTGGTTATGGAACGAGCTGCTGCTTATATCAAAGAAGGTATGACCGAAAAGCAGATTGCTGATTTTATCGATGCAGAATACCTCAAAGAAGGTGCGAGTGGTGTAAGCTTTGATACCATCGTATGTTTCGGAGCAAATGCAGCTGACCAGCATCATACACCAAGTGAGACAAGAACCTTAAAAGCCGGTGAATGCGTCCTGATCGATATGGGCTGCGTATGGCATGGATATTGTTCAGATATGACAAGAACTTTCTACTGCAAGAGCGTAGATGATGAGCAGGCTGACATTCATGATATTGTCCGCACTGCTGTCGAAAAGGCAGAAGCTGCGATCAAACCGAGTGCACGTTTCTGTGATATTGATGCACAGGCAAGAGACTACATCGACGAAAAAGGCTACAGCGAATACTGGAAGATCCGCCTTGGACACTTCATCGGACAGGAAGACCATGAATACGGAGATGTCAGCCCGATCAATAAAAACGTGGCTGAACCTGGTATGATCTTCTCCATCGAGCCTGGTATCTATATTGAAGGCAAGTACGGCGTCCGTGTAGAAGACCTCGTTCTGGTAACAGAAGATGGACATGAAATTCTGAATAAAGTAGAAAAGAAATACCGTATTGTCGGCTAATTAAAAGATATCTGTTTACTACATTTTAATGCCCGGTTTTCAAACAGAATGTAAAAAGTCTGTTTGAAAACCGGGCATTGTTACTGTTTTTATGTTATGTTCCTGTAATCTCTTATCCAGTTATCTTACACTGGCAATCTCTTTTATACATGCAGGTTCTTCTCTATCTCCTGTCGCATTTCTTTTCCTTTAAAAAGGGCCAGGCCGATCAGCATCAGCACTCCCATCCCAATCGAAATCACAGACGGAAATACAATCTTTACCTTTCCTGTCACCAGAAAGAAAAACGGTAAGATCATTCCATAAAGTGCTGCCATCACAAAATATACCAGATAGTCTTTTGCCTGTCGATAATACACCCTCGATATGATCAGCATCGAAACCATAATCAGTCCACTTACTCCCGGAAGTACAAAATCGATCGACCAGCCATGCCACTTAGTCAGCCAGTCCCAGATAATACAGCCGACCGTCACAATGATCAGCTGCCACATGGCATTCTTCAGCAGATTATACCTCTTGAAGAACCCCACCGCAAGCGCCAGCCACATACTAAAGGCACCGCCACACACGAACAGCGACAGATGAAAATTCGTATCAATGCTGTAATCCACACCAAGTGCCGTTACGATAGCGATCATACAAAGAAAGGTAAATATTTTGAATATCTGCATCCCCTTCGCTTCTGTCATAACGCTTTCCGGATATTCCACCTTAAGGATCTCCGTTTTCACTTCCTGTTCTCTCAGAATCTGGAAAAAATTTTCTTTGATTGCATCACAGTCATATCTGGACGTAAATCCCAGATAAATCTTATCCCGGAAGGAACACATACAAAGCTCTACTTTCGGCGTACTTGTATATACACCAAAATACCCGATATACGGCTCATAGCTTTCCGGCATCCGGATGATTCCCATGTTGGAAAAAATAGCGGTCACATCACTTTCTGCCGTCCTCGCCCCGATATTGATACAGACATTTTTAAGTTCCAGCGGCGCAAATTTCAGGATTGGGTGTACCTGCAGGGCGAAGTAATCATTCATCCGCTTCTCCATCCTTTCCGCTGTCAGTTCTTCTTTAAAGCATGCATTTACTTTTTGCACAACATCTGCGAACTCTTCTTTTCCACCTTGAAAATGATATCCAGGTTCGATCCAGTTGAAAAAATTGAGCATTGTATTGGTCGGAAAGAAATTACGCAGATTAACCGGAACCATCAGTACAACCGGCTTGCTTTCCTGCCGTCTTGTCATTGTCCGGTGAATCGCACACAGATATACCGCAGTCAGAAATACCGTCATCGACACACCATAAGTCTTTGCCTGACGCTTCAGTTCTTCGACCGGAATTTCTGCCTCTGTCGTCTGCAGACTTCCAAGCTCACGCCGATTTCCGCGAAGCTGATGCGCTGCCGGTTTTTTCTCCTTTTTGCGGTCTGCCTGGCGGGAATAATATCTTTCAAATCCATCCGCTTCCTGATTGGAAAGGCTCTCCGAATACTCTGACAGAACCACATCCTCCAGTCCATCCTCATGATGTGCCAGATACAGATAATTTTTCACCAGCTCCCGTACAAATTCACTGGCACCGGTTCCGTCTGTCAGCACATGAAAGACCTCAAAATTGATTCTCTTTTTGTAATAAGTCACTTCAAAAAGCAGATCTCTCTTATCACGGATATAAAGGCTGCTACACGGCTCCTTATACTCTTCTCTTACAACCGGTCTTTTATTACTCTGTTCCAGATAATGCCAGAACAATCCCTTTCGCAGCACAGACAGAAAAATCGGATATTTTTCCAGTGTCCTGTCTACCGCCTTCTGCAGGATCTCCTGCTGTATATCCTCTTTCAATTCACAGTAAAACCGGAATACACGGGTATCCCTTTTACTGCTCGCCGCCGGAAAAAGCTTCGCTGCATTGTCCAGCCTTCTCCAGTGCTTTACATTTGCCTGTGGCATTTTCTATTCCCCCTCCAGAAAATGATTGATATATTCAAAACTTTCCTGTACATGCAGACTCCGGATCCCCAGTGCAAAATATCCGTGAAGTGCATCCTTGATCCGGTGTACTTCCACCCGGTTACCTGCCTCTGCAAGACGTCTTCCATACGCTTCTCCCTCATCCCGGAGCGGATCAAATTCTGACGTCAGGATCAGTGTATCCGGCTGCCCTGACAGATCTTTCTCCAGAATCGGTGCAAAATATGGATTTAACTTGTCCTCTTCCGAACCTGCATAAAGATTGATATAATCTTTTAATTTGCCTGCCGTCAGAAGATAATCCTGCCCATTCTCCCTTACGGAAGAGAACAGACTCTTCTCTGAATAATCATTATTGACTGCCGGATAAATCAGAATCTGTCTCTTTGGCATAAATTCGCCACGGTCCCGTGCCATAATGGACAATGCTGCCGCCAGATTGCCACCTGCACTGTCTCCAATCAGAGTAATATCCTCCGGCATTGTATCTGGATGCGTATACAATGCTCTTGCCACGGCATAGCAGTCCATAAGCCCGGTCGGGAACTTGTGTTCCGGCGCCAGGCGGTATTCTACTGCTGCTACAGTCTGCCCTGTCGCCTGTGCCATCCGGGAACATACTCTCTCATAATTTTCCACATGCTCAGTCGACCATCCTCCTCCATGAAGGAAAAGCATGATCTTTCTTCCCTTGATCTGATCCTTTTCCAGATAAGATTCCTCGTCCGGGAAAAATACCCGGATCGGAACTTCGTAGTCCCCGTTATAGACCTGCAGATCCATTTTTTTATAAAAAATTTTCATCGGATCCAGTCTTTTCAGATCCGCAAGCTGTCTTGATACTTCTACATCAATCCCGCCAAAAGACAGGATTTTCAGGATTGCTTTTGTTGCTATATTGATCGCCATATTTTTCTGTCCTCATTTATTTTTTCACATAGATTTATTCTACCATAGAATGATGTCCCCTACCACTCTTTCTCTTGCCATCTTTGCTACATTAACCCATTTTCAGGTTTCACAATCATCTCATAATTTATTTGACACAGACTGTCAAAACAGTTACCATACACTTATACACAAGGAGGGTGTATTTGTTTTATGAATAATAAGAAAAATATAGACGACTATTTTGATGATAACTTTGAAGTAACTTATACAGGCGATCTCCCGTCGATCCCTGTGGGGCAGGATGATTATGACGACCGGTATGACGGCACAGACTACCTTGACGATTATGAAACTGATGACTACTACGATGAAACAGACAGGCTTGATCCTGATTATGACGATGATTATGAAGAAGAGGATTTTTATGACCGCCAAAGGCCCGCCAGACGGGCAGAACGGAGAAATTCCCGCAGACGTCCCGATTCCTCTTCCGAAGAACTGGCTGCTCCAATTCGGAATATTGCCCGCACCGGAAGTACTGCTGCCGAAAAGCTGACTAATTTTATTCTTCGCCCGGCACCGGTACTGATGTCCGCCATCATCCTGGCGATTACCTTTTTCTCGTTCTGGAACCAGATGTCTGATTATGGTGATGTCAAGACGCTAAGCTCCAATCCCGATCTTACACTGGTTGCATACCTGGCTGTCGGAGGGGTTATGCTGATCTGGATGCTGTCAACATTCTTTTTCACATTAAGTGGTATCTGGCACGGAAATGGACGAGGGCTTACCTACTTTGTTCTGGTATATATTCTTTCCTACCTGTTCAGCCTTGCGGCAAATGCAATTCCTGCGGATGTCGAACTGCTTACCGGTATCCGGGGCGGCATCCTGGTATTTGGTTCTCTTTACCCGGCATATTTTCCATTCTGCGTGGTGGGAATTATTACTTGTATTTTGCGGAAAATTTTGAAGTAAAACATTCCTCATACTAAGGCATATGCCTAGGTCATCCTCTTATGATATTTTTGCTTTATAACTAAACACCAACCAATTACATACAAAAAAAGAGTAAGGCAAATCACTCATCCATCTGATTTGGCTTACTCTTTTCCTACTTACTTCTGTTTCATTCCCGATGTGTTTCCCAACTTTTGTACTATTTTTTCTATATCATATTCCGGTGCATAGGTTTTGGCAATATCATAGATTCTTTGTATCGTCAAGACATCCTCTTCCAGAAAGTCTGCAATTTCCTCTGCTGACATCCCTTTTTGCAATTTTTTTATAACAATTGAAACTAATGCTTCCCTGTACCCTTCTTTACGTCCTTCTTTACGTCCTTCTTTACGTCCTTCTTCACGACCTTCTCGCATCCCAATTATTTTTGCACTTTTCATAAACGAATTATGATCCCACAAAATTTTTTGTCTTTCTTCGTATTCTCTTCTTTTTCTTTCATCTGCACTCATCTTCTCCAGACATTCATAAGCTTCTTTAATATATTCATTTTGCTCTGCCATCTTTGCAAAATCCTTTCTGTTCTTTCCGCTCATAAATCGCATCCACTGGATGATCCCAGTTTCATTCTGACTTTCCGGTGGCAACTTTTTCAATTCCAGAATATGAATCTGCAGCAAGTCCGTCAGCACTTCTCCAGTCTCTTTATCACAGAACATTCCCGCATGATAACATCTGATATCATTTTCAAAGAAATTAAAGTCCAAAATTCCAACATGAATGCACGGTTTAATTCTATCATAAGTATCCCCTGTTTTCATTTGATCCGTTACCATCTTTGACAGATAATAAAAGCTCCTCTGAAACCAGAATTCAAATGGCACCACTTGCATTTCCAAATCCATCTGCTCTCCATTTTTCAAGAGAACTCTTACATCCAGAATCCCGTATTTATCTTCCGGATATTCTTTTCTTAAAATTGTTGGCATCAACTTTGTTTTCTGAATTTCTTCTGGATCTTTCTTTAGAATTGCCGCAATCAATCCCTGTCTTACTTTTGCATTCTCCATTAATTCTTTGAAGCAGAAATCTACCGTTGGATGCATTATAAAGCTATCCTGATTTTCTGTTAATTGTTTCTTTTCTTCTGTCATATGATTCCCCTTTCTGCATTGTAAAAATATAGAAAGGAAAATCTGACTTTTCTACTATAAATATTTTAACATACTGTCATCCTTTGTAAAGGCAAACTCCCATACTTCTATATTTTCTTTTGCTTTGTTCATTGTCGGGAGTTTACTCGAAAATTGAGCACCGAAAATGAGATACCTTCTGATTATGGTTAATTAGATACTTTTTCGATTTTAGAACTAAATCGAAGTAAAATAACTCTATCACATTTTCCTGAAATCTTATACCCTGCATAACATTTTCGAGCACTTTCGTTGCATTTCAATCATCAGACCATTTTATATACATATTCAAAAAAATCCCATACTCCATGTACAAATCACATGAAATACAGGATCTTTTTATTCATCTAACTAGAATTTGATTACGCCAAGGATGATTCCTGAGATCAGGCAGATAATACTTACGCCCCAGATCCAGAAGAAACTGTTCTTGATGTGGTCTTTGATCTCCACACCGGCTAGACCGGTTCCAAGGAAAGTAGCTGGAACAACCGGGCTGATGAATGTTGCACAGTTACGGCAAACAACCATTGCAATGGCGATATGTGCCGGATTCACACCGAATTCGTTTCCAATTCCGATCAGTACCGGAAGCATTCCAAAGAAGAAGGAATCGGTATCGAACATCAGTGTAAGCGGTACAGATACCAGACCTACGATAAGTGGTAAAAATCTTCCCATAGACTGTGGAACTACACTTGCAAGTACATTTGCCATGTGAGTCATGATTTCTGTTTCCTGCATAACCCCAAGGAATACACCTGCACAAAGAATCGTAGATGCCATGGTAAGTGCCGGGCCTGCATGAGATTTAATGATCTTACCCTGCAATTTTGCACCCGGGTAGTTTACAAACAGTGCTACTGCACATCCTACCATAAAGATATAGTAAGACGGTACCTTTGCAAGAACCAGGTTTACGATCACTACCAGTGTTACGATCACGTTGAATACAAAGAGTTTCGGTCTTGCAAGTTCATTCTTTTCACTATCTGTTACAGCTTCATCTTCAATTCCGCCATACTCGATTTTTTCTGCTGAAGAAGTGCCTGCGCCTCTCTTCTTTTCGATATTTCCCCAGATAAATGCAGTTCCGAGTGCAATGAAAATACCTACAACCTGCATTGGAATGATCTGTTTCCAAAGGGCATTCGGTTCAATTCCAAGAACAGTAGCCGCACGCATCGTCGGTCCGCCCCATGGCAGGAGGTTCATAACACCCATTGCAGATACACAGATCAGCATCAGAGTTGTCGGTCTCATATTCAGACGTTTGTACACCGGGAGCATTGCCGGAATTGTGATCAGGAATGTAGAGGCACCGCCTCCATCCAGATGTCCGATCATAGCAATGATACAGGTCATCATGGCAACACCGACTACATTACTTCCGACTTTCTTCATCAATGCATTGATGATCTTGTCGAACATTCCTACATCTGTCATAATTCCAAAGAAAAGTACAGAGAAGATAAACAACGCTGCAGTACCATGTACTCCTGCTACACCGGCTGTTACAAATTCCCCCATTTCTTCAATCGTAAATGTTCCGGTTGCTACAAGGATCGCACCTGTTACAGTTGATACACTGACAAATGCAAGAGCCGGTACCGTTACATTTCTTAAAAGCAACGCAATCACAATAATGATGGTTGCAAATCCCAATAAGGCAAGCATCGCTTCACTCATGGCATTTTCTCCTTCCTTTTGTACGGGTACTTTTTCGTACCATTTATTTGATGATTCCATTATAAAAACCCAACCTTACACTCTTACGGATTCCTCCTTACATTTTGTTAAGGTAAATCTTTAAAAGTATTAAGGTTGGGTTTGTCGTGTCTTACATCTTACATGGAATCCTTTGCCCGGTTCCGGATTGCCTCAAGAATCGCAGTATCAGATACCGGCTTTTCCACATAACCATCGATGATTCCCTTTTGTTTTGCTTCTACTGCTTCCCGGCTCAGTCCGTCTGTAATGATAAATTTCATCATATCCGGATATTTTCCGGCCAGTGACATACAAAAATCAACTCCGCTGCAGTCTTCAAGCGTCTCATCCACAACAAGAACGTCCATCTCCTGTTCACGCAGGCACTGCTGCAATTCTTCTTTTTTCATACAGGTACGGATCTGGATTCCGATTTTTTCAAAATTCTTTTTTAAAAGCTGCAATACTTTCGCATTATCATCCGCTACAACGATATGGTATTCCTTGCTGGACACATTCTGTGCGATCTGCGGCATATGTTCCACCTCAAGCATCGGAAGATAGATATGAAAGGTACTTCCTTTTCCCTTTTCACTCTCTGCATACAGATAGCCTTTATGGGAAGAGATGATCTGTTCTGCAAGTGCAAGGCCAAGTCCGGTTCCTTCTCCACCTTTCTTTGTTGTGAAGAAAGGATCAAATATATGGCGGATGGTTTCTTTATCCATTCCGCATCCATTATCTTTGACAAGAATGTGGATATAGCTTTCCCACACTTCAGAGAGCTTTCGTGCCACCTCCGGATCTACTTTCGATTTTGCTTCTTTTCTACATACCACAAGGATCACTCCCTGTTCTTTTCCGATGGCATGGACCGCATTTACACAGATATTAAGCAGCACCTGATTCAGCTGGGTTGCATTTCCTAAAATACTCTCCGTCTCAATCTGGATATCACTTTCCAGGTGAACCTGCGGAGTACAGATCGACTCGATCATTTTCAGTGCACGCGTCATCAGTTTTTTCATCGGAATATTTTTATATACCGTCTCCACATTTTTCCGGCTCAGCGATGAAATCTGCCGGACAACATCTTTTGCCTTTTCGGAAGCATCGTATATTTCCTTCGCGCTGTCCTGTTCCTCCGAACCTTCCGGAAGTTCCATCATAAGAAGTTCCGCATATCCCATGATCGGTGTTAGAAAGTTGTTAAATTCATGGGCTATTCCGCCGGTCATGGTTCCCATGATCTGCAGTCTCTGCTGGTGTGCAATATTCTCCTCACTGCGATGCATTTTTTCCAGCTGCTCGTTTAATTCTTTCAAATCATCGATTTCTCTTACCGCTCTTCGCATATCCTTCATCACTCGCCAGAGTATGAAAACCAAAGCACCGGCCGATAACAAGATTCCGACAAAAACGAATATCATTTTCAGAAATCCTTCTGCGATAGGCTCATAAAGATCATCATAATCAATTACCGCGCTGACACTCCAGAAACTATCCTGCAGCTTTACCGGTGAATAAGCACTTATTTTCCGCACTCTCGGCTGTTCCGGATCTGTCCACCAATAAGAATAATAGTCGGAAATGCCTTCTTTCCCGCTATTTTGTCCCTCCACCATCTGTTTCAGGCTTGCATAATCCAGATCCGGGTACATCTCCATTCTTCCTTCGATGACCTTTATTCCCCACTGTTTTTTATCCGGATGCATGATAATGGTGCCATCCGCATTTTTTACAACAATATAACCATTCGTTCCGATACGGATGCCGGAGATCAGCTTCTGATAATATTTTTCTGCATCGATCATCAGACAGATTTTCCCGCCTGTTTTTAAATCTCTTTTATACACATTATAGATTTTTCCGGAAGAATCTTTTTCCATGTAAACACTGTTTTTCTCAGAACATTGGGTAAGAAGTTCACTACTTTTCATTTCCACATCCCTGACATACTTTGTGATCTTTCCGTCCTGATCTTCCAGATAAAGATTCGCGATCATACTATTCTGCGTGGAAATGTATTCTTTATAAATGTTCTCTGCATCTTCTGCTTCCCGTTCTTCTGTTATATCTGCCAGAAATTCCAGGTTATCTTCATATTCCCTTGCGGCTACCGACATATTTTCACTTAAGATCCTGGTTGTCAGAAGCAATTGCTCTTCCTGGTTTTCCATAAGTGTATCGCGGTATTTTTTCCAGACTCCGAACCCCGCTAATACAAATACTACGATCAGAAAAAGCGGAATCACGGCAATCCATGTTTTTTTATTTTTTTTCATATTCCCTTATCCTTGCCTGGTAATCGATTGACTTGTTCTCTTTCTAATATTATAATGTTTTTTATAAGTTGTATAGAATTTTATTGAAATTTTTACTTTTGGGAGGTTGCCTCAATGGCTGACAAAATACTGATCGTAGACGATGATCCGGCAATCTGTAAGCTGCTGGAAAAAGTAATGCACAGCAATGAGCTGGAAACAACAACAGTAAACTGTGGCATGGATGCTCTGTCCATCCTTAAAAATCATACATTTGACCTGATCCTTATGGATATTATGCTGGGCGATATGGAAGGATTTGAGGTCATCAAACGGCTTCGCAATCAGGGGATCAGTACCCCGGTTATGATCGTCAGCGGACGTAACGAGGACTATGATTCTCTGTACGGACTTTCCCTTGGCGCGGATGATTATATCACCAAGCCGTTCCGGCCGCTTGTACTTGGTGCCAAAGTAAAAGCACTGATCCGCCGCAACAAGAATCTGGTACTCGACAATTCCGATACTCTGGAATGCGGTCCATTCAGCTATGATACCACAACCATGCGTTTTTACAAAAATGACGAAGAGTTGATCCTTTCTTCCAAGGAGTCTGCACTTCTTCTGCTTTTTATGAAGCATCCGCAGCAGGTTTTCACCAAGGACATGATCTATGAGCATGTCTGGGGCAATACGGTTGCCGTTGATGACAATGCGATCATGGTCTATATCAACCGGCTTCGTGGTAAGATTGAGGACGACAGACAGAATCCGGCGCATATCCTGACGATTCGCGGACTGGGATACCGTTTTGTTCCGTAAACGACCTTTTCATCAGGAGGAAGCTCCATCCGGAACCTTCTCCTAATAAAAAAGAATGTGCCTCGGCACATTCTCGCGCCGAGCGCGGTCGCTTGCGACATTCTTCATCTTCGTGCGAGTGCGCATCTCCGGCACGCAGTGCCTTTTATTTCATAGGAAGTTCCTTTGGAATTTC
>Ga0129313_1000698_pt1 | contig 25419 bp, 20 predicted proteins | sample O1105metagenome_FD_94436 | JGI IMG/M metagenome (GOLD analysis project Ga0129313, IMG submission 94436) | Orangutan group fecal microbial communities from fecal samples from Wisconsin, USA - O1105 metagenome | ecosystem: Host-associated > Mammals > Digestive system > Large intestine > Fecal...
CAACGCTCTCTGACATCCGCTCATTCGGCTTTTGGTATGCATATTATCCGCCACACCCGCGATCACACCGATTTTTCGGTGTCCCATGGATATAATGTACTTTACCATATCGTAGCCGCCTTTCTCATCATTAATGATAACAGACGGAAAACGATTCTGTTTCGCAGTTGCGTATGCAATCGTGGTAGGCAGAGAAAAATCCCGAGGAAAAGTTTTTATGGTTCTGCAATGCCCTGCGACATAAATAATGCCGTCTGCTTTGATTGACTGCACCTCCTTCAGCACCGGAAGTAGTGTACTCTCCAGCTTGCTCTCATCATTATACCAGGTATCTTGCCACCTATCGTACAATCTTAGATTCATCAGTATTGTCCTGTAACCCTGTTCTTCGCAATATGCCATTACTGCACCAACAATAGTGTTGGTACTGAATTGACACAAATCCTCTGCAATAATGCCAATCATTCTGGTATTCTGTTTTCTCATGCTGGATGCAAAATAATTCGGTTGATACCCTGTCTCTTCTATCACGCTCAACACTCTCTGTCTGGTTTGTTCACTGACATTCGTTCTCCCGTTCAGTATGTTTGAAACTGTGCTGGCTGAAACATCACACATTTTTGCTATTTCCTTAACTGTCATCACAGCCTCCCTCCTTCAGCTGACCTATCACCTTAATCCGTTCTCTCCGGTGTCTCACTTCGATTTACAAAATTTCCCACACTTATTTTCTTAATCCACTTTCCGCTGCGCAATCTGAAGATACACCAAAAAGTCTTAGCCACATTTTCAGATTTCAGGCACATATATATCCAGAATGCCGGGAGCCTTAAAACAAGCCCTGCCAGGATTCCCAGTGGAATGGAAAGCACCCACAAAAAAATATTGTCAGCCAACATCAGCATCTTTGTGTCTCCGCCTCCTCTCAGCACACCCTTTGTCATAATGCTGTTGGTTGCCTGAAACACGATAATCAGGCTGATAGCGCTCATCAGCTGTCTGGCTACAGCTGCTGTCTCGGGTGAAACTTTGTAAGAACGGATAATGGGATCGCTTACCACCATGATAAATATTGCAGACATCATTCCTAATGCTACTCCCAGCCCAAGAAATCCGTATCCCTGCTCCATGGCCATTTCCTTATCTCCTCTTCCCAGCGTCTGCCCTGTAACAATAGCTCCTGCCTGACTCACTCCCTGTATCAATACCGTACTCATCTGCTGTGTTACGCTGGTAATTGCATTCGCTGCCACAAAGGTTACACCAAGCCTTCCGATAACCATGGTCACAGCGTTGTTTCCGATTGCCAGTATTCCGTCACTAATCAGAACCGGAATACTGATACGAACATATTCACCCAGTAAATCACCCGTCTTCATTTTCAGATGCTTTAACCGAAATCCGATTCTGTCATCCTTAAATAACAAATAGCCGCAGATAATTCCCGTTTCAAAGATTCTTGCAATCAGAGTGCCCAGAGCAGCACCGGCAACTCCCAAGCGGGGCATCCCCAGTTTGCCGAAGATGAATGCATAGTTGGCTCCAAGATTAACCGCAAAAGCTCCCATAGATACAACCAACGGCAACTTCACCTGCCCCACACTCCTAAGCACTATGGTGCATACCAGAGATAAACCGAGAAAAAAGTAAGTAGCTACGGAATATCGGAAATAGACCGTTCCCAGAGTTATAATACTATCCTCAGGTGTATACATACTCATTACAATATTCGGAATAATCAATGTCGTCAAGGCAAAAAGAAGCGCCAGCCCAAGTGTCACCCGAAGCATGATACAAATGGTCTTTCTCAATGCCTCCACAGCTCTCTCCGGCTCTTTTTCGCGCATACCCCAGTATCGGGACACCAGCACCGAAGCCCCCATTCCGATTCCCATACAAAAGATATGGTAGATGGTGATAAACTGGTTTGCAAGTGAAGTGGCGGATAACTCACTCTCTCCCAAACTTCCCACCATAATAGTATCCAACATATTGACTCCGATGGTAATCAGACTTTGAAGCGCGATAGGCGCTGCCAAAAACAACACCTGTCTGTAAAAATGTCTATCCGAGAGACCCCATTTCTTCATCCTTTTTCCCTTGTTATATATTCCTTTCACCTATTTCTGTAGTCTTTCCGTAATTTTTTCAATCATTAACCTTTTGAAGGCTGTCTCCTCTTCCGTAATTATCTTTGCCCCATGTTCCCCAAAGATCATATCTGCGGGATGCTCCTCAGAGTAAAAATTCCAATAGGGCATGTCTGTTCCATCCGAATCCTTCCCGTTGGGATTACCTGTCTTTATAAAGTTGGTCCAGTAGTTGCACATCTGTCTTGCCAGATCATAATGCCGTCCTACGAAGGGTCTCCAGCATTTTGCCAGTGTTTCAAAGAAAAACCATAAATCCACGGAATGGAAAGTTCCCGGATTATCCCATCCGGGAATATCGGGAGCAAACCGATAATAATAGCACTCCTGAGGATTAACATCTCTTCTGTTTAAAAGGAACTCGCTCTTCACCGTACACTCAATACCACTGACGGGTGCATATCCGTTTCCCGCCTTCACATGGCTCTCCGGACAGGCCAGGAATTCATCTGCCCTGTCGCCAAAAACTTCCTTTGCCATCTCTTCCAACGCCTTTTCACTGTCTGCCTCAATGATGTTCGGAAACTCATCTTCCGTATTGCCTGCCATGACAGGAACATGAGCATGCTTTCCTTCTGCATAAAGCTTCAACGGGTCTCCCACACAAAATTTTCCATCCAGCACAGTCATCATCATTGGATGATTCTGAATAAACTCATAATATTTATCTCTGATATAGAAAGCATCCAACGCTCTTGCTTCCTCCAGATTCTTCGCACCAAGGAACTCCAGAAAATCCTCACCGTTCTTCTCTGCTTCTTCGAGAGTGGCGGGGGTTCCTATGCCACCCTCACTGTAAGGGCTGCGTATCATTGCACTCATGATAACAGCCTTGTGGAAGAGTCCGAAATTCTCCGGACAGGTCATCTGGGAAAGTACACTTCCGCCTCCAGCCGACTGACCGGCTATAGTGATGTTATTCGGGTCTCCTCCAAAGGCCTCAATATTTCGAATTACCCATTTGATACCGGCTTGCTGATCAAGGCTTCCGAAATTTGCAGGTGCCTCGGGTGCCTCCTTTGTCAGCTCGGGATGTGCCATGAACCCAAAGGCATTGATACGGTAGTTTACCGTTACTACAACAACTCCCCTCCTTGCCAACCGCTCACCGTCAAATTCCATCTCAGCGGGATATCCCCACTGCAGTCCTCCTCCGAAAAACCATACCAGAACAGGCTGTCTCTCCCCGGTATTTTTTGCCCCCGTCCAGACATTCAGATACAGGCAGTCCTCCCCCATTGCTATCTCCGGATCCACATGCCACTCCCGGCAGTAGACATCCGTTCCCAAGCCGGGGGTACTCTGCATGGAAATCGGTGCAAAGCGATACGCTTCCCTGATACCCTTCCAGTTCTCCGCAGGTTGTGGCGCTCTCCATCTGTTTTTCCCCACGGGCGGCGCAGCAAAGGGAATCCCCTTAAAAGCTGTAATCCTGGGGTCTGCCGCCTCGATTCCTCTTAAAAGACCATTCTCTGTTTTTGCTACCCTAATCATTCTTTTTACTCCCCTTCATTCATTATCTTTGTATTCCATCAGTGAAATCATCTTTCCGCATACATTACACAAACAGTTTTCTCAGGAAAGCATTTGCGCAATGTCTCCAAAAAGTCCAGTCATGATATCCGTACCCCTCAAAAACCTCAATCGGAACTCCGGCTGCCAGAACTGTCTCCTCATTCTTTTTCGTTGCTTCATAAAAACTCTCCTGCATCCCGCAAGCCACAAACAACATATTAAAGCGCTTCTCAAACACTTCCGGATTCATAAGAATATCCCTGTAATCATCCTCATCATTTTGAATTACCAAGCCGCCGGAAAAAATACCCGCCCAGGCGAAAAGCTCAGGATGAGAAAATACAATCTTTTGTGTTTGCATACCTCCCATGGAAAGCCCGGCCATGGCACGATGCTCTCTGTCCGCTAAAGTCCTGTAATTTGCATCAATATACGAAATCGCACTGTCTGTCAGTTCCTCGGGAAATGCACTCAATGCGGGATGATATTCATGGTCTTTCGGAAATCCGTAACCGGTATTCATAACAATAATCATCTCGTGCATTTTGCCTTCCGCAATGAGATTGTCTGCCAAATTAGCAATCTTTCCCTGCCATATCCAGCCCATCTCGTTTTCTCCCCCGCCATGCTGCAGATACAATACAGGATATCTTTTCTCCGGATTGCCCTCATAGGAAGCCGGTGTATACACATAACAAAGCTTGTTTCTTCCGGTCTCTCCGGATTGGTAATAATTCATATGAATGGTTCCGTGAGGTACCTGTCTCAATCTGTATTCCTCGAAATCCTCCTCCGGCATTTCAAAATAATTGACAGCCCTGAAACCGCCATAACCCACCTGCGCATTTCCATCTACCACATCCACTCCGTTTACCACACACCCGTAATAGTGAAATCCCTTTTCAATGCCTGATATCCTGCAATTCCACCAGTCATCCGCACCCTGCTCCATGGCAAAGCGCCCCATGCCCCAGATGTCAATTTCCACGTTTTTCGCGCCCGGTGCCCTGAGCCAAAATGCAGCACTCCCCTTTCCACTGTCAAGGATCTCTACTCCGGAATGCTCATCCTTATACCTTCCCGCAGGTCTGCCCTTATCGTCCACCTCAAAAAGCAGACCCTTGTAAATGGGGTCAAACATAAGTAAGTGCTCTGCAAAAGTCTGTTTATTCAGCTGTTCTGTGGGCAATACCGGTTCGCAGTATTCAAAAATCTCTTCCTCCTCATCTATTGCCTCTCTGAAAATCAGTTTTGCAAAATCTCTCAGACTCTCTCTCCACACATGCCACTCGTGATAGCCTCTATAGCAACGCTGTCCTCCTGCAACTCCCAGGTATAAAAACCTGTCCGTATATTTCTTTTGTAACTCATCCAGCCCCTGCTCCCCCGTACCGGCCGTCATTAGTACGGTCTTCATAGGATATCTGTCGCACTGTTTCAGAATTATATCAGTCTCCTCATCTCTGCATCCGGAGAATACACCGAGATGAGCAAACAGATGTTGATATCGGGAAACGATTTGTATTGCCTGTGCCGAACCAAGGGACAGACCTGCCATAGCTCTGTTTGTCCTCCCCTTCATTACCGCAAATTTGCTCTCAATGTAAGGGATACAGCTCTCCGCAAGCTCCCTTGCGAAATCTCCGGGATAAAACACGGGATCTTCAGCCTCTTGAAAGGCATAGCCACAGCACATCACCACAATCATTTCACTGCAGCTTCCCTCAGAAATCAGATTGTCAAGTATCAGGTTGAGCTTTCCGTTCCATATCCAACCTGTTTCGTCCTCACCAACACCGTGCTGAATATACATGACCGGATATTTTTTCTCCGCTTCCTTTCCGTAAGAAGGGGGCGTATAAACATAGCACCTCTTGAGATGCTTATTTACTTTAGAAATATAGGTATGTATCTGTACATCACCATGCGGAACATCCTTTAAAAACCAAAAATCCTCGCCCGTAGCGGGTACCTCAAAGAAATTGGTAGCTCCAAAACAACCATATGTTAAAGACGCTTTAGGATTTACCACCTGTACACCATCCACAAACCAGTTATGATAGTGAAACCCGGGAGCGATGCCGGATACTCTTTTTGAAAAGAAACCTTTCTCATCTTTCTCCAGCGAAATATGCTCGCGGCTCATACTACCGCTGATTCCTGCAACTTCAACTGATTCTGCCGATGGTGCGTATATGGAAAAAGTCACATCTCCGTTTTCCTCCAACCTGACTCCCCATTCTTCATCCCTGTAGCCGATTTTTTCTTTTCCGTCTCTCTTTTCAAAATGTACCCGTTTATAAATCGGGTCAAAAAAAAGTGGGTACATTGTCACTGCCTGATTCTGTTCTGTCTGCATAGCTGCTTCCCCTCCTGATTGTACAGTGGGTCGCTTGCTTAATTCTTTGTTCATTGCAAACTCCCACTATAAAGCTTCATAATTTAGTATTATCTGACTACTTAACTTTGCGGACTGTTTTGCTTCCAACCACCGGCTCCTGATAATGGAAATATCAGGAGTATCAGTGGAGCATCAACCGTATAGTTGAAGCCCTCACTTTCTTAATATAAATCGTTTTACCTCCTATATCATAAATATTATCTATTTTTACTGATAAGTCAATATTTTATCGTTAAATCTATTTTCAATAAATACAAAAAAAGCAGGTTTACTGCGGGTCCGAAAATTGATACAATAATATATAATCCATCACTAATTGAATATAGATGTTTTTTCATTACATAAGAAGGAGTGTGCCATATATGTATCACATTATTATTAATCCTGCTTCCCGCTCAGGGAAGGGCAAAAAAATATGGAAGGAGCAGATAGAGCCTGCCCTGCTCAGAGATAATATTGCCTATCGCTCCTACTTTTCCCAAAAGGCCGGAGACGTGGCGGAAATTGCAGCACAGATTCTGGCTGAAGCCACGGAATTTCCCGTCTCCCTCATTATCCTGGGAGGCGACGGCACTGTAAACGAGGCATTGCACGGACTTGCCGATACCTCAAAGGTTACTCTCGGCTATATTCCCACCGGTTCCAGCAACGATCTGGCAAGGGACCTGAAAATTCCCACCGAACCCACCGCCGCCTTGGAGCTGATACTGCATTCCGGCAACCCCCGGCCCATGGACCTTGGAACCGTTGCATACTCCGACGGGAATAAGCGCCGTTTTGCGGTGAGCTGCGGCATCGGTTATGACGCTGCGGTATGCGAAGAAGCACTACATTCCAAAATGAAAAATATCCTGAATAAGCTTGGTCTGGGTAAGCTGACTTATCTCGGCATCGCCTTAAAACAGCTTTTAGCCGCAAAATCAGTGTCCGGGAAGCTGATTCTGGACGACAACCCGCCCATCGACATCGGCAATATGCTTTTTACCGCCTGTATGCTCCATCGCTTTGAGGGTGGCGGTTTTATGTTCTGCCCCGATGCCGATGCCGGTGACGGAATCATAAACCTGTGCGCTGTAGGCGATTTATCAAAGGCATTGATACTCTTGGCCCTGCCTTCCGCATTTAAAGGAAAGCATTACCGTTTTCAGGGTATCACCCCATATCTGGCAAAGAAGGTTGTTATCGAAACCTCCTCGCCCCTTTGGGTACATACCGACGGCGAGGTCACAAGGAAAAGTAACCGTATCACCATCACCTGCGAACAGCATGCAATCCACATCATAATGCCTTAGTCACCGCTATACCAAACCTAAAGGTTTTCTTAAGATTGCTTAAGAACACAAAAAAAGCATTGCTTTTTTTCCGCGAAAAGCTATACTAAGGTTGTCATCAGAACAGATGACTGAGGAAAAAGGGGCAGGTTGCTCTGCCCGAAAGAGGTTTGGATTTATTATGAAAAAATATAGGCATGCTATTCCGCTGTTGATTTACATGGTGATTTATCTGGCCTGGTTCTCCTGGCTGGAAAAGACCAACGTAAAAAACTATCAGGTAATCCACGTTACATTGGACGATTATATCCCCTTCTGCGAGATATTTGTGATTCCTTACCTTCTGTGGTTTTTATATGTGGCTGCCGTAGTTGTTTATCTGTTCTTCAAAAATAAGCAGGATTATTTCAAGGTCTGTACCTTCCTGTTTACGGGCATGACGGTATTCCTGATTGTTTCAACCCTGTGGCCCAACGGTCATCACCTTCGCCTCGCGGTTTTGCCCAGAGATAACATTTTCACACAGCTTGTCTCCATGCTCTGGAAGACGGATACTCCCACAAATCTCTGGCCCAGTATCCATGTATTCAACTCCATGGGTGCACACTTTGCCGTGATGCACAGCCGTGAACTGGCTTCCTCAAAATGGGGGAAGCACATAAAAATTATTTCCGGCATTTTATCGGTTTCCATTATTTTGTCTACCGTTTTCATCAAACAGCACTCTCTGTTTGACGTTGCCACAGGCATTCTGATGGGTTCCGTAATGTATGTGGTAGTCTACAGAAGAGAATGGCTGCTGGCAGGCAGACCGGAAAAGAAAAACAACAGAACGCCCCAGGCCGGTTGACCTGAGGCGTTTTTATTGGAACATTTCAGCTTGCATAACTGAACCGTTAATTAAACTTGAAAATCTTCTGGGCAATTTTATAACTTTCCACCGAAATCTTTCGTCCGCCTCGCCCCGGCAGGTTCATGGCTTCGCCCATGATACCGTGGCGCAGCTGACTGTACAGCTTTTTATCTTTCTCCTTCAAATACATCCAGAGTTCCGCTTTCTTTGCCAAATTTTCCTCTGTATCGGAACGGATCAGCAGCACTGAGGAAACCGTGGTGATTATCTCAAGATAGTTTCTCATGTACTGAAAAAGACGTTTCCGCCTGATAAGCTCCGGTTTTTTCTCCACCAGATAATCTATCATGATTTTATTGACCTTTATCTGCTGGTCAATTCGCGAAATCATAACCTCCTCGTTCACAGACTGATCTGTTCTGCCTATGTAGTAGCGGTAAAAATTCACATCCAGATAATACATGTTCTTCACAAAGGGAAGCGGCTCAAACACGTAAATATTATCCACATAAAAAGTATGCTCGGGAAGCCTGATACCGCATTCCTTCAAAAGCTTTGTCCTGAAGATCACGGAATGCATCAAAATATAGTGTCCCTTCTGGAAGTGATGACAGTCCTCCCATGTAAACATCTTTCCTACAGGCAGACTGTGACGGTAATGAATTACCTTCTTTTTCTTTTCCCCCTCTTTTTCGTACACATAATTACAGATAAGCATATCCAGGGCATCTGCCCCTCCCGCCAGATTCCGCAATGTGTCCAGCACCTGAAGATATGCCTCCTCTTTTACCCAGTCATCGCTGTCCACCACCTTAAAATACAGACCCGTGGCATTATCGATTCCTGTATTTACCGCTGAGCCATGTCCCCCGTTGGCTTTGTGCACTGCCTTGACAATGGTGGGATACTTAGCTGCATACTCATCCGCAATCTCAGCGGTTCTGTCCTTTGTGGAGCCGTCATCCACCACAATGATTTCCACGTCCTCCCCGCCCACCAGCAGAGATTCAATACAATTTCTCATGTAGCTCTCAGAATTATAACACGGTATTGCCACTGACAACAGTTTCACTTAACTCTCCTCCTCGTATCTCTCTTTTCCGAGCTTTATGCTTAAGTACTTTGTATAGGCTGCAAAAGCAGAAGGAATCGGATATTTACCCTTCGTCTCGGAGGGCTCAATATAAATCCAATCCTGCACCTCATCTCCCGGGCAATCATGCTCCAATTCGTCCACACGTATCATATAACCCTTCATGTGCCATTCCCTGTGGGTGAAAATATGCTTTGCATCCTCCAATGGCTGTACACGCAGGGTTTTGATACCGTTTTTTGAAAGAAACGCTGTCACTTCCTCTGCCGTCCGAAAGCCTTCCAGACAAGGAAACTCATACATTCCCGCCAACAGTCCTTTTCCCGGTCGCCTCCGGATTGCCGCTCTGTCCGTATCCCGTATGACAAGCACAGTCATCTCCCGAACCGTTCGAGGCTTTTTCCCCTCCTTTTTGGGAAATTCCGTCTCCAGCCCCTGTTCATGTGCCAGACAGATATGATTTAACGGGCATTCTCCGCAAAGTGGTGCACCATTTGGCAGACAGACGCAGGCTCCGATTTCCATCATAGCCTGGTTGAAATCTCCCGGACGGTCCATTGGCATGATTTCAGACAGATCCTGTTCCACCGACGCTTTCACCTTCGAATCCGTAATTAATCTCTCATCCGCTCTGACTCTGGAAACCACCCGCAGGACATTGCCGTCCACCGCCGGATATTTTTTCCCGTAGGCGATAGAGGATATAGCTCCCGCAGTATAGCTGCCGATGCCGGTGAGTTTTAAAAGTTCCTCATACTCTGCAGGCATCTCCCCGCCATAACACTCTACTATCTGTATTGCCGCCTTTTGCAGATTTCTCACCCGGTTGTAGTAGCCCAGCCCCTCCCAAAGCTTCAAAAGCTGTTCTTCGTCTGCCTCCGCCAGAGCCTTAATGCCCGGCAATGCTTCCATAAATCTGTGGAAGTAAGGCTTCACCGCCTCCACTCTGGTCTGCTGCAGCATAATTTCCGACACCCAGACGCGGTATGGGGTAGGCTCCTCCCTCCAGGGAAGAATCCGTCTGTTCTTATCATACCATTCCAGAAGGGGTTTGGGAATGCCTCTAAGCCTTAAGGTTTCCTTAATATCAGCTAAAGATTCTCTTTGTCCCATGTCCGCTTCCGGTTTTGAAGCATCCGGTCCCTGATAAATCCGCTTTTTTTCATCACCTTCAAAGAGTTCAACAGGCACCGGACAGTTTAATATCAGCGAATCGGGAGTCACTTTACAGTCGTAAGCCAATATCTCCACCCCTGCCTCCGCCGCTCTGCAGAGAGCCTCCGCAAATTCCGGGTGGGTACTCCTGTTCGGGGTAAAAAATTTCACTCCCTCCATCTGAATGACAAACACCACAAAAACACGGTAGCCGTCACGCTTCGCTGCAATCAGCTCCTCCACGTGCTTCACCGCTCTCTCCGAGGGGGCGTCCGGGAATCGGACCTCTCCGTCCTCCTCCAACGTGACTCCCTTTACCTCCATAAAAATTTTCTCTTTTTCTGTCTCCAAATAAAAATCGAATCTGGAGTTGCCGAAAACAGTCTCGGGACGAACCAATGTCAAATCAGGAAAAAAAGCCTTTGTCTGCAGCCACTCCCCCACCACCTTGTTGGGTGCCTGGGAATCCATGTTTATCATGCGCTCCCCCTTTTCCACCGCTATCAAATCATAAGCGGTGGAACGCTCCGGGTTATTGCTCTTCTCCAGATAAACCGCAGCGCCGGGCTGAAGCAGTTCTTTGCAGCGGCCTGTATTTTTCACATGAACCTTCTCCCGCTTTCCGTTCAGCTCTACATAGGCGATAAAGCGGTTGGGGCGCTCCAGGAAATGCCCCTGCACTGTTTTTCCGTATTTCATATCGCAACTTTTCCGTTTCTATCTCTTAAAAAACCTGTTTTCACTTCCCAAATTATTCGGACAGATGTCCCGACAGGCATGGCAGGATATCTCCCAGTTCTTTGACTCCTCATTATCCCCAAACGCATGATCCCAACAGAGCTGCTGGTTGATTTCCGATTCCCTCAGTGCATTCACGGGACAGGCATCCACACATAAGTTGCAGCCGTCACATACTCTTTCCAGCATCGCATCAGGTTCCAGTTCCGCCTCCGTCAGGACGGCTCCCAGCCAAACCATGCTGCCGAACTGCGGTGTTATCAAAAGGGAATGCCGCCCTATTGTTCCAAGTCCCGCCGCCTGAGCCGCATGCTTTTGCGAAATGACAGAGCGCCATCTTCCGCTTTTGCCGTCCCATTGGCTTTCATTGGTAGGAATCGGTACTGCCAATATTTTTCTCTTTTCCAGCTCAATACAAAAATCTAATGCAATGGCATCCAACTTAGGTGTAATGGAGTTTCTCACTCGCGTATATGGCACCGCTGTTTTACAGGCCAGGGTTCCCGCCGGGAACCTGCACGCAAAGGAAATAACCGATTTGCAGGAAGGCAATACGTCCAGAGGATGATACCCCTCCGGTGCATCGTCAAACCGTCCTACATCCGCTATTCCGCACAAATCAGCACCCAAAGAAAACATTAGTTTCTTCACTTCGCTACTATTCATGTTATCCTCCGTTCCTATGTACTTTGATGAGATATACAAGCTGTCTGTCCGCTCTGCTCTCCTCTTCATCTTCCCACTGCCGTTTTGTAGGGCACGCGGGCTGCAGGCACGGCCTGAGCAGCACTCTGTGTATGTATCTTCTGATCATCAAAAAATATCTGCGCTCCGAAAGCCTTCAAAAACTCCCGCTTATCCAGTCCGCCCAGAAAAAAGGCCTCATCAACCCAGACATTCCAGGCACGCATGGTTCGTATAACCCTCTCATGGGCCGGAGCACTTCTGGAGGTAACCAGTGCCGTCCTGATGGGACAATTTTCCGTTCCAAACTGCTTTTGCAATTCCGAAAGTTTTTTTAAAAACTTTGCAAAGGGACCTTCCGCCAAAGGCTCCCTGGCGTGATTTTTTTCGTTCTCCTCAAAAGCCGTCAACCCCTTCTCCTTGAAAATCAGCTCCGATTCATCGGTGAAGAGCACTGCATCTCCGTCAAAAGCAATCCGAATCTGTCCTGTCGCCTGAGGCATATGAATAATCCTATTGTCGTTCCTGCCGGATTCCTGCTGCCCTCCGACACCCCGGAATCCTTCCGTACAAATAATCCCCGCCGCAATTCCGCTGTCAATGGCACACTGTACATCTTCCTCGCAGGCAGACAGAAACAGGTCGACATGAAAGGCGGTAAGATAAGGAGCAAGGGACGCACCGCTTACCAGGACAGACCGTGTAATAGGCAGTTCATAGTGGGTAATGGCATTGAAAACCCTCAATGAGGTATTCGGGCTGTTGTGAGACATAATGATAACCTCCACCAGGTCGCTCCCCGCACCGTACTCATTCAGTTTCAGCAGCGATTTAATCAGCCGAAACCCCGGCCCCGGCTTCAGAATATCCTGTTCATGCTCCACCTGATAGTTGCAATATGCCTCCAAACCCTGCTTCTCAAATATTTCATTCTCTATCGTCAGGTCAAATAATGCTCTGGAAGAAACACCAATCACCATTTTTCTTTCAAAATTATTACCCATATTCTGCTCCCTTCCCACAACCGTTCAGTCTGAAAATAAGATGTCACAAAGGGAACAGAATTACTTCGCTATCTGAGACGGTTACACTCGTACTTTTCCAGAGTCAGCAGACAGTTCTTCAGCGCCTCATATCTGTCCTCTGTATCGCCGTCGCCAATCTCAACATCGCAGGCGATAGCCATGGTGGTAATCATCTCATCAGTGATACGATGATGCAGCCCGGCCAGAATATTCAGCCGCTGCTCGTAATCATCTGCATCCAGAAACTCCAGAACCATGGGGTCAAGCGCCAGTTCACCCTCCGTCGGTTCTCCCTTCGCCGTCCGTACACAGTCCTCCGGTGTTACCTCCTTCACTACCCGGGCACAATCCTCCGGTACAGATGCCCTTTGTCGCTCAGCTTCCGGTCCCTGAAGTTCAAACCTGAACTCCTGACAGGCATCCGGATATTTTTCCCGGTCTACTCTGCTGACAAACATATTCAGTGGTCGTGCAAAGGTCTTGAAGTCTCCGTACAACGCCTGATAGATTACAAGCTGCTCGCCGGTCTCGGTGTGCTCTGCTATGGCCGTTATCTGGTACAGGTTCCCTTTAAAGTGTTTATAAATTTCATGTGGTTTCGGAATAAATGACATTTTGGAGCTCCTTTCTCAAAAGGATATTTAGATAAAGAAAGTATACCCCTATTTTAGGAAAATGTCATGTGATTCCTGTCAATCATTTGTAAGAAATTCATGGTAAAAAGTACAATTCTCATCTGCAAAAGTAAGAAGTGCCAGTTTCTCCGCCAATGCCACCCTTTCTTCTTCGCTCATCCTGTCGATTTCCCTGTGGTGAACAGTTACAGTATATTCCCTTCTGCCGTCCGCTTCCACAACGCGGTTCACCATGATGCCGCTGTTGCAAAAGCCCTGTTCCTCAAGATAGGATCTGGTGTCCTCCGTCAGTCTTTCCTCCAGTTCTCTGTAATATCCCTCCAACTCAGCATTACTGCAGGATGTCCTGCTCATCACCGTTCCTGTCATAGAAAGGGCTGCAATCAATATAAATAAAATTGTTGCAGCCGCGAATCCGAAACTGCCTGTCCTCTTCATTGCTTTTACCTCCGTTTCCGAACGGATGTTCTATTAGTCTAAATCATCCGCCTTTACTTGTCAATGATTTTTACAGGCATATTATATTAAATTTTAAGTCCAATAAACCTCACTTAAAGGTGCCCGAAATACCCTGAAAATGCATGAAAGGTTTTTTGCATTCCCTCCCGAAAAGGCGTATATATCATACCAAGTTCCTCTTTACTTCTCAGGTTGGATACCAGTTCCGTCTCTTCCGCCGTGGCGGGAAAAGGAATCGGGATTCCCTGTTTATCGGCCTCCTCTAACGTCATATATACCTCTCTCAGCTTACTGCCCGCAGCATTTACGTTTCTTTCGTCTGTCATGCTCCGTCCTTCCTCCGCTGTCGCCGAATCACTTCCCCTGCTCCCGCTGACATTTTCTGTCTGCCCGGCACAGTCCGCCAAAACCCGGAAAAACATATCATAGTCAAGGATCTCATCTCCGCACAGATTATAGACTTGCCCATGGCTTTTCTCATTTCCGAGACATTTCAAAACCGCTTCGGCACCGTCCTTCACATATACAAACTGAAATCTTCCCTTTGCATCCGTAAAACGAGGCAGCAGATGCTCTCTGACCGCCATCTGAATAAACAGGGACTCTCTGGGCGCATAATTATAAGGTCCGTAGAGAATGGCCGGACGAAGAATGGTAAAAGCAATGCCTTTTATCCCGCACACTGCCCGTACTTCCTCCTCCAGCGCCACCTTCCCCGAAATATATGCTCCGGCTTCTCCCTGAAACATTCTCTTTTCCAAGGGGGCATCTTCCTGCTTCATGTCTTCTTTATTTACATAAGCGCATTGTTCACCTGCCTGCCTTTGATACACATCCACAGTACTGATGAAAATGTATTGTCTCGCACTGCCGCTCAAATTTTCCAGTACGCCCGACACATCTCCCGGTTCATAGGCACAAAAATCCACTACTGCGTCATAATCCTCATCGCACTGCCTCCAGACCGACGCGTCATGTCTGTCACCGGTTATCTGCTTCACCCCAAACTCTTCCATGGAAAAGGTGCCTCTGTTTACCACAGTAACCCTGTGTTCCTTTGCCGCCAGCATGACGAACACCCGTCCAAAAAAGTAACTGCCTCCGATTACAAGAATATTCACTTGCTGCCTCCGTCACTTTCTTATCTGCATACCACCCGGCCTTCCGACCGGGTCTTTTTCATATCAATCAGTCTCTGGTTTTCCGAACCTCTGAATGCAAGACGAAGATTTTTCTTTTCCTCCACAAACTCTCCGTCCACCAGGACATCAATGAGTCCCAGTAATTCGGTAACCACTGCCGTCTGTTCTTCCCTCTCCCATTGCAGCAAATCCTTCTCGTAGTCATAGCCTGTGTAGCACCAGATATCCTTCGTCGGATAAGCGGCCTTCACCTTGCGCAATAATTCCAGAACAGTCACCCTGTTTTGCGGCTCCATGGGCTCTCCGCCCAACACACTTAATCCCCTGATATAATCCGGAGCCAAAGCCCTCAAAATCTCTTTTTCCGTCTCCTCGGTAAACTCCTGTCCATATTTAAAATCCCAGGCTTCCCTGTTAAAGCATCCTTTGCAGGCATGAGTGCAACCGCTGACAAACAGGGACACACGAATCCCCGGTCCGTTAGCCACATCGGTTTTCTTGATAGCAGCATAATTCATAATAACCTCCATTCCGAAGTGTCACACTTTTTTCTCCTATTACTCATGCACAATTCCGCTTTGTGCAATATACACCATTTCAGCTTACATCCATCGTTGCTTAACGGCTTACCTACAAATGCAATACCCTGGACTTGATTTCCTTGGTCTTTCCCGTGTTCCAGAAATTCTCACCCAGATATCCGCAGGTGCGCCTGGTGACATTCATCTTGGAATGGTCTTTGTTGTGGCACTGAGGACATTCCCACTCGTTGTCGTCGTTGACAATAATTTCTCCGTCATACCCACAGACATGGCAGTAGTCGGACTTTGTGTTAAACTCGCCATACTGGATATTGTCATAAATAAAGCGGATGACTTCCTCAATGGCCTCCACATTATTGGTCAGGTTAGGAATCTCCACATAGGAAATAGCACCGCCCAGGGACTTATTCTGGAATTCGCTCTCAAAGGTAAACTTGGTAAATGCATCAATAGGTTCTCTCACATCCACATGATAGGAGTTGGTATAGTATCCCTTATCCGTCACATTCGGGATATCGCCGTACTTCTCCCTGTCAATTCTGGCAAAGCGATAGCAAAGCGTTTCCGCAGGAGTACCGTAAAGAGAAAATCCGATGCCTGTCTCCTCCTTCCACCTTGCCGCTGTGTCTTTCAGATGATCCATGACGCGCAGTGCAAACTCCTTGCCCTTTGGATTCGTGTGACTACAGCCCTTCATCAGCCATGTCAGCTCATACAGTCCGATATAGCCAAGCGACATGGTGGAATAGCCGCCCAACAGCAGCTTGTCAATCTTCTCACCCTTTTTCAGTCTTGCAATGGCTCCGTACTGCCAGTGGATAGGACTGACATCGGAGACCGTCCCCATCAGAGCTTTGTGTCTGCACATCAGTGCCTCATAGCACAATTCCAGTCTCTCGTCCAGGAGGCGCCAGAAGGTGTCCTCATTTCCTTCGGCAATAATACCTATCTGAGGCAGATTCAGGCTGACAACACCCTGATTAAACCTGCCCTCCCACTTGTAATTTCCGTTCTCGTCCTTCCATGGAGACAGGAAGGAACGGCAACCCATGCACGAGAATACATTACCTTCGTAGTTTTCCCGCATCTTTTTTGCGGAAATATAGTCGGGATACATACGCTTTGCGGAGCACTGAGCCGCAAGGCGTGTTACATCATCATATTTCCCGCCCTTTAGGCAGTTATTTTCATCCAGTACATACACCAGTTTGGGAAACGCCGGTGTGACATAGACACCTTTTTCATTCTTCGTTCCAATGATGCGCTGACGGAGTATCTCTTTGATAATCTCCACTGTCTCCTCCACATACTCGTCCTCCTCATCGATATGAAGAAACAGAGTGACAAAGGGCGACTGGCCATTGGTGGTCATCAGGGTATTAATCTGATACTGAATGGTCTGAACACCGGACTTCAGCTCGTCCCGCAGCCTCATCTCCAAAATCTTTTCTTTCGTAGCCGCATCTATGGAATCTCCTAATTCCTCGTCCAACTGAGCTGCAAACTTTTCCCTGCTCTTACGGAGGTACTTGCCCAAATGCTTGATGTTTACAGACTGTCCGCCGTACTGATTACTTGCCACGGCTGCAATAATCTGGGTAGTAACGGTGCATGCCACCTGAAAGCTTTTGGGAGATTCAATCATCTTCCCATTGATGGAAGTGCCGTTGTCCAGCATATCCTTTATGTTAATCAGACAGCAGTTAAAAATGGGCTGGATAAAGTAATCCGCATCATGGAAGTGCAGTACACCGTTGTCATGGGCCAGCGAAATATGTTCGGGCAGAAGCATGCGCCTTGTCACATCCCGAGACACTTCTCCTGCAATATAATCTCTCTGGGTGGAAGCAAGGCGTGTATTCTTGTTGGAATTTTCCTCCGCCAGTTCTTTGTTTTCATTGCGAATCAATTTTAGGATAGACTCGTCCGTAGTGTTGGATTTACGAAGCAGACTCCTCTGATAACGGTACACCATATATTTCTTGGAGAGCACATACTTATTTGCCTCCACCAGATGCTGCTCAATGATATCCTGCACATGTTCTACAGTCTGAAGCTCTTTACCCTCATCTTTTACAGCCAGCAGTATCTCCGCAATCAGCTTTTCATCTGCTCTGTCCTTTTCTTCCACCTCGTTATTGGCTTTGTGGATAGCCGCTACAATCTTTTCTTCCTCATAAGGGACCACACGTCCGTCTCTTTTCTGAATCTTCATAACCGATTCTTCTCCTGTTCTATACTCTGTATTTTTCCCAAGCGGGCAAAAAAATTTCAGCCTCTTTCCTCTTATAACCGGACTGTAGCGGGATTTCTTGGCTGTTGTCCGCCCACGGCGCAAAAAGAGCCGTAACCGCAAGCATATCACGAATACGACTCTTTTCTATATTTTGTGGATTACGCCACATATCGTACCTATATCTTGTATTTCAATTATAGTAGAGACAGGATAAAAAAGCAAGTCTGAAATTTGTCATCTACAAGGGAACCGCCCAAAAGCTGAACCGGTATGTCCAACATCAATAGTAAATCCCCGGTGCACCGAGACCGCAACAGCCGCCGCTTCCGCAGCAACACAAGTTGCAAATCATATTCACGAGACAGAGCTTCATGCAGAGATTCCCGCTGCCGAAAGAGGGATAACCGTATGCCGCCTGCCTTTGCTCGTACCAGCTTCCGCCGCTTTCAAACTGTTGTACAAGGCTGCGATAACTCATATTGTCCGGCTCCATGGCCGCTGCCCTCTTTGCGTGTTCCAAAGCTGCCACATTATTTCCCAGTCCCGAGTGCGCTATGGCGCTGTAATAATACCACCTTGCATCCCGCCGGGCTTCTCCCATGTTGTCCAGAGTAGTTCTGGCCTCCCTGTAATATCCGTTACGAATATAGTTTCCCGCCGCACGGATATAGGTATTCTCCTCATATCCTGTTTCCTGGCTCTGACCGAAGCCTCCATAACCGCCAAACGGGCCATAGCCGAAACCTCCGTAGCCCTGATTACCATAACCGTCCGATGAACTGCCGTTTCCGTAACTGTTGCTTCCATAACTTCCGCTATATCCGTAATTTCCGGCCCCGCCGAAGCCCGAAGTTCTCTCCTTCATAATCTGCTGATAAGCTGCCTGAATTTCCTTGAACTTCTCCTCTGCCTGATCCTTGTTGGGATTATTGATATTGGCATCCGGGTGATATTTTCTGCTGAGCGTCTTATATGCTTTTTTTATTTCTTCCTCGGTGGCATTCCTGCTCACCCCTAACACACTGTATGGGTCGTACATAGTTACCTCATTCCGCGTATTCCGCGCTTATTCTCACCTTCATTCGTTCTCACTGACCGATTCCGCACTGACGGCTCCCTGCAATTTCTCCATCCGTTTCTCGTGCACAGCCTCATAGCGACACCACACGCCGGAGTAGAGAATGTTTCTCAGAATCTCCACGTTTTCAAGAATAGGCAGCTTTTCAAACTCCCTGCAACATTCTGACATCATCATCATGAGGATAGTCTTGCACTCCTCCTCAAAATCAGGGCTTTCATACCTGCGCTTTAGGGGATTGAAGGTTCCCTTTTTGATATCCTTCTCCACATCCTCATAGGCATCGCAGAGATAAATAAATTTTCCTAGGAAAAATCCCAGTGTGCGCAGATTTTCCGACCACTCGTCCTCCCTGGGTGTGACGATTTCCGCCATAACTTTTCCGAACAGTCCCGCCAGCGTATCAATATCTGCATTCTCCGATTGCTCCGCCTCCGAAAAATCCTGCATGTAGAGACTGATTTTTCTCAGTTTCTCCGAATATACCTGTAGCTGCTTCCCTGTCTTTCCCTCCAGGATTCTGCCATAGATAAGTTTCCACAGCTTTTTTTCATCCTCCCAGTCGTCTCTGCACTTATAATATGCAAACAGGGCATTCATATCCGCTGCATATTCCGTGAAAATATTGTTCCGTGTCTCATGGTTCTCAAAGGGATGGGCGATACACTTGCAGCTCCCCACATTCGTCTCCGGTTCATACAACCCGGTAAGCAATATGGCGAGGAAGGTCATGTCATAGCTTAAAGAAATCTGTCCCGATGTCCCGTACTTTCTCTTTAAATCCCGGCAAATGCCGCAGTAGTAAGAATGATAGACATCAAATTCCTTAAATTTCATTTCGGCTTTATTGATAATAATATATCCGAACATTTCCTAACCTCAACTCTTTTTTACAAATTCCGTGCCGCATTTCCTACAGGTTATGGCAATCCGTCCCCTGCCTCTGGGGACGCGAATCTTCTGCTTACAGTTTGGACACCTGTAAATGTGATACTGTTTCAGCTGGGACAGCTCCCGCTTCTTTTTCTGAAAGAAGCCTCTGACCTTCATGGACTTTCTCAGATACCACTGGTTCTCCGCGGAGCGCTTCGCTATATTTCTGGAGAACATACGAAAATAAGAATAAATCAGTGCCGCAAGCGCAAGGAAATAAAAGGGGCCTCTGAAAATCATGGACAGCACGAGAAGGACCAATACAAGTATCATCAGAAATCTGTTCAACTGGTCACTGCCGTATCTGCCCCACATAAATCGTTGCAATTTTTCTCTCATCGCCGCCTCCGTACCACAGCTGTCCTTTCATGACAGTCTGCCTCTTGTTCATAGATTTTATTGTACACGCTTATTGACGAAATACAATTAAATAAGTATAAACAAATCATTAACCTTTCCACCGGTAATCAAAATATCATCCTCTTTGAATTAAGTCGGTATACTTCCCGGCAAAAAGCGGGTGGGGTATAAAAAAACTTACAATTATACCCCGCTGCAAAGAGCATACGGGGTATGAGAAGCAAAAAACTTGCAAACCGTCTTCTTTAGTGCTGATGCTTAATCAGTCCACAGGCTTTTGACAATTCCATCACCAAAACCGGCACGAAAACCAGTCCCAGACCAATCAGATACAGTCTTGCAGGAAGCCATATCAGACCAAACAGAACGGACAGAGGCGTAAACAACACAAGCAGCACAAGCGCAACAGACACAAGCGCTGCTCCGTTCAGTTTTCGGTTGGTAAACACACCGATTTTAAATAAGGAACGATTGGAACGCATATTAAAGGCCTGAACCACCTGTGAGAGTGATAAAACCATAAAGGTCAGGGTCTGACCGCCTTCCACGCAGCCGGTTATTCTTTCGCCGATATAAAAAGCAAGTAAAGCCAGCACGCCGAACATAACTCCCTGCAGGGCAATCCGAATTCCGAAGCCGTGAGCAAACAGGCTCTCGTCCTTTGGCTTTGGCTTGCAGTCCATAATCCCTTCCTCCACCGGCTCCATACCCAGCGCAACGGCGGGCAGGCTGTCTGTAACCAGATTAATCCACAGAAGCTGCATGGATAAAAGCGGCGATTTGTGCCATAAAAGCATTGCCACAAAGACTGTGATGACCTCGCCGATATTCGTGCCCAGCAGGAAACCCACTACCTTTTTAATATTCGCATAAATACCCCGGCCTTCCCGGACAGCGTCCACAATGGTTGCAAAGTTATCATCAGTCAGAGTCATATCAGCCGCACCTTTAGCCACATCGGTTCCGGTAATTCCCATAGCACAGCCGATGTCAGCCGCCTTCAAAGCCGGAGCATCGTTTACTCCGTCACCTGTCATGGAAACTACCTGCCCCTTGCGCTGCCATGCCTTGACAATACGGATTTTATTTTCGGGAGAAACACGTGCATAGACACTGATGCCTTCCACCTGTGCATCCAGCTCCGAATCAGTCATTGCATCCAGTTCTGCACCGGTAATGGACTTATCGTTCCCCTGTAGGATTCCCAACTCCCTGGCGATAGCCGAAGCGGTTACCACATGGTCACCGGTAATCATGACAGGTTTAATTCCCGCTTTTAAACAGGTAGCCACTGCCGCTTTTGCCTCCGGTCTGGGCGGATCAATCATACCCACAAGCCCCAGAAAGATCAACCCGTTTTCCAGCTCATCGGAAGTCGGTTCTTGAGGAACGGTTTCTATCTCCTTGCAGGCAACAGCCAGAACACGCAATGCATCCCGGCTCATTTCATCGTTCACCCGCTTTGCAGCTTCCAGATTGCCTGCAATGCAACGGGATTCCATGACGTCAAACGCACCCTTAACAATGACCACATTTTTTCCGTCAATGCGGTTGACAGTGGTCATCAGCTTACGGTCGGAATCAAAGGGTATCTCTGCCAGCCGGGGATATTCCCTGTTCAGTTCATCCTTGGGCATCCCGTTACGATGGGCAGCAAGAACAATGGCTGTTTCAGTGGGGTCACCGATATGTTGCTCCTCCTTGCCGTGGAACACGACGGTACCGTCACAGCAGAGAACTCCATAAGTCAGCAGCCTGCGGACACCCTCGGAATTCTGGGTGGTAATTTCTTCTGTTCTGTCAGTTCCGTCCAGATAAGCCTTAACCAGCGTCATACGGTTCTGTGTCAGAGTTCCGGTCTTGTCTGAGCAGATAACGGAGGCACTGCCCAGAGTTTCAACTGCAGGCAGACGGCGGATAATGGCATTTTTCTTTACCATCCGCTGTACTCCGATAGAAAGCACAATGGTAACGATAGCCGGAAGTCCCTCCGGGATGGCAGATACCGCCAGGGAAACGGCAGTCATAAAGATTTCCAGAGCGGGAATGCCGTTTGCAATGCCCACCACAAAGATAATCGCACAGGCTACCAATGCCATCACACCCAGATATTTACCCAGCTGCGCCAGTTTTTTCTGCAAAGGCGTCTGTCCGTCCTCCTCATTGTTCAGGAGATTGGCTATCTTGCCCATTTCCGTATCCATACCGGTCGCCGTAACCACCGCAACAGCCGTTCCGTAAGTGACGGAGCAGCCCGAAAACACCATGTTGCTACGGTCCCCCAGCGGTGCAGTTTCGGGGACCAGAGCTTCCGCGTCCTTCTCTGAGGGCACAGATTCTCCTGTCAACGCGGATTCCTCACTTTTCAGACTGACGCTTCGTAAAAGCCTTGCATCGGCAGGAACAAAATCTCCCGCTTCCAGACGGATGATGTCACCGGGAACCAGCAGTACTGCGTCAATCACCCTTTCTGTCCCGTCACGAATAACACGTGCGTGAGGCGCCGACAGGCTCTTCAACGCATCCAGTGCTTTTTCCGCCCTGCTCTCCTGCATGACGCCCATAACGGCATTAAGGACAACAATCAGCAAAATCAGTACCGGTTCAAAAAATTCCTTTAGTTCCCCTTCCACACATGCAATGACGAAGGAAACCACCGCAGCGGCAATCAAAATCAGAATCATTGCATCCTTAAATTGGTCGCAGAATCTCTGGAAATTGGTTTTCTTCTTTTTCTCCCGAAGCTTGTTTTCACCGCAACGGTTGCGTATCTCCTGCGCACGTTCTTCCGTCAGTCCGCCTGTAATATCAGACCCCAACTCTTCCAAAGTCTCCCGAATGGTTACATGATGAAATGTCAAGTGCCTACCTCCTTATTATTCGCCTGCAATGGTCATATCTCTCACCAGCACGGAGGGAGAGCCGCATTTGCCGCCCATAGACCTGATAAACTTCAAATCTGTACCAATCTTCTCGATTTCCTTCAAAACGGTAAAAAAGTTTCCGGAAACCGTGATATTTTTCACAGGCACTGTCCTTTGACCATTCTCAAAACGGTAACCTTCCGCCAGAAGAGAAAAATCTCCCGTGATAGGGTTCGCACCCGCGTGAAGACCGGATACATCCTTGATGCAGATGCCGTTTCCGGCAACTGCCAGCAGTTCTTCTTCATTTCCTTCCACAGGTTTCAGATAAAAAGTGAAGGGGCCGACACCCACATTGGACGCATAGGAAGCCTTCTGCCCGTTTCCGGTGGACTTTACCCCTGCTTTTGCCGCAGTACTCAGATTATGCAGCAAAGTCTTCAAAGTACCGTTTTCAATAACATTCTTCTTGTAGGTTGCAACGCCCTCTCCGTCAAAGGTTCTCTTGACAGTACTGTCCTTATACATCGGGTCATCAATAATCGTCACGATATCCGCAGCAATCTTTTCGCCTTCTTTATCCTTTAACAGAGACATTCCCTTCTGGGCTGCTTCTGCGGAGAATACGGAGTCATAAGTGGTCAGAAGCTGAGCGAAAGCCTTGCCCGTGAACACAATGTTGTATTTGCCGCTGGGCACGCTTCCCGCGCCGATGGTTGCTATGGCATTCTCCACCGCTTTGGCTGCAATCTTCTTCAGGTCAAAGTTTTCAAGACTGCCGTCCTTATCCTCGAATCCGTTATACATTTCTTCCCCGTCGGACACAAGTGCCACAGCCATGCAAAGTGCATAGGAGGATTTGTCTTCCAAATCAAGCCCCTTTGAATTACAGAGTGCATAACTTGATCTGCCGTAAGCCACATAGCTCTGAGTGCCGTCTGCCACACGGGAGTCCGCAGCATATATTTCCTTTTGCAGAGCAAGCGCGTTTTCCACCAGTTCAGCACCGGACGGCTCTTTACCGTTATCCTCCGACAGCACCTGATAAGTATCGCCCTTTTCATGAATAAAGGACTCCTCCTCGCTCTCGATGGACTTCACATTTTCCAGTGCACGGAGTACCAGAGACCTTGCTTCCTCCTCCGTCAGATTCTCAGCGGAGGCATAGCCTGCCTTTCCGTCCTTGATACAGCGGTAGCAGACACCCATGCTGCTGTCGGTGCTGTACTCGTTTACCTCCTGCTTAAAGGTATCCACAGAAGTAGACTCACTCTCTGTATAATAAAGTTCATAGTCGGCAACCTGCAGTTCCTCGGAAATGCCGATTACCGCTTTTTTAAATTCCTGGTATGTCATATTTACCTCATTTCTGCCGCTCCGCGGCTATGTTTGCAACTTCCGGAAGAATGTCTCAAAGAGACATTCTTTCAGGTGAAATTTAGAGTTTCTTAAGCATCGTACTTTGATGCTTTAGAAACTCTTTTCACCTTGTTAGCGTCCGCCCACAGTGATGGATGATACACGAATCAACGGCTGTCCCACATCGGTAGGAATGCTTCCCGAAGAAGCACCGCACATACCCTGCGCTCTGGCTACATTCTTACCCACCATATCAATGTTCATAATCACCTCAGAGCCCTTGCCCACAAGGCTGGCTCCGCGGACAGGCTCACAGATTTTACCGTTTCTTATCACATACCCCTCGCGAACCGAGAAATTGAACTGTCCGGTAACGGGATTTACGGAACCGCCGCCCATCTCCTTGGCGTAAAGTCCGTACTCTATGGACGAAATGATATCCTCATCTCTGTCCTCACCTGCTGCAATATAAGTATTGGTCATTCTGGAAGTAGGTACATACAGGTAACTCTGACGTCTGGAGCTTCCTGTGGACTCCATGCCCATACGTCTGCCGTTCAGCTTATCAATCATGTAACTCTTCAAAATACCCTTGTCAATCAGTACCTTTTTCTGTGCGGGAGTTCCCTCATCATCGATGTTCACAGAGCCCCATCCATTGGGAATGGTACCGTCATCGATAGCAGTGACTTTTGTATTTGCAATCTGCTGTCCAAGTTTTCCGCAGAATTGTGACTGCCCCAATGCAACGCCGGATGCCTCCAGAGAATGTCCGCAGGCCTCATGGAAAATAACACCGCCAAAACCGTTTTCAATGGCTACAGGCATCACGCCCGCATTGATATACCCCGCATGCAGCATGGTGACAGCCTGCTTGGATGCCTTTCTGCCCAGTTCCTTCGGGTCAAAGTCCTCAAAAAGCTCCA
>Ga0129313_1000702_pt1 | contig 25261 bp, 31 predicted proteins | sample O1105metagenome_FD_94436 | JGI IMG/M metagenome (GOLD analysis project Ga0129313, IMG submission 94436) | Orangutan group fecal microbial communities from fecal samples from Wisconsin, USA - O1105 metagenome | ecosystem: Host-associated > Mammals > Digestive system > Large intestine > Fecal...
CTGCTGTTGCAACCTTGCCTGCCAGGAATCCGGAAAGCACAGCCTGTAAGTCCACACCGGTGGATTCCTTCAAGCCATCCGTAACCTGTACGACAGTTCCCATGATATCCTTCATCAGCTTTGAGGAATTGCCCTCGCCGTACATGGTAATTCTGTCAACGCCGCTAAGAGGTTCAGCTGCATTTTTGACTACTTCGGGCAGTGCTTTAAAATACATCTCCAGAACAGCTGCTTCACCCATCTTAGCCATAGCTTCAGCTTTTTTCTCAATACCTTCAGCTTCAGCCACAGCCTTAGCACGGATTGCTTCCGCCTCTGCAAGACCTCTTGTACGGATACCTTCGGCTTCCTGTTCCATGGTGAACTTCTTGGCCTCAGCCTGAGCCTTCATGGCTTCCGCCTCTTTTTCCGTCTCAAACTTTTTAGCCTCGGCTTCGCGTTGGCGCTCATACAACTGAGCATCTGCCTGTTGCTGCTTAGCAAATTTATCAGCCTCAGCTTTCTTCTTAACCTGTGCATCCAGAGCCTGTTCCATAACTTCAGCCTCACGCTGCTTTAAGAGAATTTCCTTTTCCTGCTTGGCAATGTTTGCATTTGCAGTTGTAATTTCAACAGTCTTACGCTGTTCCTCTTCCTGAATCTTATATGCTGCGTCAGCCTCAGCCTGTTTGATATCGGCTTCACGCTTTAACTCAGCCTTCTGTATAGCCAGTTCATTCTGTTTCTTAGCAATCTCGGATTCTGCATTCACCTCAGCCTCATTTGCTTCACGCTTTGCATGAGCTTGAGCTTTGGCAATTTCTTTTTCACTCTCTGCACGGGAAATGGCTGCATTCTTCTGGATTTTTACAATATTGTCTACACCCAGATTTTCAATAACGCCGTTTCCGTCTACGAAATTCTGTACGTTAAAACTGATGATATCAAGTCCCATTGCTGCCAGATCAGGTTCCGCATTCTCCTTTACCAGCAGAGCAAACTTCTGACGGTCGGAAACCATTTCTTCCAGCGCCATTTTACCCACGATTTCACGTACATTACCTTCCAGCACTTCCCTTGCGACTCTCCCGATATATTCAGCATTTTTATTTAAGAAGTTCTGAGCTGCTAGTTTCAGACGTTCCTCATTGTCACTGATTTTCACATTTACGGTTGCATCTACATTAATGTTTATGTAGTCCGCTGTAGGAACGGCATTAGATGTCTTTACATCAATAGGTATCAGTTGCAGATTCAGCTCATCCTTCCTCTCAAGGAACGGAATTTTTACTCCGGCTTTACCGATTAACACTTTCGGATTCTTTCTCAATCCGGAAATAATAATCGCCGTGTCAGGAGATGCCTTCACGTAACCTGTCATAAAAACGATAATCAGTAAAAGTACAATTCCTCCTACAATACCTGCAATAATCTGTCCCATAAATTTCTCCCTTCATTTGTATGTGTATGTTGTTTGCTAAAAATACACATAGCAGTTGTTTTTCTACTATGTGTATTCAGCTTATCATATTTATAATGCCTTATAAATATATTTTTTGCGTTGATAGTCTTCCGTATCATCATAAAAAATGCACGTTCAACGACATATCTCTGAAGAATCCAGAATTACCGTAAAAGGTCCGTCATTTGTAAGAGAGACCTTCATATCTGCACCAAACTGCCCCTCTTCTACTACAGCAACCTCTTTTTTGCATTGCCCGACAATGTATTGATATAATTCATTTGCCTTGTCAGGTGCTCCTGCATTTATAAAAGACGGTCTGTTTCCTTTACGGCAGTCCGCATAAAGGGTAAATTGAGATATGAGAAGTAGCTGACCGTCAACAGATTTTAAATCAAGATTTACCTTTCCGTTTTCATCCTTAAAGATGCGAAGTCCGATCAGTTTCTTTATCATTTTATCGGCGACTGATTTATCATCGGAATCGGAGATGCCCACAAATACCAAGAATCCTTTACCGATTTGACCGATTATTTTATCATCTACCTTTACATCTGCTTTACTTACTCTCTGAATCAGAAATTTCATCTGTGTTTTCCTTTTTATCATCATTATTCAGGGAATCCGGGGAAGTATTTTGGGGTTTATCCACAACATTTTTGTGAAACTCTCCCTGTTCATCCACATAACCCACTTCTTCGTATATTTTCCCTTCCGTGGGCATATTCTTCTTTTTCAGCATGCTATTTACGGCAGAGCGGATTGCAGCATAGATAACCGCAAAAATAGGTACCCCGATAATCATACCCAACACGCCGAATAAGCCGCCGAAAAGTGTAATGGAAAAAATAACCCAGAAGCCGGTCAGCCCGGTAGAACTTCCTAAAATCTTCGGTCCCAGAATATTTCCGTCAAACTGCTGCAAAACCAAAATGAACAGAATAAAATACAGACAGTTTAAGGGATGCATGGGATCAACCACAAATACCAGAATCGCACAGGGTACACCACCCAGGAAGGGACCGAAAAACGGTATAATGTTTGTAACTCCGATGATAACACTGACCAGTGCAGCATAGGGAGTCTTTATAATCGAGGTACCTACAAAGCAGAGCATCCCGATAATGATTGAGTCTAAAATCTTCCCTCCCAAAAAGCCGATGAAGGTCTGGTGCGTAAATCGAAAATTCCGAATTACGGTATTTGCCGTATCCTGCTCAAACACTGCGTAAGTTATTTTCTTAGCCTGCCCCGCGAAGCGTTCCTTGCTGGCTAACACATAAATTGAGATAATGAATCCTATCACAAAATCCCACAGAAAACTAAATGCTCCAATAACGCTTAGAGATACCGTTTTGATGAGCTCCATGGTGTTGGGCAGAATATTTGTAACCCATTTTTCCAGTTCGCTGGAATACTTGTTTACCGTCCTTACCAGATATTCTCCGGTTTCCGGATTATCTTCCAGTGTCTTATTCAACCATTTTGTAAAATTTGCCGTATAATTGTCAAAGTTAGAAATAATACTTTGCACACTGGGTACAATCTGTGATATCAGCATGAAAAACAGAATATAAATCAAAGCAACAAACATAAACGCTGTGACCAAAATGCTGATTCCTCTGACAACGGAGTTCCTTCGCTTTGATTCCTTTATTCGGCACTTTCTGCAAAGCGGAAGCAAAAGCCTGCTTTCAATAAAATTCAATACCGGAGTCAGAAGATAAGCGATTGCCATTCCGACTACTACCGGCATAAGGATATCAATAATGTTATTGACTCCGGAACGGATATTTGAGTTATGAAACATAAAATAGTAAAACGTAATTCCGGCCGCAATTACCAGAAAAGCCGTAAGGCCCCAGCGAAAGTATTTATTGTTGATTTTAAGTTTCATTGAAGTTTTCCCTTCTTTGGTAAAGTCTATTACTATCATACTATTAATTATTCGAGATAACAAGTATTCGCCTGTTAAAATTTTCCGAAAAGTTATTCTTAATTTCCGTTTATTACGTTTTGAATAAACGGTACAAGACTAAAGCGGATAAAATATCCCTGATCATGCTGACAAACCGGACATTTCACAGGTGCCTTCGTACCCTTATATACATAACCGCAGTTCAGACACATCCACTCCTCTTCCACATCTGATACAAACATTTTTCCGTCTTTTATTAATTGTGCAAATCTTCCGAATCTGTCTCCATGAGTTTTTTCAATTCCAGCAATTTGGAAAAAGGATGCCGCAATTCGTTCAAAGCCTTCGTTTCGTGCAGTCTCGCCAAAATTTTTATAGACATCGTCATGCTCTTCATACTCATTGTGTTGCGCCATAGACAGCAGTTCTCCGATATCTTCTGAGATATCCACAGGATAACCGCCGTCTATAAAAATATTTTTTCCTGCCATCTCCTTCAGATGATTGTAAAAAATTTCTGCGTGTTCTTTTTCCTGAGATGCGGTAAAAGCAAAAACAATACTCACAACATGCAAACCATCCTTTTTTGCCTGCGCTGCTGCAAAGGTATAGCGGTTTCCGGCCTGGCTCTCTCCTGCAAAAGCTCTCATCAGGTTATCCTTTGTTACACTGTTTTCAAATTCAACTGCCATTACATAATATCCTTTCTTTTTTTCTTTATTTTCAAGTATATCCGTATTTATTGAAAATATAATTCACTATTGTCTTTAAGGTATAAAAAAGCTAAAATAGAGATAGCAATTTGGGACAACAAATTTATACACTTCTGCTGTCCCGGGAAAGAGGAACTATGAAGCTGCAACAGGTACTGAGCTATGTCAGAAAAGCTGTGGATGACTATCATATGATTGAAGAAGGAGACAAAATTGCCATCGGTATCTCCGGCGGTAAAGACAGTTTGACATTACTCTATGCGTTACACGGTCTCAAACGTTTTTATCCAAAAAATTTTGAAATTCATGCAGTAACCGTAGATTTAGGCTTTGACAACCTTAATCTTGATAAAATTAAAGAACTTTGTAAAACCCTTGATATTGAATACACAATTGTTAATACGGATATTGCTCAGATTGTCTTTGAAGAACGCAAGGAAGATAATCCCTGTTCTCTCTGTGCCAAAATGAGAAAAGGAGCTCTCAATCAGGCAATTAAGGATGCCGGCTGCAATAAGGTTGCATACGCACATCACAAGGATGACGTTGTTGAGACCATGCTGATGTCGCTTATATTTGAAGGACGTTTTCACACCTTTGCTCCGGTAACCTATCTGGACAGAACGGAACTCACAGTCATCCGCCCCTTAATGTATATGAATGAGGCTGATGTAATCGGCTTTGTAAATAAGTATAATGTTCCTGTGGTGAAAAGTCCCTGCCCCGCGGACGGGCATACTAAACGGGAATATGTAAAAAACCTGTTAAGAAGTCTGAATCTGGAAAATCCCGGAGTAAAAGAGAGAATGTTTACCGCAATTGTAAACGGCAATATGAAAGGCTGGACATCTGGCAATGGCTGTAATGAATCAAAATAATTATCATGACGAACAAAACAAACAAAATATATTGAAAATGCGTGCGGTTCTGGAAAGTCTTCCGGCTTTCTGTAAAATTTATTTCAGAGGAATCGAAGAATATACTTCCACCCGAACACGCCTTGCCTATGCCTATGATTTGAGACTTTTTTTCGAGTATCTTCATGAACAAAACCCTATTTTCGCAAGACAGGAAATCAAAGACTATTCTTTAGACGTTTTAGACAGTTTGACCCGTATTGATATCGAAGAATATTTAGAATATATGTCCTTCTATGAAAAAGACGGCAAGGAAATCACAAATGATGAGCGCGGAAAAGAAAGAAAACTTGCAGCACTTCGCAGCATGTACAATTACTTCTATCAGGGAGAAATGATAAAAAATAACCCCGCTTCACTTGTTCCCATGCCAAAAAAGCATGAGAAAGAAATTATACGTCTTGAACCAAATGAAGTAGCCATTCTTCTGGATCAGGTGGAGGACGGCACAAAACTGACAAAAAAGGAATTGGAATACCATAAAAAAACAAAAATAAGGGATGTTGCTCTTTTGACTTTACTTCTTGGAACCGGTATTCGTGTCTCAGAATGTGTTGGGTTGGATATTCAGGATGTCAATTTCGATGTGGATGGAATCAAGATACGCCGCAAGGGTGGTTATGAGGCAGTCATCTATTTTGGAGATGAAGTTGAAAACGCTCTTTTGGATTATCTGGAAGAACGTAATCGTATCATTCCTGTAGAAGGTCATGAAAGCGCACTCTTCCTCTCACTTCAGAATCGGCGTCTGACGGTGCGAGCCGTTGAAAATCTGGTAAAAAAATATGCTTCCAGAGTAACTACCCTGAAAAAGATTACTCCTCATAAACTTAGAAGTACATACGGTACCACTCTGTATCAGGAAACGGGGGATATCTACCTTGTAGCTGACGTGCTTGGGCACAAGGACGTAAACACCACAAGGAAGCATTATGCCGCTCAGGCCGATGAACGCAGGCGCCGTGCAGCAAAGGTTGTTCATCTACGCGAAAAGGATGACAGTGGGAAGGGAAATAATGAGTAGCTTTCTGTTAATCAGTATACAAACTCAGCGGAGTAATAAGGTACAATCAGCATCTGTCCTGCAACTATGGTGCTGCTTTCATCCAGATGATTGATGCTCTGAACCTCTGCGATATAGTTATTTTTGTTCTCATAGATATCATAATCTATATATTCATCCGCAATATCCCAGAGATTTTCTCCGGCTTCAACAGTAATGCTTGTATAGTATTTAAACTTGCTGTTCGCATTTGATTTTATTGCGCCGTATGAAGCTGAAAAAATCACAATAATACATAATGTGGCAATGGCGATAATCGATATTCTCAGCGCCTTGCACCTCCGCTCTTTGCGCAGACGAAGCGCGCGTTTATAGCTTCTCAGTTCCCTGTCACTCATTTCACGAATATTCTTCTGTTCTCTCATATGACATTATCCTTTCGGTTTTGTTCGATTATTTGTTCGGAACATTTGTTCTATAATGAATTATAATATGGGAACAAATGTTTGTCAACACAAAAATCGAACATATTTTTGGAATATATGTTTGCTTTTTTGAATGAAATGTGATAAACTGTGTTCATATAAAGGAGGTAGCCCAATGGGATTTGGAAAGATTACACAGAAGCAACAGGAAATTCTTGATTATATTAAGGATGAAATTTTAAAAAAGGGATATCCGCCCACAGTACGTGAAATCTGTGAAACCGTCAATTTGAAGTCCACTTCTTCCGTTCACTCTCATCTGGAGACATTGGAAAAGAACGGATACATCAGACGTGACCCTACAAAGCCCAGAGCTATTGAAATTTGTGATGACAGTTTTCAGATGGTCCGTACGGAGATGGTCAGCATTCCGATTATCGGAAATGTAGCTGCCGGACAGCCAATTTTAGCGGAAGAAAATATTCAGGACTATTTTCCTGTTCCTGCTGACGTAGTTCCAAAGGGTGAATCTTTCATTTTAAATGTCCGCGGTGAGTCTATGATTAATGCCGGTATTTTCAACGGTGATAAGGTGTTTGTTAACGCATGCAATACCGCAAACAACGGTGAAATTGTAGTTGCTCTTATTGATGATTCCGCAACCGTTAAGACTTTTTATAAGGAGAATAACCATATCCGGCTCCAACCGGAAAATGACACTATGGATCCCATTATTGTGGACAGTTGCCAGATTCTTGGCAAGGTGTATGGTGTACTCAGATTTTTCAGGTAGATAAATGTACATAAAAGAAACAAAAAAATAAACGTGTGGAATACTAAATTTCCATACGTTTATTTTTTGTTTCTTCTTTCCGGTTTCTCAAAAAATAATCATAGATACTTTTTATTGAAATCTCACGTTCATATACGCGATAATTTCTTCCACGCATCTCTCAAATCCCAGTTTTGAACTGTCCAGACACAAATCGTAATTTCTGGCATCTGTCCATTCACGTCCGGTATGATATTTATAATATTCTGCCCTGAATTTATCTGTCTTTTGAATAAACTTCTCCAATTCTTTATGGCTCATACTGTGCTTCTTTGCCGCCTGTTCCATGCAGAAATCATGAGGAGCATGCACAAATACGCTGAGAACATTATCATAATCTTTCAAAACAAAATCCGCGCATCTTCCCACAATGACACATGATTGCTCCTCGGCAAGTCTGCGAATTACCTTTGCCTGATAATTGAAAAGATTATCAGGTGAAGTAAAATCATCACTCTCCGGTGGAATCAGTTCTCCTTTATAGACGTTCGGAGCACCGAAAAACCAACTGCCCTTAGATCTTTCATCGGCATTTACAAAAAGCGCCTCGCTGATTCCGCTATCCTCGCTTGCCAGTTTCATCAGTTCTTTATTATAAAAATGAACACCCAATCTTTCCGCCAGCATCTCACCTACGGTTTTTCCGCCGCTTCCGTATTGTCTTGCTATTGTAATTACCACATTATTCATACTTTAATCCCTGAGCCTTTCCCATTTTCATTCGTCAGACGAGCATCCCCTGTCTTGTAATTTCCCTTATGTTACTCTCCCAAGTACGCTTTCTTGATGGAATCGTTGTTCAACAGATCTTTTGCGTTTCCTTCCAACACAATTTTTCCGGTTTCCAGCACATATGCCCTATCGGCGATGGAAAGAGCCTTCTTTGCATTCTGCTCCACCAGAAGAACAGTGGTTCCGCTCTTGCTCACTTCTTTAATTATATCGAATATTTCATTTACAAAAATAGGAGAAAGCCCCATGGACGGCTCATCCATCAATATAATTTTAGGATGAGACATAAGGGCACGTCCCATTGCCAACATCTGCTGTTCTCCTCCGCTCAGGGTGCCCGCCATTTGATTCTGGCGTTCCTCCAACCTGGGGAAACGTTCAAAGACGTTCTTCAGGGTGTTGGCAATTTCCGCTTTATCTTTTCTTGTATATGCACCCATTTTCAGATTTTGCAGTACTGACAGCTGAGCAAATACACGTCTGCCTTCCGGCACATGAGCCATTCCCATTGATACAATTTTATGTCCGGGTATTTTTACAATGTCTGTTCCTTCAAAGGTTACACTACCGGACTTGGGAGCAAGCAGACCGGAAACTGTATGCAGAATGGTGGTTTTTCCCGCGCCGTTGGCACCAATCAATGCAATAACCTCTCCCTCATTCACATGGAAAGAGACACCCTTGATTGCCTGAATCATTCCGTAATATACCTGTAAATCCTTCACTTCCAGCATCGACATATCATTTTCTCCTTACTCACCCAAATATGCTTTGATAACCTCGGGATTGTTCAGTACCTCCGCCGTTTTACCCTGACAGAGCATACGGCCGAAATTTAGCACGGTAAGCTCTTCACATATACCGCTTACCAGTCGCATATCATGCTCAATCAACAAAATTGTCATGTCAAAATTTTCTCTTACAAAACGAATGGTATCCATCAGCTCCTGTGTTTCATTAGGATTCATACCTGCCGCAGGCTCATCCAACAGAAGAAGCTTCGGCTTTGTTGCCAGTGCTCTTGCAATTTCCAGCTTACGTTGTTTGCCATAAGGAAGATTTGATGCCAGCACATCTGCTTCTTGGTCCAAATCAAACACCTTCAAAAGCTCCATCGCCCTCTCCTGCATCTGCTTTTCTACCGCACGGTAGCCCGGAAGACGCAATATTCCCTCCAGGGTACTGTATTTCATATGATTGTGCAGTCCGACCTTTACGTTTTCTGCTACCGTCAATTCCTTAAAAAGCCTGATATTCTGGAAGGTACGGGCGATTCCTGCCCTGTTTATATCTATGGTTTTCTTTCCGGTAATATCTTTCCCATCCAACGTTATTATCCCCTCACTGGGTTTGTAGACACCGGTCAAAAGATTGAAAACGGTTGTCTTTCCCGCGCCGTTTGGACCAATCAGTCCATAGAGACAGCCCTTTTCAATATTAATATTAAAATCATCCACTGCCCTCAGACCGCCAAAGGAAATGCCTAAATTCCTTACCTCCAACAAAGCCATGGATTAAGCCTCCTTTCCGCTGTTTTTCACAGGCTTTTTACTTTTCAGCCAATATGTCATTTTCTCACGCCATCTGATACATGACGGTGCCCAGTTGAAAAGCATCATTGCAATTAAAACAACAGCATAAATCAACATTCTGTAATCATTCAGTCCTCGTAATAATTCCGGTAATAATGTTAAAATAACTGCTGCGATGATAGAACCGCGGATATTTCCGACACCCCCCAGCACTACGAACACCAGAATCATGATAGACATGTTATAGCCAAAGTTTTTGGGCAATGCAGTCAGAGTGGATATATTATGGGCATAAAGAACTCCGGCAACACCGGCAAGCGCTGCCGAGATGGAGAATGCCATCAGTTTATACTTAGTAATATTGATACCCACAGATTCCGCTGCAATCGTATTGTCCCGTATAGCCATAATTGCCCGTCCGTCTCTGGAATGAATCAGGTTTAATACAATGAACAGCGTAATCAGCAGCAAAAGTATTCCGACGGTAAAACCGGAATCATTTGGCGTTCCCGTGATTCCCTGTGCACCTTGAATAATGATTTTTCCGTTTTCGGACATATTTAATTCCAGGGAACTCTTAGTTGAGAAATGGAAGCCGTTCTCATCGATTCCGATATACAATATGTTTACCAGGTTTTTAATTATCTCACCGAAAGCCAGGGTTACAATAGCCAGATAATCACCCTTCAGCCTCAGAACGGGAATTCCGATTAAGATACCGAATAAGCCCGCACATAAGGCGCCAATCAGAATTGCCAATGTGAATCTCACTCCCGCAATGGGAATCGCCTCCTGCATACATTTTGAAAAAAAAGCACTGGAAAAAGCACCGACACACATAAATCCCGCGTGTCCCAAGCTTAGTTCTCCCAGAATACCCACGGTCAGATTCAGAGATACCGCAAGAATTGCATAAACACACAGCGGAACCAGTAGTCCCTTCAAAAGATTAGACAAAACACCTGCCGCCATCAAAATTTCCATGAGTATATATGCAATGATAACCATACCAAAGGTAATGAGATTGCTTTTCAAAGCCTTATTGCTCCTCAGTTTTGTCATGAAAGCTGTCTTCATAGTTTTACCCCACTCCTTTATACCTTTTCCTGAATATTCCTGCCGAGAATACCGGTAGGCTTAATCAGCAACACAACTATCAATACCGCAAACACGATGGCGTCCGCAACCTGAGAAGAAATGTATGCCTTTGCAAATATTTCAATAATTCCCAGCAATATTCCGCCGATAAATGCGCCGGGAATAGAACCGATTCCACCGAACACAGCCGCAACAAATGCCTTGATGCCGGGCATGGAACCGGTATAAGGATTGAGTGACGGATATGCGGAGCATAGAAGTACACCTGCGATAGCTGCAAGGGCAGAGCCGATTGCAAACGTCAGGGCAATCGTACCGTTCACATTAATTCCCATAAGCTGAGCCGCACCTTTGTCCTCGGAAACTGCAAGCATAGCCTGGCCTGCTTTTGTCTTTTTGATAAAAATCATCAGACAAATCATGATGGCGATACAGGAAAGAATAGTCACAATAGTCTCCCCTGTAACGGAAATCGCCCCTCCTGCAAGTTCCAGTGCAGGGAAAGAAACAACAGATGCAAAAGCCTTTGTATTTGCACCGAAAATCAACAAAGCCACGTTTTGCAGCAAATAGCTGACGCCGATTGCCGTAATCAGCACGGCAAGGGGAGATGAAGCTTTTCTCAGCGGTTTATAGGCAACTTTTTCTATTCCCATACCCAGCAGAGTACACAGTACAACTGCTGCAAGGACACCCACTGCAGGAGACATCCCCAATGTACTGCATATTGTATATGTAGTAAATGCACCAATCATAATAACATCACCATGGGCAAAATTCAGCATCTTCGCAATGCCATATACCATGGTGTATCCCAATGCAATCAGCGCATACACACTCCCCAGACTGATTCCGCTTATCAAATACTTTACAAAGCTCATAAATTCCTCCCTCGCGTCGCTTGGTTTTCTGCTCGTGTCTGTCCGCAGTCGCTTGTTTTTCTTTTGCACTCATTATATCAGAAGCATTCTTTTCGGGCAACAAATAAAAAATTTACAAAAATTCAGGGGTTACCCTTAATAGGCAACCCCCGTTGGTTACACTAAAAATTACATTGCCTTATATGCACCGTTTTCAATGACAACTGCCCTGGGTGCCTTATTGGGTTCGCCTGCTGCATCCCATACAATTCCCTCTCCGGTCAGTCCGTCAATAGAAATTTCTACAAAAGCTGCTTTCAGTCCTTCACAGATATCAGATATGCTGTCCGAAGGTTTTGCTCCGCTCTTTTCCAGAGCTGCTTTCAGTGCATAGACACCGTCATATGCGTCAGCTGCAAACTGGTTAGGTGTTTCACCATATTTTTCCTGATAAGCGGTTACAAACTTCACAGTCAGATCATCGGTTGCATCTGCTGCAAAAGGAGTCAACAGCATAACGCCCTCGGCAAGGCTCTTGTCAAAGTTATCAACACCGGTAAGAATACCATCCATACCGTCCACACCAAAGAATTTCGGTGCATAGCCCATACCGTTTGCCTGAGTCAGAATCAAAGAAGCCTCCTGGTAGTAGATGGGAAGGAAAATCAAATCTGCTCCGGACTCCTGAGCCTTCTGAAGCTGCACTGAGAAATCGGTCTTATTGTCAGCAGTAAATGCCTCTTCAGAAACAATTTCAAAAGGCTGGCTTGCTGCACCGCTTACAAAGCTCTCATAAATACCTGTGGAATAAGTATCGGAACTGTTATAAATAACAGCAACCTTGGATGCAAGACCATTCTCGCCGATGTATCGTGCAGATGCAGCACCCTGTGCGGGGTCTGAAAAACATACACGGAAATTATTATCATACTGTGTACATGCTACAGCAGATCCGGAAGGTGTCAGCTGGAACATATTATCCTCTTTTGTCTTGTCGGTTACCGCGATACAGCAACCACTGGTTACGGAACCCAAAATAATCTGTGCTCCCCAGTCCTTTAATGTATTATACGCATTGACAGACTTTTCTGCATCCAGCTCGTCATCCTGGAAATTTAACTCCAACTTATAACCGTTTACTCCGCCTGCTGCATTAATCTCATCTACAGCCAACTGTGCTGCATTCTGGACTGCAAGTCCATATGCGGCTCCGTCTCCGGTAAGAGGCCCGATTCCGCCAATCTTGTAAGCGTCAGCGGAACCGCTGTTTGCATCGGAACCGCAGCCTGCCATAGCCATTACCATTGCGGAAGCTACAACTACACTAACTACTTTGTTCAATTTCTTCATAAAATCTCCTCCTTAGATACCTAATATGTACCGCGTGATAATTGTATACAAGTATAATTATCATTTTTCCATCATACGCTACCCCCATTTTTTTGTCAACAAATAAATAAAATATTTCTATAAAATGTGAATAAAAATCAAGAATTTACAGATAGTAATATCGCCGGTTCCTAAAATCGTGCAGAATGTGAGGTAGCTATGGGAAATAAATATTTGGACGGTACTGCCCTTACCCTTGTCATCATTGGTGCAATCAACTGGTTGCTGATCGGTATTTTCCGCTTTGACCTGGTAGCCTTTATCTTCGGAGATATGTCATGGCTTTCCAGAATTATTTATGCAATTGTAGGTATCTGCGGACTTTATCTCATCAGCTTCTACATGCATCTGGGCAGTCGCGACGAAAACGCCTGAAAAAAAGGAAGTCCCAACAGTAAGTGTTGGGGCTTCCTTGCTTTCTTAGGTTTTTATTTCATATCGCTCAGTTCAATCTGTTTACCGTCTCTCCAGATTCGTTCCAAATCGTAGAGAAGTCTGTTTTCCTTGTCAAAAATATGGACAATGATATCTCCGAAATCCAGAAGTATCCAGTTTGCGGTATCATAGCCCTCAATTTGCTTTGCAGGAGTACCTGCTCTTCCCAGTTTTTCCTCCACATTATCACAAAGCGCCTGGATCTGACTGCGATTGCTTCCCCCGGCGATGATAAAATAATCGGCAATCACAGACACCTCGCTGATGTCAATGACACGAATATCTTCTGCTTTCTTGTCCTCCAGTGCATCGATTGCCAGTTTTGCCATTTCAAGTGATTTGCTGTTCTCCATATGCCCTCCTTTTTTCATTCCGTATCTTTTTTATAATAGCGCCAGGTTAATTCAGTCATCGGGTCTGTCTCTCCGCCGCTTCTTTTTAAATATTTCAAAGTATCCTCCAAAATCCAAAGCAAGGCTTTATCTAAATCTTGAAATGCAAGCCGTCTGATTTCCGGAAGATTAGGCGCTTGTTTCCTTCCCGGCTCAATATAGTCTGCCACAAAAATAATTTTTTCCAGCAGGCTCATGCCTTCGCGTCCGGTGGTATGATAAAGTATGGCGTTCAAAACATCCCGGTTCTCCACACCGTACTTCTCTTTTGCGAGAAAAGCTCCCACCTTTGCATGTAGCAAAAACGGATTTCGCCCTTCGATTTCCGTTATGGGAATATTCTTTTTTTCACAGACAGACAACCTCTTCTCATCAGAAAAACACTTTGCGCAGTCATGTAGAAGTCCCGCCAGACGGGCATCTTCCACGGATGCGCCGTGACACATGGCAAGTGCTGCGGCAGTATATTCCACACCGAGAGTATGCTCGAATCTTTTTGCATCCTGCACCTTCTCAATCTTCTTTCTAAGCTTTCTCATTTCCTTTGCCTTATCCACGATAAAAACCCTTTTCCTCTATATAATCTTTTACAGCATCGGGCACCATATAGCGAATACTTTTCCCCTCTGCAACACGCTTTCTTATTTCGGAGGAAGAGATTGACATACGCGCAAAAGGAAGCAATATGATATTGCCGCCGAATCTACGCATCAGTTCATTCCGCTTCTCTTCCATTTCCTCCATGGTGGTATCATTTCTCACTGCGGCTATCAGGGTACAATTTTTCAAAATTCTTTCAGGTTTTCTCCATTCTTCCAGAGAAAAAAGGCAATCAGCTCCCAGGATAAAGTAAAACTCTGCGTCTGGGAACCTGCTTTTCAGTTCCTCCAGTGTCTCATAAGTATAAGTATACCCTTTCCGCTCAATTTCTAAATCCAGACAGCTTATTCTCTTGTTCTCCCTGACAGCCAGCTCAGCCATATGCAGCCGCTCTTGCCCCGGCAGAATAGTTTCTTCCGCTTTCTTATAGGGCTGTCCCGCGGGAATCATCCATATCTCATCCAACCCGACAGCATCCATTGCCCATTCTGAGAGCATGAGATGCCCTATGTGAATGGGATTAAAGGTTCCGCCCATGATACCTATTTTCCGCATAGCCAACTCTCCGTAAGTCCTTATTTCGGCAGCTCAATTTTAGGCTTATCCTTGTCAGGCTTATAGAGCACAAATTTCTTACCGATGACCTGAACCACCTGGGAATGAGTTCTCTCAGCAACCATCTGTGCAATTTCTCTCGGGTCATCCATACAGTTTTTTAAAACAGCAACTTTTATCAGTTCATTTTTGTTAAAAGATTCCCCTATTGCCTCTGTCAGTTCCGGGGTCAGGCTTGACTTCCCTACCTGAAAAATCGGGTCAAGATTACTTGCAAGGCTTTTCAAATAAGCTCTTTGTTTACTTGTCATGATGATTCTCTCCTGTATAAAATGTGCTCATCTATGCGACCGCTTTATTACTTATAATAATCGAAGGAAAGGCCGTACATACGCACGGTATCCCCGTCCTGAATTCCAAGTTCCTCCAGCTGTTCCAAAATTCCCGTTTCTTTCAGGAAATTCTGGAAGAAGGTAAAGCCCTTTTCGCTTTCCAGATTAGTGTAACCCAGCATCTTCTCGATTCTGGGACCTTCCACCACATACTCCTGTTCTTCCTCATCATAAGAGACAGTGTAAGGTTCATCGGAATCCTGAAAGGCAGCAAGCTCAGGAAAGTACTCCTGTTCAAAAACAGTGACCTCTTCACTGATTTCCTCCAGCATTTCATTGACATGGTAAAGGAGCTCCTTTACCCCCTGACCGCTGACTGCCGATATTGGATAAACCGCAATTCCCATAGGCTCAAACTCTTTTTTTATTGCCTCCACAGGGCTGTTTTCCGTGTCATATATGGCATCAATTTTATTTGCTGCAATGACCTGTGGTCTTTTTGCAATATCGGGGTTATAGGCTTCCAATTCTTTGTTGATGGCATAGATATCCGCTACGGGGTCACGCCCCTCGGTACCTGCGGCATCAACAATATGAATAATCACCTTGGTTCGCTCAATATGGCGCAGAAATTCATGTCCCAAGCCTACTCCTTCTGATGCGCCCTCAATCAGCCCCGGGATATCTGCAATAACGAAACCCTTTGTTCCTTCCAAATCCACTACACCTAAATTTGGATTTAAGGTGGTAAAATGGTAATTTGCAATTTTAGGTCTTGCGTTAGTCACTCTGGACAAAAATGTAGACTTGCCCACATTGGGGAATCCTACCAGCCCCACATCTGCAATCATCTTCAGTTCCAATAAAAGTTCAAGCTCCTTTGCGGGCTGCCCGGGCTGGGCATATTTCGGTGCCTGCATGGTACTGGTTGCATAATGTTGGTTACCGTTTCCGCCCTTTCCGCCCTGCAATAATACTACTTTTCGGTTTTCACCGGACATGTCTACAATGACTTTTCCGCTTTCCGCTTCCTTTATGACAGTTCCCTGGGGAACTTTTATGATAATATCCTGACCGTCCTTGCCCCGGCAATTCTTTTTTCCTCCGGGTTCGCCGTCCTCAGCTTTATACTTTCGAACATTTCTGAAATCAATCAGGGTGTTTAATCCTTCGTCAACCTCAAATATCACATCTCCGCCACGACCTCCGTCTCCACCGTCCGGACCGCCTGCGGGAACATACTTTTCGCGCCGAAAAGAGACATGACCGTCTCCTCCTTTGCCGCTTCTGACAAAAATTCTGGCTCTGTCTGCAAACATAACAATACCTCTTTCTGATATGAAAAGGACTTCAAACCCTTAGGTCTGAAGTCCTCTGAACTCGGATTACTGTTCTACAGGGTAAACAGAAGCCTGCTTCTTGTCTCTTCCCTTTCTCTCGAAACGAAGAACACCATCAACCAGGGCAAACAGGGTATCGTCTCCGCCGATGCCTACATTTACGCCGGGATGAATCTTGGTTCCGCGCTGTCTGTAAAGAATGTTTCCAGCCTTTACGAACTGTCCGTCAGCTCTCTTCGCACCTAATCTCTTGGATTCGGAATCTCTACCGTTCTTGGTAGAACCTACTCCCTTCTTATGAGCGAAAAATTGAAGGTTCATATTCATCATGGTCTACACCTCCTCGAATTTTACTTGCAAATACTTGTCGCCGTACTCTCTGCTGATGTTTTCCAGAGAAAACACCATGGAATCCATCAAAAAAGACGACTTTTCCTGCAAAGTACTGTCAAAGTCACATCTTAAAAAGCCCTTTTCCTCATTTTGAGTAATCCGAAGCTTTTCACCTGCCAACTCCTCCAGAGAATTGATGGTTCCGATGGTCAGCGCCGAAATTGCTGCACACAGCACATCCGGCTTTCCCTTCTTTGCGTACTCTGCATGTCCCATACAGTGAAATCCTCTGTAGGAACCGTTTTGGTCTTTACAAATCACTACAGTTGTCATTATGCGTTAATCTTGTCAATCTTAACCTGAGTGTATGCTTGTCTGTGACCGTTCTTCTTGTGGTAACCGGTTTTTCTCTTGTACTTGTATACAATAACCTTCTTACCTCTTCCCTGCTCCATAACGGTAGCTGCAACGGATGCTTTTTCAACATCTGCGCCAACCTTCAGGGTTCCGTCACTTACTGCGATTACCTGGTCAAAAGTAACAGTAGCACCGGCTTCTGCATCCAGCTTCTCAACCTTGATGATATCGCCTTCAGAAACCTTGTACTGCTTTCCGCCTGTTGCAATAATTGCGTACATAAATAAGGCACCTCCTATTCATGAGTATCAGCCTGTACGAATCAGGCTCTGCTCATTTTACTCGCTGACTTTGGTGGCTTCCGCTGAAAAAACGGACGCACTTCTACCGAGTCATGCGGCATACCGTAGTATAATAGCATGAGGTGCCTAAAAATGTCAATAGTTTTTATGCGTTTTTCTTCTCAAAATCTTCAATATACTGGATAATCAGTTTTACCGTTCCTTCAATTCCCAGAACACTGCTGTTGATACAGAGATCATAACTGTCCGCACGTCCCCATTTCTTTGAAGAATAATAATTGTAATAACTCTGACGCTGCTTATCCTTTTTGATTATCATGTCCTTAGCCTTTGCTTCGGTAAGATTATATCTCTCCATGATTCGCTTCGTCTTTGTATCATCATCGCCAAAAATAAATAGATTTACCACATTTTTGTAATCTGCCAGTGCATAATCCGCACATCTTCCCACAATAACGCAGGGACCTTCGTCTGCAATCTTTTTAATTGTGTCAAACTGAGCCAGAAATACCTTGTGGCTTATAGGCATATCTACAAAGGAAGATGCATTATAGCCAAAGGAATATGTATCCATAACCAGATTGTATAGGAAAGAGTTGGTAGGACGTTCATCATGGTTCTGAATCATTTCTTCGCAGAAACCGCTCTCCTTAGCCGCCCTGCTCAATAACTCCTTGTCATAACACTTAATACCGAAATATTCCGCTACCTTTTCACCGATTTCACGACCTGCGGAACCAAACTGTCTTCCTATGGTAATTACTGTATTCATATTGTCTACCCCTTTTCCGTAAAGTATAAAAGCTTTTCAGTAAATTTATGCTTTTATCTGATTATATTATACATCATTTCCTGAATTTAGACAACAAAAAGTATGATAAAGTCAATCCAGCACTTCAAGTAAATGTTTAAAGTATTCCGGCAGTGGAGCGTCCGTCTCAATGTACTCTCCCGTGGACGGATGACGGAATCCCAGTATTTTTGCGTGAAGTGTCTGACCCTGCAACTTGAAAGGACATTTTCTGTTGGAATAGACCTCGTCTCCCAAAAGCGGATGGCCGATGCTTGCAAGATGCACCCGAATCTGGTGGGTTCTTCCGGTCTCCAAAGCGCATTCAATATAAGTATATTCTTTATAACGCTTCAAAACCTTTACATGGGTTACGGCCCTTTTCCCATTTCTTTCATTCACCGCCATCTTTTTCCGCTCTGTAGGATGTCTGCCGATGGGTTTATCTATGGTGTACTCGTCCTCTTTCAGGACTCCGTAACAGATGGCATGATAACGTCTGGTAACGGAATGTTCTTTCAGTTGCTTTGCAATGCAGTTATGCGCGATATCATTTTTACAGACAATCACTGACCCTGTAGTATCCATATCAATGCGATGTACAATACCGGGGCGCATATAGCCGTTAATTCCCGAAAGCTCTGACCCACAGTGATACATCAATGCATTAACTAACGTCCCGCTGTAATGGCCTGCCGCGGGGTGAACCACCATACACTTAGGCTTATTCACAACGATAATATCCTTATCTTCATACAAAATATCAAGAGGAATATTCTCAGGTTCAATATCCGGCTCAACTGCTTCAGGAAGGAAAAACTCTACCTTATCTTCAGCTTTTACCCGATAACTTCCCTTTACAATGCTCCCGTTTACCTTCACATTTTCCTCTTTTATCAGTTTTTGAATAAAGGAGCGCGACAAAGAATCGATAAGCATCGCAAGACACTTATCGATTCTCTCCTCTTCCATTTCTTCTGTTATTTCAAAGCAAAACAAATCCATATTTTTTCCCTGCGCTATTTTACTTCGCGATACTTATTCTGTTTAAAACTCAAAAATTCCAAGTCCTTCTCTTTGTATACGAAAAGGAACAAAATAAACAATATAATGACAGAGACAACAATGCAACAATCCGCAAAATTGAAAACCGGGAAATGAATCAATACAAAGGAAATAAAGTCCACCACATAGTCAAACCGGAATCGGTCAATCATATTCCCGATTCCCCCTGCGATAATCGCTGCCAGACATACATGCACTATATTAAATTTTTTCTCATCCGGCAGCTTAAACAGAAAAAACAGAATGACCGCCAGAAATACAAAGCCCACAAATAAAATGAAAAATTTCTGGTTCTGTAACATACCGAAGGCCGAGCCCCTGTTCTCCAAATAGCTGAGTTCAAGCACTCCGTCCAACAGAACAAAAGCAGGTGCATCCTTTAAATATTTAATGGCAAGATATTTGGTAAACTGGTCAATTCCAAGCAGAAACGCCGTGATCAGTACATCTGTTAACAACATGAAACCCTTTTTACGCATGAGCATCCTCTTCACTGAAATTTATTTCATTGATTGCTGCCAAAATCTCCTCGTCAGTCACCGTATTGTCGATAACTGCCTTTCCGATCTTCTTCAACAGTACAAACTTTATCTTTCCCGACTCCATTTTTTTATCTGATTTTGTCAGGCGGAGAATTTCCTCCGGTTCAATTCCGTCCACGGAAATCGGTAAATAAAAGGGAACAAACATATCCCTGATTTCATAATATTCCTCCATGGAAAGCATTTCCCGCTTCCATGAGATATAAGCTGCCGCAACGGCTCCCAGTGCCACACACTCTCCGTGAAAAAGTTCAAAATTTTTTGCCTTTTCAATGGCATGTCCTATGGTATGTCCAAAGTTGAGAAGTGCACGTTCTCCCAACTCTGTGGGGTCCTTTTCCACAACCAGCTTTTTCACGGTACAACTTCTTATCAGCATCTCCTGGAGCACATTTAGGTCACGCTCACAAATCTCATACATATTTTCTATCAGCCATTCATAAAACAGGGCGTCTTTTATCAGTCCGTGCTTCATTACTTCACCAAAACCCGAGAAAAACTGTCTGTCATCCAGTGTAGTCAACACACTCAGATTCATGTACACAAGACTGGGCATTTTAAAGGCTCCCACCATATTTTTGTAACCGTCAAAATCCACTCCGGTCTTTCCCCCGATGCTGCTGTCCGCCTGTGAAAGCAGAGTGGTGGGAACCTGGACAAAGTCAATTCCACGAAGATAGGTTGCTGCCACATATCCTGTGGTATCTCCCACCACGCCTCCGCCTAGTGCCAGTAGCAAATCTTTTCTGTCAAAGCCTTCCTCTATCAAAAATTTATAAATTTCCCTGACAGTATCAAGATTCTTGCTTTCTTCACCGTGCGGGAACGCATACTTTGATGCCTTCAGGCATTTTCCCTGCAAAATTTCCAACACACTTTTACCGTAAAGTTCATCGACTTTAGAGTCTGTGACAATACAGATTCTTCTGTTCTCACAGCCAAGGTTTTTCAGTTCGTCCCACAGTTCATCGAAAGACTGAGTGAAAACAATATCATAGCAGGGCTTTTTATTGAATAAAATAGGTAATCTCTCTGACATACTGTTTTCTCCTTAACGAATATGAGAGCCCGCAAGGCAGACTCTCACGTTTTTACTGATTATTGAGAGGCATCTCGAAGGAACCTCCGAAAATATCCTGAAAATCACCGGAAATATCCACACTTGCCGGTGTAATGATGAAGATGTAATGTGAAATTTTCTGAAGATTACCGGAAATAGCAAAGCAGGAACCGCTGGTAAAGTCAATAATTCTCTGAGCGATATCTACATCCAATCCCTCCAGATTCAGAACTACAGTCCGGTTCGCAAGAAGCGTCTCGGTAATCTCTCTTGCATCTTCCACGGACGTGGGCTTAATCACACAAACCTCCATACCGGTGCCGCTTGGAGCTCTCCTTGCGGAAGTCTGTTTAATCGGTGTAATTTTGTTGCCGGCAGATATCTGTCTTTTTGCACTTCTCTCCTCCGGTTCTTCATCGTCTCTGTTCTTCTGTGCCTGAGACTTGCGCCCGGGAGGCGCAGCTTCTACTTCTTCATCATCGTCAAGATAATCTTCATCAAAATACTCGTCATCCTCTTCGCCGTTCAGCTTCATGTAATTTAAAAACTTGTCCATTACTCCCATATTATTACCATGCCTTTCCGCTGCCCTACCCGTTTTCGGGTTGGCGATTGGTGTAATCCCTCTGACCGAATATTCCGGTCCCGACTCTCACACAGGTTGCTCCTTCCTCCACAGCTACGGAGTAATCACCTGTCATACCCATAGATAAAACATTCATATTAACATTATCAATGTTTTTTCCTTCTATGTCAACAGACAATTGTTTCAATTTTCTAAAATACAGTCGATTTTCTTCTGCATTTTCAACATAGGGAGCTATCGTCATCAGACCTTCAATACGAATTCCCGGAAGCTTTGCAATCTCTTCCGCAAGGGAAACGGCCTCAGAAGCCGAAACGCCGAACTTGCTTTCTTCTCCTGCTACATTCACTTCAATCAGGATTCTCACCATGACTTGTTTTTTCACGGCTTCTCTGCTGATTTCCTCTGCAAGTCTCAGAGAATCCACACTGTGTATCATGTATACTTTATCCACAATGTATTTCACTTTGTTTCTCTGCAGATGTCCAATCATATGCCATCGAATATCGGAAGGCATCTCGGGAATTTTGTCTATCAGTTCCTGTACCTTGTTCTCCCCGAAATCCCGTGCACCCCCTTGATATGCCTCCTTTAACATATCCAGGGGTTTTGTCTTGCTCACCGCAATTAAAGTTACCTCATTCCGGCTTCTTCCGGCCTTTTCGCAGGCAGTCTCTACTCTCTTTCGTACCGATTCAAGATTTTCACGTATCATTATTTTATCCGTCCTTTTATTGATTGATAAACTGATCATCGCTGACCGACTCCGCATTCAGCACGATATAGTCATATACGCTCAAACCGTATTTGGTGTTTGATTTCACAATGGCATACTCATCATTCTGATAGAGAATAATAATCTGTTTAAAGTCCGCATAACCTTTATTCATATTGTAAACTCCCGTCAGCGAAGCTCTCTTACTCACGGTAAAGGTTTCCTGTCCGTCCCGCTTATACAAAACATCTCCCGGATCCAGGAAAGTACTGTCCAGATAATACTCTCCCGTTTCACTGTCAAAGTTATAAACCTCTACCTCCAGGATTTCACTGGAAATTGTACCGTCTTCCAGATATCGCTGGCGTATAATACTGTCCCCACCGTTGTTTCCGCCCGGAATTACAAATTCCTCCGGTATCAGAAAGAACTCTTTTTGTACAATGGAAGATACCGGAATCTTTAATCCTGTTTCATCTTCCACAATCAACTCTACCTCCAAAAACCTGTCATTTATAAATGTTACCATGGAGTTTGTGAAGTCCAGCTGCAGATATGTATTCCCGTCGCCATTTGTCAAAAGCTGTACTGCAGCCCATGATTCATACTGATTTTTCAGAAATCTGACTTTTATATATTCTTCCTCCGCCAGCTGTGCGCCTCTTGCTGCCTCCACAGGAATCACCAGAGACCATTTTTCATTGGTTGACAGCTTATACACTGCATCTCCCACCGCCATCAGAGAATTATTCAATACCTGTTGTTTTTCGTATCCGCTTTTGGTATCAAAAACAGCTTCGGTTACTTCCCGGGTTGTCAGATTCTCGTAGCCGTCTGTCCAGTAAGAAACAATTCCCGTAGACGGAGCATAAAAATAATTGATATTTACACCGGACGTCCCGTTCAGTCCGCTGATGCTTTCCAACATATTTGTGTTAGCCAGTTTCAGTACGGTGTTTTTCAGAGAAAATTTCATATCATAGGTACTGTCATAGTTGTTACTGTCAAACCCATGCATAAAATTTATAATTTCGTTGCGAAACTCTGTCAATTCTCTTTCACTCAGACTATTTTCACCCATGGAAGCTGCATCCATGTCTTCGCTGAGACATCCGGTTTCGTCCACGATATAGACTAGGGCGTTTTTGGCAACCCGTTCACCTTCCCGTGCGTAATAATTGACATACCCTGCCGTCTGATTATAAACTACCGACTCATCTCTTATAATGACACCACGGTAAATATTATCTGTAGTCAGAGAACCTTCCTTCACCTCATAACGGACAATATGGCTTGTTTGAAAATACATGATAACGCAAACAACGACGTAGATAAATATAACGCCGAAAATGATCATACCGATATTCAGGTTCAGAGGTTTTCTGTATTTTTTTATTTTATTTGTCTTAGCCAAACTTTCCGCCTCTATACAAAAGCCCCGGAATTACCGAGGCTTTTGTTACTTTCTTTCCGATTCAAAATATATGTAGTACATCCTACAGGGAAACGATAATCTTTTCCTTCAGGTCTGCGGGTAGCTCGGATTCATCCTTAGAAACACTTAACACAAAATCCACTTCAAACTTTTTGCTGAGATTCTCCAGCTTATCAACCGTTGCCGTAATATCCTGATTTTCCAGACATGCAATTTTTAAGAAGCTGTCGAAATACATCTGCTGTAAGTCATGATCCTGAGAAATAATGCCACATACAAATCCAAGAAACTCACTACTGTTCTCAAACATAAACTGAGATACATCGATAAGGCGAACCTTGTTGTTCAGTTCATACATATGCTTTGTGCTCTTGTCGAGATATACGATATTACCGGAAATCTCCTTGATTTCACTGTTTACCCTATCCAATAACTGCTTTGTCTTGCCCTTACCCTTATTGCCTACAATTAACTGAACCATTGGAAAACCCTCCTGTAGTAATATTATTGTATTACCTGATAAATTAATTATAAGGGATACAGCCCTAAAAAACAACCTCTATTTATTAATCTCATCCAGCAAATCAATGACTGCGTTGTACAGCTCGTCCGTGGACGGAACTCCCATGACAATTGAGATATATGGCGCTCCTCCCACATCCCTCACAAGAAGCATCAGGCAATGGCCTGCTGCATTTGTAGTGCCTGTTTTTCCGCCTATGACAGTCACATTTGCGGGGGCATTATACCTTCCCTGAATAAACAGATTCGTTGTAGACTTATCAAATTCCTTTTCCTTTCCGTTCTTGTCATAATACACGGTTTGATAGCTGTTCATCTGTATAATTTCACTGAAGGTTTCATACTTCATGGCCTCGTTAAAAATCAGATATAAGTCGTAAGCCGTCGTATAATGATTTGGGTCGGTAAGCCCGTGAGGATTGGAAAAGTTTGTATTTGTGGCCCCCAGGCTTTTTGCCTCCTCGTTCATCATCTCCACAAAATGATTCACCGTTCCGCCCACTCCCTCGGCAATCAACATTGCCACATCATTTGCGGAATATAGGAGCAAAATTCTCAACGCCTGATCCATGGTCATGGTGTCGCCTGCCTTCAAACCGCAGAGTTGAGCCCCGGATTCCGTAATATTCACCGAATTTGTTGCGGTGAGCTGCTGATTCAGGCTTCCGTATTTCAAGGCAACCAGCGCTGTCATAACCTTTGTCAGACTGGCAGGATTCCGTATCTCATGTACATTTTTTGCATACAAAACTTCATTGTTATCCAAAGCAAAAAGAACAGCCGCTGTCGCCTGCGTCATATCTGCATCCGTGCCTTCTGTCACATTATCCGTAACTACGCACAAATTTGCGGCAAAAGGTGTTGCAGTTCCCGTATTCTGCCCGGATACCACATTAAAGCTGCTGATATCCGAATCCGCATTATACGCCATATCATAGGACAGTCCGCCGCAACCGGTCAGAACGGAAACCATGACCGCAAACAGACAGATATAGGCTGTCATACTTCTTCTACTTGTACATTTCACGCCACTCTAAATC
>Ga0129313_1000704_pt1 | contig 25235 bp, 19 predicted proteins | sample O1105metagenome_FD_94436 | JGI IMG/M metagenome (GOLD analysis project Ga0129313, IMG submission 94436) | Orangutan group fecal microbial communities from fecal samples from Wisconsin, USA - O1105 metagenome | ecosystem: Host-associated > Mammals > Digestive system > Large intestine > Fecal...
ATATCAAGCAGCTGGGAAAGAAAGTCTTTTAGAGGAACGCATAAAGATCGGCAAGCTCTCTCCGGGACAAGCCGCTATTACCCCTGCATTTGAACTTTCTGCGAAGTATATAATACATACGGTTGGGCCGATCTGGAAAGATGGAAAGCAGGGAGAAGACGATATACTTCGCTCCTGTTATTCGAATTCTCTTTTATTAGCGGAGCAGGTTAATGCTGAAAGCATTGCTTTTCCGCTTATAGCTACTGGAGTATATGGCTTTCCTAAGAATGAAGCCCTTGATATAGCCCTTTCGGAGATTGGGAAGTTTTTGTTGACACATGATATGGAGATCATTCTCGTTGTATTCGATAAGGAGTCATTTCAAATATCTGAACAGTTGATGGGTGAAATTGACCAATATATCGACGAATTCGGTATCAAGGAACTTTACACTGACGAATATACTGAACGAAACGATATGTATCGTCGGAGACGATTACTGGAGCAGGCTGATTATGAAATTGATGAAGAAGTATTTTCAGCAGCATATGCACCGATAATTGCTAAGAATGATGACAGCAGTCTTGAAGATATTCTCGACAACACCGGTGAAACCTTCCAACAATGCCTGTTAAGACTCATACGCGAAAGCGGCGTTGATGAGGTTGAGATCTATAAGAAGGCAAATATTGACCGAAAGCTCTTTTCCAGTATACGCTGTAAGAAGAATTACAAACCAAAAAAGAAAACGGCTGTTGCCTTAGCTATAGCCCTTGAATTGGATATGCATACTATGATGGATCTTCTATCAAGAGCCGAGATAGCTTTCTCTCCCTCCAACAAGTTTGATCTCATAATATCATACTGCGTAACCAATGGCATATACGATATGTTCAAGATAAATTCCATCCTTTTCCAGTACGATCAACCTATCCTTGGTGAATAATGGAGGTATAAAATGAGCAATTCTGAAAATCCTCAAAACGGTGCTGATTTTCAATTAGCTGTTCTGAATTACTTTATCCGAAATCATGTTGAAGGTTTTGAATTAGAGAAAAAGATTCCAATAGGAATTCCTCCAAAGAACCATAAATTGGATATAGTAAGTGAGCATAAGAAGATTGTAATTGAGTGCAAAAGATATACCTGGACTGAAACAGGAAATGTCCCAAGTGCTAAAATGGGTTTTACAAATGAGGCTGCGTTCTATCTTTCTTTTTTGCCTGATACATATGAAAAGTACATCGTAATGTTGAAGTCTCATCATCATAAGAGGGCTGAAAATCTTGCAGAATACTATTTCCGAACTAATCGTCACCTTCTTGGGAAAACAAAGATTGCTGAATATGATCCAGGAACTAAAGAGTTCAGAATCATTGGCTCAAATGCTTGAACAATATATTTGAAGAGGAATTTGTCGTTTCATAAACGACCACTTCCATTTTCAGGCATGGTATAATATGATCAGAAAATAAAGAAAAGGAGGATCATGTTATGATCGGTGCTATTTTAGGTGATATGATAGGTGCTCCTTACGAGTTCGATAGGGGCAATAAAACTAAAGAATTCCCGCTTTTCAGCAAGGAATCCGAACTCACTGATGATTCTGTTATGACAATAGCTGTAGCTGAGGCTTTGATCGATACTTTCGGACAGTCCGATGATGAGATCAAGACAGCAATTATCGACTCTATGCAGAAATGGGGCAAACGTTATCCCAACGCCGGATACGGTGGTATGTTTGGACGTTGGCTCTTTGCCAAGGAACCTAAACCATACGGAAGCTTCGGAAATGGCTCTGCTATGCGTGTTTCTTCAGTAGGTTGGCTCTATGATGATATCGATACCACACGGAAGATGGCAGCTCTCACAGCAGAGGTTACTCACAACCATCCGGAGGGCGTAAAGGGTGCGGAAGCTACTGCCAGTGCTATATTCCTTGCAAGGACAGGACACAGCAAGGATGATATCCGCCAATATATCGTCAAAGAATTCGGATACGACCTATCTCGTACCTGCGATGAGATACGCCCAACATATCATCATGTTGAGAGCTGTCAGGAGACTGTACCGGAAGCAATAACTGCTTTCCTTGAAGGAAATGACTTTGAGGACGTTATCCGCACAGCAGTATCTCTCGGCGGTGACTGTGATACTCTTACTTGTATCGCAGGCGGTATCGCTGAAGCTTTCTATGGTGTATCAATGGCCTTAGAATGTGAAGCTACATCCAGATTACCTAAGGACATGGAAGAAGTTCTGAATCGTTTTGATATTGTACGTGGCAAGATTTCTGAAGATAATGATAACTCTCTTGACGGTAACAATACCATCGATACAGCGATAGCTCGATTTAATGATGAAAAAACTAAAGAAAACCTAATTGCCGTTCTTGAAGCGATACGTGCCAGAATACACGAAGATGGTGATTTGATAATACCTGTTACTCTTCCACCGGAGTTCCAGTCTTTTGATGTCAATAAAATACAAATCGGAGAAACCTTTTCATTTGAAGATGACGGGACCGGTGACGGATATTTACACTTTAAGATGCAGCATCTTGATACTGCTGATGGTAAAACATGGCTTGCAGCCTTTACCAGTTATGAAGAGCATGATAAGGGTGATCCTACGTCTACAATCATTGAAAGCATAAAAAGCATGCTTAAATCTTGTCGTAATATGAGCGAAGATGGTATCATTATCAATCCCTGGGGCAATTCGTTTATGCTATCCAAAGATCTTATCAATGTTATCCTCGATGCTGATAAACCGGATAATCACATCTATTTTGAATTAGGCGATATTACTAAACTTTAGGTTGATGCTATCGTAAATGCTGCCAATAACTCTCTTCTTGGCGGTGGAGGCGTAGACGGTGCTATACACCGCGCAGCAGGACCAAAACTACTTGAAGAATGCAGGAAGCTTAACGGCTGTGAAACTGGTGATGCCAAAATCACAGCAGGATATGACCTGAAAGCTGAATATGTGATACATACTGTAGGTCCGATATACAAAGCTGGAGATCCGTCTTGTGAGAAACTGCTTAAGAGTTGCTACTATAAGTCCCTTGAGCTTGCTAAGGAATATGATATTCATACCATTGCTTTTCCTGCAATATCAACAGGAGCATATGGATATCCAATAAATGAAGCAGCTGTAATAGCGCTGTCAACAATAGCTACATGGCTTTCTGAAAATCCTGACTATGGTATAGCAGTAATTATGGTATGTTATGATCAGAAAATGCTTGACAGCTATCAGCGCGTACTTGATGATGTACATCATAAATGATATCGATATTGGCTAAGAATGGTCAATTACTCCAATAGGAAGGGAGCTGCAGATAATGAGCGAACGTTTTTCAAAGGCCGAGATAAAGCAAATTGTAGAAGATCTGGTTGAGGAACTGCGCGAATGCGATAACGGTACTGTTATAACAACAGGGTTGTTATTGAAAGCTGCAGGATATGATATTAATGACTTTGAGCAATTTGATATGTTTGATATACACAGTGCATTATTCAAGGTAGCGAGAGCTGAACACATCACTCTGGATATGTCAGCGCATAAGGATAAACTTGAAGGTTTATCTTATAACCTGGATTATATTGTCAAAAACAAGCGTGCTCAGATCAAGTGTCCATATTGTGGTAGTATTAATACTGCAAGATACATTTACGGTTATCCTGCCTTCAGTGAGAGAATGCAGAGAAAGCTTGATTCCGGTAAATGGGAACTGGGCGGTTGCTGTATCGGCGGTGTTGAGATCAACGGTCATGTTTACAGTACCAATCCGACGCGAAGATGTAATGACTGCAAAAAGGACTTCGGCAAGCCACCTATCGTTATTTCCAAGAAGAAAGAGACTATTGAAGATATCAGGGATATTGTTACTTCTATTGAACTTTTAATAGGAGGATATTCTCCTTATTATACGCAAATTATCATCAAAAGGAACGATAAGGGGGCTCTTGTATCCGTCGAGCAAATCAGATATAACATAATCCCCACAGAAACGGAGATATCTACTGCTAAGTGGGATAAAATAGTAAATACGCTATATGGCTCATTGTACCTTAATGAATGGAAAAAGGAATATGTTGATATGGATATTATGGATGGTACACAGTGGAGCCTCAAGATTAAGCTCACAAACAATCGTAAGCGTACATATTACGGCAGTAATGATTATCCGCCGTATTGGAATGAACTGCTGAAGTTATTCAGAAAATTCGCCAAGATATAAGGATGACCTCCCCGTATGGGGAGGCAATTAACGCATATAGGAAATGTAACCAGCTGAGATGATAAGTAAAAGAAGAACGGCACTATGCCATTTTAGCGCAGTGCCGTTTGTGATATATGTATTGTTATTTGTGTTTCTCGATGTAGGAAAAACCCGAACTGTCCTTCCATTCCCGATATCCATTTGCGGTTCTTCCAACAACGACCGATGCAGCAAGAGAAAGACTATCAAAGTCATAATCTATTGTAAACAGGTTATTGATGATCACACCATCTGAGATAAGCTGGTTACGAAGATCAAAGGCATTGAGATAATACTGTGCAAAGCTCGGAACAGTATCGGCAGCGATTTTGCTCCCTTTGAAAACAATGAAGTGATCGTTGTTTGTGAAGCCAGATGCATTTGAGCCTCGAAGCGAAATATGATAAATGACTGCGCCATTATCGGTAAGATCAACAGTGCTCTGAGAAATGTATTTCAGATCCCATTCATCTGTGAAAACCTTAATCAAGGTTTTCTGTCTATTAATGACTGTCTGTTCATCCCATGTTTTCTCGTGTACTACCTGTGTGGTGAGCGGATATGCCGTAGTGCCTTTTTTTCCTGTGAAGTATACATTTTTCTTCTTGTCAAAATCAAAATTTTGTGCCTCTGAATTCTTTGGTCTTGTAAGAGGGACAAGGTTTGCAATTTTATGAACCCACGTTTCTCTCTTACTGGAATCAGACCATACTGTTGCCCATTCAGATTTAGGATCAACAGTCTGCGGGAGGACGTGTTCAATTGTCAGTAGCGCAGGAGAATAATTTATTGGCGTTCCGTCACTGACAAACTCATTCAAACGTAAAATGACATAATTCCTACGTTTACTTGTCATTTTGTAAACATCACCGCTCAACACCTTTACAAACTCTTCCTTCTCGGAATTTGTAAGTTCAATCGAGGTAATCGGATCGTCTAAGCTACTGTCAGGGTTATTCTCCATCTCCTCAAGGAGAAGTGCATAGCGTTCAATTCTGTGATTAACATCTTTGGCGGTGATATGAAGATAGGATGCTAGACGCTCCAGCTTTTTTGTAAACCACAGAATATAGTCTGGATCGTTATTATGTTCTGCAAAGAAACGGATAGCAGAAGGCATCCAGTCAGAGTTGTCTATCTTATTCAGCCACAGCAAAAAGCCGTTGACCATTTCTGCATTTTTCGTAGCGATATATTTCCTATTTTTTAGAATATTATACGCCTCTGCATAGGGGGTGAGGTAATCGTCAATTAATTCTTGAGGCTTCAGCTTTGTCAGTACATATTCTCTGAATTCATCGAGCAGGTTCTTTTTGGACTTAGCTTTTGCAAAAATCATTCTTGTATGTGTAAAAACTTCATTAAAGCCATCACGAGTTGTCTGAACTTCAAGGTCTTCCCATTTCTCTGTATAAGTCTGCTGATCATCAACAGGTATCTTACCGATTACATCTGCTTTGATAATATCGATGGGAAGTAGATCTAGTCCACGATTATTCATTACTGAAAACACACGGAAAGCAGATTGCTGGCTCGGCGCACTAACAGATACAAGAAAGCATTGAGTCAGCAAGAAAGTACAGAACTGCTGCACTTGGGTTTCGTTGTTATTGAACTTAGCCTTTATCCGCTTCAAAAAGACTTCACAGTTTGCACGGATATGTCTTTTTGCTTCTGTTTCAAGCGTTTCTGGATCAAGAGCAATCAATGTTTTCAAATCAACATTCTGGATGTAGGTTTCAAAAAATGCCCTTTCTTTTTCACGCAGATGCAGACGAGGTTCAGGCTTTAATCCAATCAGAGGATCCCCCGGCTCACGCAGATATTTCTCGCACGTCACTTTCATGTTTCCGGTGAGACAGGATGCAATAGTGGAAAGCAGGATAGTCAAAGTAGTAAGTCTTTGCTGACCGTCAATGACATCAGCCGGAGGCTTATCCTCTTCCTTTTTCAGAACAATACTACCTAGAAAATAATTTTCAGTTTTTTGAGTCAAAAAGAAATCATAGAGGTCATCAAACAGCGTTTCACATTCTTCCTCCGTCCATGCGTATGGTCTTTGGTAAGGCGGAATGTGATAGTCAAACAGCTGACTGAATATATCTTTTAATGCGTACTCTTTTCCTGTGATTTTGTTACTCAATTTGCTCACTTCCTTTGAAATATGTTATTTTTGTGATTTTTTTCCATGAAAATGCATTGGCAACATCAAATTCAGATATTGTAGTTTGAGCTACAGTATCTGTCGTAGGTGCTTCTGTGGGAAGAGTTTCAATTGTATTATCAGGAATACTGCAGCCAACTAGGGCTATACAACTGTCAAAAGGAAGGCTACAAATCTTGATTCCATAGCAATCCTCCTTTCGTACAATACAAGTATTCATAATCTTATTATATCATGCGTCGTGTGCGATATCAACATAATTGCGCCTCTAAAATATGAAGAATCTGTAAATATTGTGCAAGATGAAATTCCGCCCATTAAGGGCGGCGCTTCTTTTGTATGTTCGTTCAAAAAAATATTTACATTTTTGCATAGAAATTAGTCTAGCCATATGTTATAATATTGACTAGATGGTGTATATACTGCCCCCAATATAATTTGAAATGGAGTTGAATAAGGATATGGCGGTTAAGAAAACGGAATTGTATAGTTCACTATGGGCAAGTTGTGATGCACTGCGTGGTGGAATGGATGCATCTCAGTATAAAGATTACATTCTAACTCTCTTGTTCATGAAATATGTAACGGATAAGTATAAAGGGAAGAAATACGAAGCTTTAACAGTTTTCGATAAAGAACATGATCCCAATCCTGATCCCGAAAAAAGAATAGGATGTTCTTTTGATGACTTTATCGCACTCAAGAACAAGAAAAACATAGGTGAAGGCATTGATAAAATCATCGCTCGTCTTGCTGAGGTAAATGATAGCTTAAAAGGCGTAATTGATATCGCACATTTTAATGATGAAGCAAAAATTGGTAAAGGGCAGGAGATGGTCGATAAGCTCACAAAGCTTATTGCTATTTTTCAGCGTCCTGAATTGAATTTCTCAAATAACAAAGCTGATGGTGATGATATCATAGGCGATGCTTATGAATACCTCATGAGAAATTTTGCAACAGAAAGCGGTAAAAGTAAAGGACAATTCTATACACCGGCAGAAGTATCTCGTATTCTTGCTAAGGTTATAGGCATAGATAAATGTACTGATCATGATGCTACAGTATGCGATCCTGCTTGCGGCAGTGGTTCATTGCTTATCAGAGCACTTGAAGAAGTTCCTTTTGAGATATCCGGATATGGGCAGGAAAAAGAAAGCTCGACGGCGGGTCTTGCAAAAATGAATGCATTTCTCCATGATAAACCAACTATCAAGATTATGGCAGGAAACACATTTTCTGACCCTCAGTTTATAAAAAACGACGATTCATCTGAATTAGAGCGTTTTGACTATATTGTAGCGAATCCTCCATTTTCTCTTAAAAACTGGTCTGATGGTTTGAAAGAGTATGGAAGGTTCTCCGGTTATGGAGACAGACCACCTGAGAAAAACGGCGACTATGCCTGGTTGATGCACATATTAAAAACACTGAAATCTACGGGTAAAGCTGCTGTCATTCTCCCTCATGGTGTTCTGTTCCGTGGAAATGCCGAAGGTACTATTCGTCAGGCTATCGTTGATAAGGGCTGGATCAAAGGCATAATCAGCCTTCCACCCAACCTGTTTTACGGTACGGGAATACCTGCTTGTATTATTATAATTGACAAAGAGGGTGCCGAAAATCGCTCCGGTATCTTTATGATAGACGCAGGCAAGGGATTTGTAAAGGACGGAAACAAGAACAGACTGCGTGAACAGGATATCTATCGCATAGTCACTACATTCAATGAGCAGATTACAGATGATCCTAAATATGCTCGCTTTGTTCCCAATAAGGAGATCAAAGAGAAGAATGGCTATAACCTGAATATTTCCCGTTATATAGATTCTTCCGAGCCTGAGGATATTCAGGATATTTATGCTCATATTCACGGCGGTATCCCTGCTGTGGATATAGATGCGTTGAGTAAATACTGGGATGCATTTCCGACGCTGAAAGATGAACTGCTCAGTTTGTTGAGCGATAGTTATTATAAGCTGAATGTGGAAGAAAACGACATTCGCAGAACGATATATGCTAATGGTGAATTCTCGGCATATGGAGAACTTATCGACAAGGCATTTACAGACTGGAAATCTTTTGCAGATACAAAGCTGAAAAAACTTGATAGCTCCGTTTCTGCCAAAACTCTCATATCCGAGTTGGCAGAGAATATAATGAAAGCATTTGAAGATATCACGCTTATCAACAAGTATGATATTTACCAGATACTTCTTGCATACTGGAACGAAGTGCTTAACGATGATGTTTCTTTGATAATCTCGGATGATAAGGGCTATGAAATTGCAAGAGAGACCGAGAATATCATGAAGGAGACAAAGAAAACCGATGCCGACGGCAACCCCGAGTTAAAGGTTGCAGGCTGGGAAGGCAAGCTTATCCCGAAGGAAATAGTAATTTCGGAGCTATTCCCAGAGGAGAAAAAGGCGATAGATGACCTTATGGATATTGTCGCAGAGACCGATTCAAGACTCATCGCAATGATCGAAGAGTCGGCAGAAGACTCGGCATTATCAGAAGTTACAGAGGGTGGAAAAGTCAAGAGTAAAGACATTCAGGAGAAGATTGACAAGATCATGGAAAATGTGCATACTCCTCTTATTGACGGTCTTGTAACGCTTCTGAATCTTCTTCCGTCAATGAAGAAGAAGGAATATACACAGTATATCGAGAAGCATCCTGAGCTGAAAATTGCGTATACCGATAAAGGAACTCTAACAAAGGCATCCATAAACAATGCTTTATGCAATGCTCGTGCGGAAGCGCCTGCCCCTGCTGCATACGCTGACGACATCGAAGAGTTAAAGAAAGCATTGGAGCTTGCACAAAGATCCGAAGAATCTACAAAGCTTATAAAAGATATGGACAAAGCTCTTGATGAAAAGGCGCGTAAGCGATATGCATCACTCACCAATGAAGAAATCATGGAGCTGCTTGTAAATAAAAAGTGGTATTACGCTATCGGCAAGGGGATAATTGATCTGTATAACGCAATTTCCCATAAGATTTCCAATCGTATCATTGATCTTTTCAAAAGATATGAGTTTACACTTACAGATATTGACAGTCAGATAAACGAAGTAGAATCATCACTGGCAAATATGCTTGGTGAATTGACAGGCAATGATTGTGATATGAAAGCTCTTGCTGGATTAATAGAATTGCTGGGGGGTTCAAACAATGACAAATGATAGCAAAACTCCAGCGATAAGATTCAAAAGATATACTGATGATTGGGAACAGCGTAAGTTAGGTGAGATGTGTCCAACATTTCTTGATGGAGACTGGATTGAATCAAAAGATCAGAGCGAATCTGGAGTTCGCCTTATACAAACTGGCAATGTTGGCATTGGTACATATATTGACAAAGCAGATAGAGCAAAATGGATTTCAGAGGAAACATTTAGTAGGTTACATTGTGAGGAAGTATACGCAGGTGATATACTGATTTCAAGGTTACCTGATCCTGCTGGTAGAGCTTGCATAGTCCCTGAAACTGGACAAAAGATGATAACAGCGGTTGATGTAACAATCGCTCGAACAAGTGAAAATTATGATTCAAAATTCTTACTGCAATACTTGTGTTCTGATAACTATTTCAAAGACGTGAGCAATACACTTTCAGGAAGTACAAGACAAAGAATAAGCCGTTCAAGCCTTGAACAAATCATTATTCCTACCGCTCCATCTATTGAAGAACAGAATAGGATTGGAAACTATTTTAATCGCCTCGACAACCTTATCACCCTTCATCAGCGTAAGCTTGAAAAACTACAAAATTTAAGAAAAGCAATGCTCAAAAAAATGTTTCCCAGAAATGGTGCTAATAAGCCTGAAATAAGATTCAAAGGATTTACCGATGCATGGAGAAAGCATAAATTAAGTGATGTTGCAAAATATCGGAATGGTAAAGCACATGAAAACGATATTGACGAGTATGGAAAATATATAGTTATCAATTCTAAATTTGTTTCTACTGATGGAGAAGTCAGAAAGTATTCAAATATGCAGATTGAACCGTTAGTAAAAAACGAAATAGCATTTGTATTGAGCGATGTTCCGAATGGACGAGCCATTGCAAGAACGTTTTTAGTAGATGCATCTGATAAGTATACTCTCAATCAACGTGTTGCAGGCATAACACCTTTAGAAAACACATACCCATATTTTTTACATATTCTTATGAACAGAAACAGATACTTCCTTAGTTATGATGATGGTGTAAAGCAAACAAATCTTTCTGTTTCTGATGTAATGAAGTTTGAAGAAATATATCCCACTTATGAAGAGCAAAAACAGATAGGTATTTTTCTTGAAAACCTCGATAACCTTATCACTCTTCATCAGCGTAAGTGTGAAAAATATATAAATATAAAGTCAGGTTTGATCAGAAAGCTTTTCCCAACGATATAACAAAACACATTAAGGAGGAATGTACGCATGAGTGTCGGTGATACCGAGAGAAAAACACAGGATCGAGTGATTGATTTCTTTAAGAACAGAGATATCCTTGATTATAAATATTTAGGAAATCTGAAAGATACAGCAAATAAAAATATCCGTGAAGACCGACTTCGTGCGTACCTGCACTTGAGCGGTTACAGCCAAAGTCTGATAAACGGTGCGGTTGCCGAACTTGTAAAGGCAGCTGATGATATGACACATGGGCTTTATGACGCAAATCATAAGGTCTATTCGCTCCTGAAATACGGCGCAAAGGTCAAGGAAACTCCCGAAAGCGCACCAAAGACGGTTTACTTCATTGATGTTGACCATCCCACCAATAATGATTTTGCTATTGCCGAGGAAGTAACGGTTATCGACCGTCAGGAGAAAAGACCTGACCTTGTTATCTATATCAACGGCATAGCTATAGTTGTTATAGAGCTGAAAAAGAGCAGCGTGTCCGTCTCAAATGGTATAAGGCAGAACCTTACCAATCAGAAGGATGGTTTCATTGCGTCCTTTTTTACCACAGTACAGTTCTGTATGGCAGGCAATGAGACAGAAGGTCTGCGTTACGGCACTATTCTGACAGGTGAGAAATACTACATGGAGTGGAAGCCTGACGGATTCCATGAAAACGAGGACGAGCGTGATCCCGAAGATGCTCGTATTATGGAATACTGCGATCATATTGATAACCTCCTGCTTCAGCAGCTGTATCAGATGTTCGATAAGAAACGCTTTATTGACCTTATAGAGAATTTTGTTGTTTTCGATAAGGGCATTAAAAAGGTATGCCGCTATAACCAGTTTTTCGGCATAAAACGTACTCAGAACAGATTAGCAAAACAGCGTGGTGGTATTTTATGGCATACTCAGGGCAGCGGTAAAACGCTGACAATGGTATGGCTGTCAAAATGGATCCTTGCCAATTGTAAAGAAGAAAACCCTCGTGTGCTTATCGTCACCGACCGTGACGAGCTGGACGAGCAAATCGAAAAGACATACATTGGCGTTGATGAAAAGATCACCAGAACCAAGAGCTGTGATGATCTGCTTCGCAAGTTGAATTCCTATGACAGTTCACTCTTATGTTCATTGGTGCATAAGTTTGGTCGCCGTGGCGGAGAAGCTACTGATTCCGATTACGATAAGTACATTGATGAGTTGAAGAAGTCACTTCCTGCGGATTTTAAGGCAAAAGGTAAGATATTCGTTTTTGTTGATGAATGTCACAGAACACAGTCTGGTAAGCTTCACGCTGCAATGCAGGCAATCATGCCGGATGCGATATTCATCGGATTTACAGGAACACCGCTCCTGAAAAAGGATAAGAAGACAAGTATAGAAGTGTTCGGCACTTATATTCATACCTATAAGTATAACGAAGCAGTGCGTGACGGTGTTGTACTTGATCTGAGATATGAATACAGAGATATCCCCCAGGAGCTCAGTGCACACGACAGAGTTGACCAGTGGTTTGATGTTAAAACACGTTCTCTTTCAAGCAGAGCTAAAGCAAAGCTGAAAGAGAAATGGGCAAGTATGCAGAAAATCTATAGCTCCCGTTCAAGACTTGAGCGTGTCGCTTGGGATATTATTCAGGATTTTGATTTGAAGCCTCGCCTTATGGACGGAAACGGAAATGCAATCCTCGTTTCAGATTCTATTTATACCGCTTGTAAGTATTATGAGATCTTTCAGCAGAGAGGTTTTAAGAAGTGTGCTATCATATCCTCTTATACGCCACAAACAGGAGATCTGAGAACCGATACGGTCAGTGCCGATGATGAAACAGAAACTTTTGAAAAATATGAGATCTATCTTCGTATGTTAGGACTTGATCCTGATAATCTTCCTGAAAAGCTATCCATTCAGAAAAAGGTTGAGGATTTTGAAAAAGATGTTAAAGACAAGTTTATCAACCAGCCAGCAAACATGAAACTCCTTATTGTAGTTGATAAGCTTCTCACAGGCTTTGATGCTCCGCCATGTACATACCTGTATATCGACAAGAGTATGCAGGATCACGGTTTGTTCCAGGCTATATGCCGTGTTAATCGATTGGATGGCGACACAAAGGAATTTGGATATATCGTTGATTATAAGCAGCTTTTCGGAGATTTAATGAGTGCTATGGACACATATACATCCGGTGCATTTGAAAACTATGATCCAGAAGATGTTGATGGACTTATCAAAGATAGAAGTGCTGAAGCAATTAAGCATTTCAATGAAGTCTATGATCAGTTGGAAGAACTTTGCGAAGGTGTAGAAGCTCCAAAAGGTGATTTGCAGTATATGCATTATTTCTGCGGAGAATCTGGAATGAACGAAGAAATGGATGAGATCTATTCTCGCCTCAGAGAAAAGCTGTATAAGCTTGTAAGCAGCTTAGTTCGTGCATTTGCTGAAGCCAAGCCATACATGGTTGATATTTGTACTGCCAAAGAAGTAGCTGCATATGATGATAAGGTTAGATTTTATGTTGAACTGAAACAGACAATTGGAAATAAAAGTGGAGACTTCTTAGATTTCAAGGCTTATGAGCCGGATATGCGCAAACTGATTGACAACTATATTACAGCTTCAGATAGCGTTAAAATCGGTGAGTTCGATGATCTAACACTGCTTGATTTCGTAGCTGAACAGGGAGAAACCATGACTGATGAAGATGCCCCCTCAGATAAAAAAGAAGGAGCAGCTGAAGCAATTGAAAATAATATTCGTCGTAAAATGGTAGAAAAAGTTGCGGTCAACCCTAAGTATTATGAAAAGATGTCAGCAATACTGGATGAGCTGATACAAAAAAGAAAGCAAGGCGTTATCTCTTATAAGGAACTCCTTGAGGAACAAATAAAACTTGCTAAAAATGTTGAACATCCGGAACAAAATGAAGACTATCCTGAAAGCATAAGAAAGAGTAAGGCTTTGCAAGCTCTATATGATAATACTGACGGTGATGAAGTATTAGCAATCAAACTCCATAATGCTGTTCTTAGCAGTAAAATGAGCGGATTTCGGGGTGATCCTATTAAAGAAAACAGAATAAAGAAAGCTTTATTCATTATTCTTAATGATGATTCTGAGGTTGAAAGATTATTCAAAATCATCGAAAAGCAGGAGGAATATTAAATTATGACAATTGTGATTTCCGGCATACCTATTGATATTCAGAAAAAGAATATCAAGAATATGCATCTTCAGGTCAAGCCTCCTGATGGACACGTTGTTATCTCAGCTCCGGCATCTATTGATGATAAGGCAATAGAAATATATGCCCGAACAAATCTTATTTGGATCAAAAAACAGATTGAAAAGTTTCAACATCAGGCAAGAAGCACTAAACGTCAGTATGTAAGCGGAGAAACGCTTTTCATATGGGGCAAACAATATTATCTATCCTTTCAGCCTAATTCACAAAAGAACGGATTTGAAGTAATAGGAGATAAGGTAATCCTCTCTATGCGAGAAGAAAGCACAATAAAGCAAAGAGAAAACTATGTGCGAGAGCAGTATCGTATCTTACTTAAAGCGGAAATTGAAAAATTACTTCCGAAGTGGGAAAGGATTACTGAATTGCACTGCGATTCATGGCAAACAAAATATATGTTAACTCGTTGGGGAACATGTAATACAGAGAAGAAAAAACTGTGGTTTAATCTACAATTGGCGCAAAAGCCAATCGAATGCTTGGAATATGTGATATTACATGAACTTCTCCATTTAAAGGAACGCACACATAATTCAGTTTTTATTTCGTATATGGATTTTTACATGAAGGATTGGCGAGCTGTACGCAAAGAACTTAATGATTTAAGACTAGATTATTATAATATGATCGAATAATGAGGTTGCTTTCCTTGAGCAAAGAAAGGAGTAAATATGCTAGACCAGCCAAAAGAACTGATAGAAAAGAATATAAAAATACATTCTGAGAGATAATCACAGAATGAAGCTGCTTGGAATCCAAGCATAATGGCTTTAAGAGTTTGAAGATACTAAATGAAATGCCTTTGAATTATAATGAATAAAGCTAGCTACGTTTACTTTGTTACTGTACGTTTTTCATAGCACACGGTTTTCAAAACAATCCAATTTTAGAGCCATTTTGAAATTCAAAAATCACATTCTATAGTATAATTGATGAATATTTGTATGACTGCCGCCCTTCACGGGCGGTTTTCCTTTTATTCTATGCTCATACTACTCAACCAGGATATCGTTTTGGTTATGTTGTCGAAAATATGTTCGCATTCATTGTCGAGGATGATGAAGTTTTTAGAAAATGTTTTCAGGCTATTGACAGAACATTTGTTTCGTGATAGAATTGTTGATACAAACAGAAGGTATCATTTTAAGGGAGGCGTAGATATGGGACGAGTTTACTTATGTATTGACCTAAAATCGTTCTATGCTTCTGTTGAATGCGTTGCCAGAGGCTATGATCCGTTCAAAGTTCCTCTTGTTGTAGCTGATCCGACCAGAGGAGATGGCGCTATAACACTGGCTATTTCTCCTGCACTAAAGGAGCTTGGAGTTAAGAACCGATGCCGTATATTTGAGATCCCTAAGCAGATACAATATGAGATAGCTATGCCCCGAATGCGTAAATACATAGAGGTATCTGCTCAGATCTACGGTATCTACCTGCAATTCATGTCTCCTGATGATATCCATGTTTACTCCATCGATGAGGTATTTATCGATGCTACTCCATATCTTAAGACATATAACTGCAAAGCTACAGATTTCGCCAAGATGTTAATGAACGCAGTTATGGTCAAGACTGGTATCTGTGCTACTGCAGGTATCGGCACTAACCTATATCTTGCCAAGATAGCTATGGATATCGTAGCAAAGCACGTTCCGGAGCATATCGGTATCCTCACTGAAGAGCTGTATAGGAAGCTGCTGTGGAATCATCAACCGTTGACTGATTTCTGGGGCTTTGGACATGGTAAAGCTGCAAGGCTAGCAAAATACGGAGTCTATGATATGCAGGGTATCACCATGCTGCAAGAGGCTCTATTATACAAGGAATTTGGTGTTAACGCTGAATTCATAATAGATCATGCCTGGGGACGGGAGTCCTGCACTATGGCAGATATCCATAATTACAGGGGCAAGAGCCGTTCACTATCCAACAGTCAGATATTATTCTCGGACTATGATGTGGACGGCGCTCGTATAGTAATGAAGGAAATGGTAGAAAATCTGGTACTTGAGCTTGTAGAAGAAAATCTCTATGCTAAAGGTATTTCTCTATATATCAGATATTCAAAGGACTGTATACCTGCAACTGGAGGAGCTATGAAGCTTACACAAGCTACCTGCTCCATTAAAAAGATACAGGAAGCTTTCGGTAAGCTGTTCATTGATAAAGTAAGAATAGGCTACGGAATACGACAGATAGGGATTTCTCTGACAAATCTTACATATGAACCTGATATGCAGCTCAGCTTCTTTGAGGATCCTGAGGATGAAGAGAAAGAGAAGCAGATGGAGGTCGCTATGGTTGATATCCGCACTAGATTCGGAAAGAACGCCCTTCTAAAAGGATTCAACCTCTTTGACAAAGCTACAGGTATAAAGCGCAATACGATGGTGGGAGGTCATAATGGATAAGTCTAATATACAACGGCACGCTGACAGAGCCGTTCAGTTCGCTCCCTTTGCGGCTCTTAAAGGGTACTATGAATGTGTCAGGATGCAGGAGCGTATTACTGAAGCCAAGAAAGAACTCGGTGAGGATGAGGCTGAAGAGATATCCAGTACTCTGAACAAACTGCGAGTAGGTATAACTGTAAAGATTCGATATTACGACGTTGATGCATATACCAACATAGAGGGTGTAGTGACTGAGATCAATCTTCCGTACCGTAGACTTAAGGTTATCAAGACAACTATACCTTTTGATGATATCTATTCAATAGAAATGCTCAGCAAAGACGTATGCTTTTAAAGCTTCGTCAGTTTCCTCCTGATACAATCATAACATAGAATAAATGATCAGTCGCCCCTTTGTGGGGCGACAACGCATAACTTAAAGAGAATATGTCGATACAAAAATGAAGCAACAATCGAAAACGTGAAAGGAGAAATACCATGGGACTATATGAAGGAATAAAAGACGCAATCGGAATAGCGCAAAAAGCTGATAATATCGATCTTTATAAACAACTCATTGATTTAAGCTCACAGGCCTTGGATATGCAGACTGAAATTGCAAAACTACGCGAAGAGAATTCAGAATTAAAAAACTCCAAAGGAACTGAGCAAAGGTTGGTTAGACATGAACAGCCGTATTTAACATTGAAAGATGATAATCCCAAGGTGTGTTACTGTGCTGTTTGTTGGGGAAAAGATGAGAAAATGATTCAGATGGACAGAATCAACTGGGATAATGGTCAAATAAAACTATATTGCAGCGTTTGTAATAATCACTGCATTGAATGCGATTTGTGATGGCCAATAATAAAGGATAATCTTTTGCCTGTAAACGGGATTAGTTGCATATAAAAATCGAAGCTTAAACATTAATGCCGCCTGTTATTGGCGGCTATTATGTTATCATGCAAAACAAAGAATTATTTTAGAGCATATTCAGGTTGTAATAATAGACAAAATATCGTTTGTTCATTTTGTGTACATTGACATTATATACAATAAATGATATAATGTTAATACAAGATATGCACATGAAAGGAGGCCGCTATATGAAGAAACTCCTCAAAGCAATTGCATTATCACTTGTGTCAAGTTTTTGTTTGTATGGATGTGTTTCTGAAGAATTATCCAGCACTTCTAGAAAAGATGATATCTCTGTAACATCCTCTGAAACAGATGTATCAGTAACTAGTACTGAGCAGACTGAGACAACTACTTTTATTACATCTTCTACATCAACAACTACTGTTACTACGACGACTTCCACATCAACCACTGAGCCTGTAACAATTACAGTCAAGATTGAAGCTGTCGCTCCGACTTTCTCCTTGAGCGATGTCCCAGAATACAGCGGTAGTCCGTATACTGAAATCAACAATAATATACCTTTCTTTACAGAATATCCAACACAGTCATTTGAGATATATAGTCCTTTAGACAACCTAGGACGATGCGGAGTTGCTTATGCTAATATAAGTGTAGAGCTTATGCCGACAGAAAAACGAGGAGAAATAGGCATTATAAAACCTTCAGGTTGGCATACAGCTAACTACAGTGACCTTATCGAAGATATTTACTTATATAACCGATGTCACCTTATAGGCTATCAGCTTGCAGGCGAGAACGATAATGAGCGAAATCTTATAACAGGTACAAGATACCTGAACATCGAAGGGATGGAACCGTTTGAAAATAAGGTGGCCAACTTTGTGAAGTCATATAATGCTCATGTATTGTATAGAGTTACGCCTGTATTCGAAGGGGATAATTTAGTTGCTTCTGGTGTACTTATGGAAGCATATTCTTTGGATGATAATGGAGCAGGAATTCAATTCTGTGTTTACTGCTATAACGTTCAGCCGAATATTGGTATTAACTATGCTGATGGAGAAAGCTGGCGTATTATACAGGAACCAGCGTCTGTTGAAGTATTACCGGACAGATCAATTATGCCTGATCAATATACATCTGTTTCTTATGTGCTTAACACAAATACTAAAAAGTTTCACTATCCTTCGTGTGCCAGCGTTAATAGTATGAAGGATAAAAACAAAGATTACTACACTGGTTCCCGGGATGATGTTATTGCAATGGGATATGAACCGTGTAAAAGGTGTAATCCGTAATATGGAAAAAATGAAAGGAAAAAGCACAATGAATCTACCAGAAAACGAGCAATTATCGATCCAATCATTATCACGCGTCTTTTCAGATATGAGCGAATCTTATAAGATCTTTTGGTTCAGCGGCATTATGGATGTCATCAAATCTAAACGAACAACTGCAACTTTCAATGAGATAATCAATCATATGATTACTGATGCATGGTACATGGTTTCAGAATACCACCTTAATCTAGGCCCAGCTGATACGCTTGAAAAGCTTGTGCTTTATACGCAAAGAATAAGCGGATTAAAGCCTTCTGCAAAGGAGCAGGAGATTCTTGATTTTCTTGCCGTATGTGATGATCCAATAATAGCAAAGTACAAGTATACTTTATCACTGAATGTTCCATATCGTTTTCAGGCACCATTTATGCCTGACTTCAAAGGTGCATCATGGAATCGAATATCTGATGTTATTGCTCGTGTAAATTATGATTCCAATATTATATATCATTTTAGTAACAGTACTGGTCTTAATCGTTCAATTGAAATATCAGATAGATGGCATAAATACTTTGAAATCAATCAGGCTATAGTAACAGGTTGGATAGAGTATAACTTAATAACGTACCTGCAAAAAAGAAATCCAAGTGTACCAGGCATCTCTAACAAACTATTCCCTCCGAGTGAAAGAAAACTGGAAAAAGCTAAGAAGTTCTGGAAGGGCATTATAGAGTATAAGCCAATTATCAACATCTATGCTGCAGATGGAAGTTTTATGAGCGGAGATGATGTATCTATTGATCATTTTGTTCCATGGTCGTATGTAGCTCATGATGAATTATGGAATCTGGTACCAACTACACGAAGTCTCAATAGTAGCAAGAGTAATGACCTGCCGAATTGGAATCGTTTTTTTCCTTTGTTGGCAGAAATAGAGTATTGTTCTTATCAAGCAATTTGGGCATCAATTCAGATCCATTCTCTTTTTGAGAAGTGTAGAGCAGAGCATGTAAATAGTAACGAGGCAATTAACAAGCTATACATCCCCGGTATAGATAAAGATTCATTTGCAAATAATCTGGAAGAGCTAATTCGGCCTACATATAATGGAGCAAGGAATCTTGGATTTGGAGAGTGGTCGGTATGAGTAAACGTGAGGATATGACTATTGACTATTACAATTTAAATGCAGAGGAATTTCAGAGATCTATAAGCACAGCAAATATGAGTGAGGCTTGTAATCGATTTCTTTCCTATTTACCCAAATCAGCGTATATACTCGATCTCGGATGTGGAACTGGACGTGACAGCCGTTACTTTAGAAGCTGTGGGCATTCTGTGCTTCCTGTAGATGCATCAAAAGAAATGTGTAAGATAGCATCTGAAATATCAGGAACAACAGCTAGGCTACTTAGATTTGAAGAGTTGGATTATTTAGAAGAATTTGATGGGATATGGGCTTGCGCTTCGCTTCTACATGCTGAGAGGGAAAAGCTTCCTGAAATCTTATGTAGAATAAATAGAGCACTCAAGCCCCAAGGAGTATTGTATATGTCATTCAAGTATGGTAAGACCTCAGAAGAACGAAATGGGCGCTTCTTTACTGATATGACAGAGGCTGATATTCCTTTTTTTTGCAACAAGAATAATGGTTTTGAAGTGTTGGAACACTATGTTTCTTCGGATGTTCGTCCCGAAAGGATCAATGAACGATGGCTGAATATCATTGCTCAAAAAAACTAAGAGTGATGGAGGTATTCTAAAAAGAGCTTTATATGAGAACTATTAACTCGTATAACAGTTAGAGAGGAGCGAGTATTTATGGGAAGACGACCTGATTACTTAGGTGGCAGTTCAATTGAATATATCCACAAGGGAAAACACTATGATTGCAGGTATCGTTGTGAAGATGGAGACTGTATGAATAGAGAATCGCAATGGTATGGTGAAATATGTAAGATAGTCGGGAATTTATGTAAAGATTATATATCATTATATGAAACTTCGAAAAAGGCACCTATATCACGCAAAAGTAATATTAGCTCAAAAGAATTTACTCCTAAAAAAGAAAAAACAGTTCAAAAAAGCACAATTAACTCAAAAGACTTTATTCCCAAAAAAGGAAATAAAGTACAAAAAGGAGATTTAGTTATATTTCACTCTATAAATCGTGATATAGATGTTGAGTATTATATGGATGAAAATGATACCGATATCTCATTACTTGTTGAATGGGCAATTGGTCAATCTATTGGTGCGGTAATTTTTTATGATGGAAACAAATTCGAGATTAAAAGTATCAAATGTAAAAATTAGTAACCACAAATGATTTTTGCTTGTGTTTCAAACTATTTAAGCATGGATACGACCAAACGGAGATACTAGTTGTATAGTCGAGAAAGCTCTTTCCAACATAGTCTTCGAAACATTTGTGGAGTACCATAGATTTCCACATGAGTTTATAACAGCATAGGAAGTAATAGAGAACCGCCCGTTATGGGCGGTTTATTATTCAACTATACTATGGGCGAGATGCAACATAAAAAAATGGTAAGTTACACTCCCTTCCAAGTAAGCGTCAAACATTTCATACTATACCGCTACAAACTCACTAAATGACTAGATCGTTAGTCATCAAACATCGGACAACTTGTCTTACAGTTCGGATAGTCTCCACCACAAGCAGTACACCCTACAGGAATTCCATCGTATCCGATGCCGTCATAATCATCAAAGAGTTCAGCATCAAAACAGAGACTTCCATAATCTCCCATCCATGCATCAGCACCACATGCAGTGCATACCCAGTATTTGCCACTGACATGCTTCATTTTGCCGCCACAAACTAAGCAAATGTTGCTCATATGTACACCTCCTATAATCAGTTTGCTGCGTAAGTCATAGCCTCATTGCGTAAACGTTCTCTCAAACCAGATGAGATCTTGTAGGAATTAATGCGTGAGATAACCTCATCCTGAGAAACGCCATCCTTAAGCATTTGATGAATCGCACAAGTATAGACCCATTCTATTGTTTCTTCGGTGATTACAAATGAGGCCGCTTGAATGACTCCAAGAGTAATCAGGCCGCCAATCATACCACCAGGTCCGAGTGAAGACAGGGCTTTGGTGAGTCTTGCTCCACCTTTCTGACCAGATGCTGTAATGGCCAGTCGTAAAAGCAGAGCCGGAATTCCTTCAGATGTCAGTGCAGAAATAAACATATCCATAGTGATCCTCCTCCAAGATCAAAAGCATATTAGGATGATGGTAAATCCTTTGGTAATAATAGTATAGCATATCTAAAATTAAAAAGATATGTCCAGTTCCTTAAATTTTACAGCCCCTCTTTACAACGAATAACCGATGTGTTATAATGATTATATACTTGAATCACAGCCCCTTTTTGGGGCCGAGAGGAGTGAGAATATGGAGAATACTGAAAAACTCAATGTCTATATCCCACAAGAGATGAAGGTGCAAATTCAAAATGACGCCATGCTTTTTGAAATGTTCAAAAAGAATAGACGAGAGGTCAATATCAACAGATTTTTGTCATTGCTACTTTCTGGTTATCACGATGATTTTCTCCATGAAAACAATGAATCTCACCATTCCATACTCGGTATACTAAATGGCTATAACATATCATCTGCTGATCAAGCAGCTATCAGTGACCAGATACTCAAGGAGGCTATTCTTCCAACGGATGATTTGTACCAAAGCAAGAAAAGCATTCCGTTATCTCTCAAACCCACCGCTGCGACAAAACGAGTTTTACTTAGTATTGAGGGAAATTTAGCTGGTCGTGATACGATGTCACAATATATACGTCGAATGCTAATATCTTACTTTCAAAAAGCTACATGGCAGAGAGAACGGATTATTTTTCATGACAGTTCTGAGTTTTTAATTGATGCTTGTCAACATAAGCTACCAGTTTCATTTACATTAATATGGAAAGAGAAACAAATACATGAGGTAATACCCTACAAGTTATTGCCCGGAAGTGATGGAATGTTCAACTATTTGATATGTGTTGAATGTAATCGTACAACTGGGAAACAAGAGGTACGTTCGTATAGGTTGAGTAGAATTACAATGCCTGGATGCAGTCGTTCAGCACTTACAATGAGTAAAGAATTACTAGCACTTTGTAAAAAAACCGCAGAAATCGCACCACAATATGCGATTAATAGTGAAGTTGAAATATGTGTAAAACTTAGTGATGCTGGTGAAATCCTGTATAATCGAATCTATTCTGGTAGACCTAGATACAGCCGAATTGAGGATAGAGAAGAGGGACATTATTATTATTTTCAATGCTCAGAAGATCAGATATACCATTATTTTAGAAGATTTGATAACGCAACAGCTGTGATAATCTTTCCAAAAACATTGGTCGAAAGAATGATCCGTTTTCATCAAGGCGTTATAGATGCGTATGAGGAGGTAGAAGGGAATGTTTGATTTTAGAAACAATATAATCGCTTTGGGAGAACAAGCATTGAGGTCATTTACAAGAATTCGTCTCGATGATCTTGGAATGACTACCTCTTGGAAAACAGGAATCAAACGTTTTGTAGATAATGAGTACCTACAACATCCTGCCAATTATAAAAAGCTATATGTATATTTACAATCACACGATGAACAGGATTTAACTCTTGATCAAATGGATATCACTGCTTTAGCATCAATTATTCATTTCTACTGGAAATCAAGCGGTATATATGAAGTCTCACCGGATGCGACTCAGTTATTTATCAACCATGTTATGGATATGAGAGAATTGAGGAACACCTTTGATCATTACCCACAAGTATTAACAAAGGAAAATGAAGAAATGATGTATTACGATCAACTGTATTTTTCTTCATCTATAGCAAGTTTTGCCATACTATTTATGAAATACAAGTCGCCATCTGATGAATGGAAACTAATATATCATAATGCTAAATCTTTAGAATCAAGGTTACATGGAGAAAGATGGTTAGCTTTATCTACAATTCCAGAAAAAGTATTAGAATCAAATGAAGACTTGAGTTCTCTAATTGCATTGGCAGAACAAGGACATATTGATGCACAAATAAAGTTGGGAAAAGCATATTACCATGGAGATCGTATCCAGCAAGACAGAGAAAAAGCACATCTATGGATAAGGAAAGCAGCATTACGCGGTAACGCTGAAGCACAGTATTATTTGGGAAACTGTATTCGTCATGCTTCAGGTGTGAACTATGACCCCAAAGCGGAAATGAAATGGTATAAGGAATCTGCTGAACAAGGATTTGCCCCTGCACAGTATGAAGTTGGTTGTATTTTATTTTTAAGCAAGAGACATGAATGCATGACACAACAAGAAAAAGAAGAGGTTTATAAATGGATAAAGCTTTCGGCTGATCAAGAGTATCCAGAGGCAGTTTGGTTACTAAGTATACTTTACTCATTAGGGGTTGGTGTGAAACAAGACTCTAAGAAATCTGATATGCTTATACACAAAGCATCCGAATTGGGGTATTATAATGCAACAGAGTATCTTGCGAAAAAATACGAAAAAAACGGTGAATTAGAAAAAGCAATTGAGATGTATACACTTGCTCAAAGTCAAGGGGCAAAAAATGAATATATTATTCGTAGCCTTAAAAGTAAAATTGGAAAATAGTCAATTATCTACTGCTAGCAGTATCTTATATGAGCAAGGAAGGATATATGTTCTGAGTTGGAAAAACACATTTACCTTGAATACACTTACATGAAATATGATAATGATTTCTTGAAAAGCCAAATAAGTGACGGATTTTCATTTGAAAGATTTATGATTGGATAAAAGGCTTAACTGCTGCAAAATATGATGCAGAAAAGAAACAGGCATATCTGGAATACCCTGACGGCAGAAAAGAGTATGTAAACTGATAAAATACTTAAACCAGAAGTGTTTTATTTGCAGGACAAAATGAAGGCAAAAAGCAATATTGTTATTGTCAATTGGATTATATTGCTTCACTGATTTACTTTTTGCTAAAAAACAAAAGTGTGCAGCAACGCGTGCAGCAACCGGCTACAAAAACGCTTTGCTATGCTCCATTGAGCAGATATGAAAAATCCCTATTTTACGCACTGTGTGACTCTTAGTGATCCTCAGTGAAACATAAAATAGGAAGCTCATAACCCGAAGGTCGTTGGTTCAAATCCAGCCGCCGCAACCATATCGGAACCCTTATTTTAATACTAAATAAGGGTTCTTTTTTATGTCCGTTAAAGCTGTAAATATAGGCGAATATGGCTATATGCCGTTTTCTTTTGACTGCGCAGTGGCTGTTTAAAATGACGGAATTTACATAAAAATTGCTGTATTTCTTAGTTCAGATAATAGTGCATTCATACTGGTTCACGCCGCACCGCAGGAGCTTTTTGAAACAGAAAATATGAGGCTCTATAAACTGAAAGAATTTATGGTATGGCACCGTCTGACACCATTTGACCTGATGCCTGCGAGAAAAAACGTTATATTCGGCCATACACCTACACTGCAGTTTCATAAAACGATGCATATATTTCACGGAAAGCGGATGCTTGATATAGACTGC
>Ga0129313_1000706_pt1 | contig 25173 bp, 31 predicted proteins | sample O1105metagenome_FD_94436 | JGI IMG/M metagenome (GOLD analysis project Ga0129313, IMG submission 94436) | Orangutan group fecal microbial communities from fecal samples from Wisconsin, USA - O1105 metagenome | ecosystem: Host-associated > Mammals > Digestive system > Large intestine > Fecal...
CGCTGCGTTTTTTGCGAGCCGAACAAACGTCCACTGGACGTTTGTTTAGGCATGCATGGCAAGCGAAAACGCGCCCGAAAGCAGAAATATCGTTCTGCCCCGGGCGTCCCTTTCCCCATCACCTAACTCATCAGCAAAATCCCCGAAAACGGCGGCAGGTTCAGCGTCACATGCGTCCCTTTTTTTGCTTTTGCCGGCAATGTCTTTTTCTTTTTTGTATTTCCTCCATATTCGTCCCAGTCCGTATTCAGTACCACACTGAGTTTTCCTTCTTCTTCGGTATCCAGTTCGTAATCTTCCTGTTCTTCGTCTGAGAAGTTGAATATCGCGATAAAGTTCTTATCTTTTCCTTTTCTTTTGATTGCATAGATACAGCGTTCTTCCTGATGGCAGTCCAGCCATTTGAAATTCTCCGGATCATAATCATGCCAGAATGCATCATTTTCCTGACCGATACGGTTCAGTTCGATCATATATCGGTGAAATGCACCATGGAGCGGATATTTTAAGATATCCCAGTCCTGCTCGCGGCTTTCATCCCACTCGCGAAGCTGGCCGAATTCATTTCCCATGAAATTCAGCTTCTTACCAGGATGCGCCATCATATACAGATACATGGCTCTTGCCTGCGGGAACTTATCCTCATATTCTCCGTTCATCTTCTGGAGAATCGTTGCCTTTCCATGTACCACTTCATCATGACAGTATTCCAGCAGAAAACGCTCATTATAATAATACATCATCGAGAACGTCAGCTTATGATAATCTCTGCTTCTGTATTCTGGTGCACTCTGGAAATATTCCAGCGTATCGTGCATGAAGCCAAGATCCCACTTGTAATCAAAACCAAGTCCTCCCTGGTCAACCGGTTTGGTGACACCTGGAAAATTGGTGGAATCTTCTGCGATCAGCATGGCCGTCGGATGAAGGGACTTTAGTCCCTGGTTCATCACCTTCAGAAAATCCAGTGTCGTTCCGTTGACACCTCTGGTCTCGTCACCCTGCCAGTAGATCAGACGGCTGACCGCATCCATACGGATTCCGTCAAAATGGAACTCACTCAGCCAATAATTTGCTGCCGACTGTAAGAAACATCGTACTTCCCCTCTGGAATGCATGAAATTACAGCTTCCCCATTCGCTTTCACCTACTGCCGCATTTGGATATTCATACAGACAGGTTCCGTCAAATTCTTTCAGTCCATAATAATCGACTGCAAAATGTACCGGAACAAAGTCCATGATCACACCAATTCCTGCCTGGTGACACTCATCCACAAATTTTTTCAGCTCATCCGGTGTTCCATAGCGTGCGGTCGGTGCAAAAAATCCGGTATTCTGATATCCCCAGGATCCGTCAAACGGATGCTCGGAAAGCGGCATCATCTCAATATGGGTATAGTGATTCTTTTTTACATAAGGAATCAGAAGCTTTGCAAGCTCAGTATAAGTATACCAGTCTGTCTGACCTTCTCCTTTTTTTCTCCAGGATCCTGCATGGATCTCGTAGATATTTACCGGACTGTCAAATCCGACCGTCCGGTTCTTCATCCATTTTTCATCCTTAAATTTATAACTATAAAGGTCCGTTAAGATTGAGCAGTCTCCTGGTCTTAATTCCATCTGGAAACCATATGGATCACAGTGCTCTACCCTTCCGCCATTTGCTGTGTAAATGCAGTACTTATACATCTGACCAGTCTTCGCCGGAATCGGCTGCGACACATATACACCGCTCTGTCCCTCCTGATACATCGGGATCTCTGTCCAGTTACTGAACTCTCCAAATACGCACACTCCTTTTGCCGATGGCGCAAACACACGGAAAATAAAATTTTCACCCTCTTTATGTGCTCCAAAATAACGATATACATCAAAAAGATGCCCTGTATAAAACTCCTTCCGCATCTCTTTTCCCCCTGTTTATTTATTTTTTTGAAAAGATATGTTTGATAAAAACATACATTACTATGGCAAATGCCATCAGATATCCAAACGCACCGATTGCCGGAATCCCCCACAACCTTGGCTGCATATTGGTTGTACAGATAATACTGGAACTGATCAGAAGTGCCATCACCCACAGCCCCATTACAATATTCCGCACCAGCCTCCTGAGCAGTCTGGAAAGCTCATCCGAAGTATGAAGATCCAGGTTGACTCTGGTCTGTCCTTTCATGTGACCCTGCAGGATGTCTGCTGCAAGGGAAGGAATATCCACTGCCTTGTGAAGAGAACGATACAGTCTTTTTGCATCATTCTTCATCTCTTTTTTCCACTGCTCCTTCGTCAGAAAGTTCTCCTTCATCCGTGCCGCCGCAATCTCAACCATGTTGATCTGCGGACTGATCTCGGCAAGCACACCTTCCATATTGGTGAGCCCTCTTGCAAGCATAGTAAGTCCATGAGGCATGGAAATTTTATTTTCCTTCATCACTTCCATCAGATCCTGCATAACTTCCGCAATATCGATATCACCCATATCAACCGTGCCATATTTTGCCATCAGATTATTGATATCTTCATACAGCTTGCTCTGATCCGGCTTTCCGCGGAACTCGCCAAGTGCCATCACCGCTTCCTGGATCAGGCCGATGTCATTCTCTGCCACACCTTTGACTGCATTGCTGATCTGCTCCCGGTCACGCTCGGTAAGTCTTCCCATCATTCCCATATCGATCCAGACAATCTTGCCGTCACGGATACGCACATTGCCCGGATGCGGATCAGCATGAAAAAAGCCATCCTCCATAACCTGGCGAATATAATTATCTACAAGCTTTGTTCCAATCTCATTCAGATCATAGCCATTTGCCAGCAGATTTTCTTTATCGTTGATTGCAAATCCGTCAATATATTCCATCACCAGCACATGGTTGGTCGTATATTCGCGATAAAGCCGGGGCGTTGCAACAAAAGCCACATCCTGATTGCGCTGGGTAAATTCTTCCATACTGGCTGCCTCCAGAAGGAAATTCATCTCCTGCTGGGTGACAGTCCAGAGCTCGTCCAGAACCATGTTAATATCCACCATGTCCTTGATCGTACCTGGCGGAACCAACTTTGCCGCTTTGTGGAGTAAGCTAATATCTCTGGACATTACCTTATAGATGCCCTGCCTCTGAACTTTGACGACAACGTCTTCCCCGGTCTTCAGAACCGCCCGGTGGACCTGTGCGATCGACGCTGATCCCAGTGGATGCACATCAATGCTCTGGAACACTTCGTTCCACTCATAGCCGTAGGACTTGCGGATCACTTCTGCTACCTGTTCAAATGGCATCGGTGTCACCTCGGAATGAAGCCGCATCAGTTCTTCACAATAGCTTTTCGGAAGAATGTCGGAATGCAGTGACATGATCTGACCAAGCTTAATATAAGTCGGTCCCAGATCCTCCAGGATCAGCCGTAGCTTTTCCGGGGTAAGTCCACCGGTAATCCCATGTTTTCTGAGGACTGCCGTCATCTCCCGCAGTCTGGAACCGTATTTATTTGACTCTTTTGGCTGGTTTTTGTTACTCATTCATGCCCTCGTCGCCAGATTCGATTGCTTCGACTTCTTTTGCTGCTTCCTCTGCCGTCTCTGTTTCAACAGTTTCAACCGTCTCTCCTGCCTGTTCTACAGCTTCTTCTACTTCTTTTGTTTCTTCTTCTGAAACTGCTGCTTCACGTTCATAAATTCTTTCTTTGAGCTGTTCAATCTGCTCCGGTGTCATCTTGTCAAGCAGCTCGTCCAGTTCTTCCGGTGAAGATGTCCTGACAGAAACATTGACATTTTCTTTTACCGTCTTCTTGATATTGTGGCGAAGTTCCTGATTCAGAACTTTTCCCTGTTCTACAGCTGCTTCTCCACGTTCCGCCATCTTATCCAGAACTTCTTTTGACTTTTCTGCAGTTACTGCTGCTGTACCAATCCCTGCAAGTAATACTTTTTTAACTCCATCTCCTAAACTTCCCATAACGTCTATCTCCTTTCACAATTTCAATCTGCTTTAAAGTCCAAGGAACGTAAGCCCCTTTGGCAGAAAAATAATAATTCCGGCGATCGCTGCCATAATTGCTGCGATCAGAACCGCACCTGCTGCTGTATCTTTTGCAATCTTTGCAAGTGGCTTCCGCTCTTCCGTCACCAGATCGACCACCGCTTCTACTGCGGTATTGACCAGCTCCAGCGCCATGATAAGCCCAAAAAGCGTCAGGCAGATGCACCATTCCAGCGATGAGATCTTCAATATCACTCCGGCAATCACTACCAGAACCGCTGCCGCACAGTGAATCTTCATATTCCGCTCTTTTTTGATACAGGTACCAATTCCTTCAAATGCGTATCCAAAACTTTTATAGAGCGGATCTTTCTTCTGACTGTCCATATTTCATCACCTGCTTCTTATTATTGTCTTTATTTTACCAAATCAGCTCTATAATAACCAGTCTTTTCCGTATTTTCTTTCTATACAATCTGTAAAAATTGTAAATTTGTATTTGTATAATGTAAGAGTCAAAATTCACTTTTGACACTCACAGCATTTGTATTGAAAAAAGCGGAAATACCATTTCTGATATTTCCGCTTCTCTGTCTGTTTATTATATCTCTAATTCATCCAGCGTTGTTTCCGCATTCATCGCAAAAAGTACACCTCCGAGGAATCCCGGGAAAACAATCGCATACCCTGAAAATATGATCAGCCAGGATATTCCTTTTAACGCCACCAGACTGACAATTCCCCAAAGTGCCGCACCTATAACACCCCACAATAATGCATTCGTCAGCAGAAACCATCCAGTCATACTCTTTTTTCCATATTTTTTATTCTTCCAGAAATTCCACAGCTTTCTCATCTTACATCTTCCTTTCCCGATTCCTTACCTTTAACAGAATCTTAGCAAAGGTATGTAAAATTCAAAGGATCCGCTATGTAAAATCTATGTAAGAATTTTAGATCACCTGGTGCTTCAGCCACTTTCTGCTGTGGAATCGCCAAGAGAAAATGATTCCGCGGAGTGTCCAGTCTGAAAACATTCCAATCCACACGCCCATCGCTCCAACGCCAACTACCCGGATCATAAATACACTGAGGCAGAACCGGCACAGCCACATGGTCGTGCAGGACGTGAGCATTGAAAATTTCACATCTCCCGCCGCCCGCAGACCATATCCCGGAATAAATGCCATTATCCATACCAGTGGCTTTACAATCGTGATCCACATGGTCATGTGGAAACACATATCTGCGCTTTCTTTTTCCATGCCGCCAAGGATCGTGATCGGCTTTGTCAGCGCAAATACGCTCAGACAGCTGATGATCAGAATCACTTCTGCGATCATGCAAAGCTTCTTGATATAGTAAACTGCTTCGTCCTTTCTTCCGGCTCCGATACACTGTCCAACAATCGTCATCAGCCCAACTCCGACTCCGATTGCTGCAATTCCGTTCAGGTTTTCCAGAATACTCGTCATTGCCTGTGCCGCGATTGCCACTGTACCGAGCGTAGATACGGAGGACTGAATCGCAAGCTTTCCAAGCTGGAACATACTGTTCTCTACCCCTGACGGGATACCGATACTTAGAATTCTCCGGATCATCCGGAAGTCCGGACGGATTTTCAGATAATCACGCACCACGATCGGCTGCCTGTCCTGACGCAGCTGGATCAGAACTACAACTGCACAGAAAACACGTGAAATCAGAGTTGCAAGTGCTGCCCCTGCAACACCCATATGAAATCCCCAGATCAGCATTGCATTTCCTGCAATGTTCATCACATTGGATATCATGGAAATGAGCATCGGACCTTTCGTATTATCCTGTGCCCTGAAAATCGATGCTGCCGAATCATAAGCCGCGATAAATGGAAAGGACAGTGCCGTGTAGAAGAAATAAATTTCCGACGCACGCATGACCTCCGCCTCCACTGATCCAAAGATCAGATGCAGCATCGGCTTTTGGAAAACAAGACAGATCAGGCTGATCACAACCGAAATTGCCGTAATAATAAACAGCACCTGTCTCGCGGACTCATTTGCCTTCTTCACATTCTTCTGCCCGATATACTGTGCACAGACGATCGCGCCTCCTGCAGCAAGTGCAGAAAATGCCTGGATCACCAGCACATTGATCGAGTCCACCAGAGATACCGCCGAAATCGCCGCCGATCCAACATTGCTTACCATCATCGTGTCCGCTGTTCCCATGATGGAGTTCAACAATTGTTCCAGAACGACCGGTATCAGAAGACCTGCAATCATTTTATTTGTGAACATATGCTTTTGTTCCATTTTCTTTTGACGCCCCTTTACCTACTGCTTCTCTTTTCTTTCATTCCTGATTTGAAATCATTTTTTAAGTCACCTTTGCCATTATGGTCTTTTTAATCTCATAATGCAAGTATTTTTTGTCATACATAATTCTTCCTTCTATCCATGTCTCTTCCTGTCCTGCATACTTTCCATCTGTCTGCACATACTACTCTTATCCTGCCCGGCAGCTTTTTAAGATATTATCTTCTTCTGCCATATGGCATATCAATTAAGGAGGTTTCCATGAAAAAACAAAAACATTCTAAGATTTTATCTCGCGAAAAATCCAATCACGAGATCATTGATTCCTACGATTATCTTTCCAATGCGGCATCTGCGCAAGACTGCACCGGACTGATTCCTTCCGGACCTGCAAGTAAAGCAGAACTGGAATCTTACGAAGAAGTCTATCATTATCAGCCACCAAAAATTGAACCGGATAATACTGCCACCTAAAATGTCTTGTCGCATCTGCCAAGTAAATAAGGAACAGCCCAGACATTTTGCCAGAAACTGTTCCTCTTATTTACGCAATCAGTACGTCCAAGTCCGGGATTTTCTCCCTATTCCAGAATCAATTCCGGCTTAAACTTCAGATAATCCCCCGATACCAGTTTATATTCAATTCCATTTACATATCCCTTAAAGCTGTCATCGAACCGTTCCTTCCCGTGGCAGTGTGAATAGATCACCTTTTCTGCACCATATTCCTCTGCCATCCTGGTAAACGGACTCTCTTCCTCTCCGATCGATGTCGGCGGATAATGCAGAAACATGATAAACTTCTGGTATCCTGCCTTTTTCGCCATTTCAAAAGAGACCCGCAGGCGCTCGATCTCCCGGCTGCGCAGCTTTTCAAAATGTTCGATCGTATCTTTCCCTTCATAACAGTAACCCTTTGTCCCAACCAGGGCATACTCGTCATAAGCATAGAAATTATTCTGGAGAAATTCCAGACGTCCGGAAAACAATTCATTCAGCCGTGCTGTCTTCTTCGCGTCCCAGAACATATCATGGTTTCCACGAAGCAGAATCTTTCTCCCCGGCAGGTTCTCAATAAATTCCAGATCCTCCCGGCATTCTTCCAGGTTCCGCCCCCAGGAATGATCGCCTGTGATCACAAGTGTATCCGTCGATCTGATTCTTTTCCTGCAATATTTCTCTATCTTCTTTTCATGGTCTTTCCATTCCTGTCCGAAAATATCCATCGGCTTGTCCACGGAAAATGCCAAGTGGAAATCGCCCATTGCATAAAGTGCCATCTGCTCACTCCCCTACAAGTTCTCTAATTTCAGAAAGACTTTCTGCAAAATAAATCCCCTGCTGCCGTTCCTTAGAAGACAGACCCATCTGAATCATATGCTCCAGAAGCTCTTTCATACTGTCATAATATCCATTCAGATTATAAAAAATACATGGTGCATCCATCTGCTTTAACGATACCTGGGACATCACTTCTGCAATCTCTTCCAGGGTTCCGGTTCCACCCGGAAATGCAATGAATGCCTCCCCAAGTTCCATCATTTTCACCTTACGCTCGAAGATGTCCTTTGTCACGATCAGCTCCGTCAGTCCTTCATACTGAAAATCCTGTTCGATAAACATCTGCGGCTCCACACCGATCACGCTGCCGCCTGCTTCAAGGACACTTCCTGCGAGTTCGCCCATAAGACCTGTCTTTGAACCGCCATAAACCAGTGTATGTCCGTTTTCACCAATCCATACGCCAAGCTCTTTGACTGCTTCCTTTAAAGAAGGATCGTTTCCCTCATTTGCTCCAAGATAAACGGTAATCTTCATTTTCTATTCCTCATCAAAATCTACTTCAAATACGCCTTCCGGTGTCTTCATGGTCAGAATTCCAAGGTTAAAATCATCATCCTGAATCGTGATGTGATATTCAAATACCACATCATCCTCAAATTTGGAAAGCAAAATATATTCTCCATTTTCTTTTCCTTCAATCTGATCACAGATATCATCATATACATCCTCTCCGGAAATCAGTCTCGGATATCCGGATGATTTAATTTTCTTTTCGATTGCATCATATAATTCGTTCATGCTTTAATCTCACTTTCTTTTTTCATTTTACGCTGTTCTTTTTACCAGAATCAGCTCGTACATCTTCTCTTCAAATTGCGCCTTTGACTTCTGCCACTTTCAGAACCGGTTCTATTTTGACCAGGTCGGTTCTTCGTTCCCGGTATACTCAAACCTGCCATCATTTTTCTCTTCCAGTGCTTTGATCATATGATAGGTATACTCATTATACGGCACCGGGATTCCAAGTTCCTCTCCCATCCGCACAAGCGCACCGGAAAACATATCAATTTCCGTATGGCGTCCAGCATCCAGATCCTGCAGGGTAGAGTATCTGGCTGATGGCGGAACTGCGCTTCCGCGTCCAGATGAACTTTCCGTCTTACTCATATCGATTCCTTTTGCCTTCGCTACCGCTTCCAGCTCTCTTTTTAATCCGTCACTGATTGCTTTCATATGAACACTGTCTCGATAACATCCAACACCTGCTCCCAGAATCGCCTGCGGCAGATTGCTGCACACATTCAGACGGAACTTGCACCAGATCTCTTCCTGAATATACTCTGTGGAGCGGAAATGAATCCCAGTATCTGCAAATAACTCTTCCACTGCTTTCACCCGCTCGCTGTCGAACGGCGCGGACGGTTCTCCGAAAATGATTCCAAGTGTGGTCGGCGGATCAAAATGATAACCGTCTTCCTCTTTGTGTGAAGCCACTTTGATCAGTGCCGGTAACATATGCTCCATTCCCACTGTTCTGCCAATGATCTCTTCGCTGTCAACACCGTTCATCAGACTCATGATCGCCGTATGCTCGCCTGTTGCTTTTTGTATGCTCTCCAAAGCGCCTTCCAGTGAACCGTATTTCAAAGCAACCACCATCAGATCCACATCATGTGCCTCGTCCGGAATCCACACCTCCGGATGGTAAATCTTGCCATTGATCGCACATCCGTTCTTTTTCAGACGTTCTGCTCTTTCTCCTTCAGCGATCACTCCAAGCCGGATATCTGATTTTTCAGAAAGCCCCCAGATCACATAAGAACCTACTGCTCCCGCACCTAAAACTGCAACTGATTTTATCTTCATCTTCTCTCACCTCGTAAATTTTCTATTTTTCAACCTTTCGGAGTACCCTTGCCGGATTGCCGACAACAGTGCTCTTTTTCATCATGATTACTGGTCAGAATCTGCGTATTTGTAAATTCCTTTTAAAACAAACCAAAGCTTCCAATCAATCCGGTCATAACTACCATACTGATGATGATCGATACACTGTTGATACAGCTTGCAAGCCCTTCATCTCCACCACACATTCCAGTATAAGCCGGCGCAATTGCACTTGTGGGTCCAAAACAGACCAGAACCAGTGTCTGCCGGATCACCAGATCATATGGAAGAAGGAAATAAATTCCTATTGAAAAAAGAACTGCCAGAATATAGCGCATTCCAAGTAAACGGAAAATTTCTTTTATGTACGCTTTCTTCATCTCAAAGCGGAATAAAAGACCAAGCATCATCATCGCAATAAATGCATTCGCATTTGCAATCGGTGATACAAAGGTAACAACCTGTTCCGGAATCTTAATTTTACACAATGACATTGCAAACATCACCACGTAAGTCATCAACGGTGGGCTTGTCAAAAGCCGCTTTGCAAACTGTCTGTAATCCATCCCATTCTTGCTTTTCGATATATATTCTGAGACAAAAGCATAAGAACCACCAGTACAGATTACGCTGTTCCCTACATCAAAAATGCATGCTGATACACTTCCGATCCCCGGAAGAAAACTCTGTACAAATGGAATACAGAATGTTCCGATATTATATGCCGGAAGTTCCAACATGTAAAGAGCCTTTTTCTCCGGTGTCTCTTTTTTCGTCATCCATGCTCCAACTACCATTCCCACGATGTCCAGTGCCATACCTAAAAAAGCAAGAAAAAGGAAGGATGACTGTATCGATGGTATCGCTGCAAAATTCACTATGATCGTCGCCGGAAGTGTCAGATTGATCAATAATTTTTTTATGACCTCTCCTGCATTTTGCTCAACAATTCCCGTCTTTTTCAATAAAATTCCCAGAACCATGACAAACGCCAGAGACGCTGCACGTAAAAGTACCGCTGCCATTTTGTTGTCCTCCTGATGTATGTTATTTTCTCTTTATCCCCGCATCGGTGTTCTGACTTCAATCAGATTGCCGTCCAGATCATAAAAACGGATCACTTTCTGTCCCCAGCTGTACGCCATCAGCCTGGTGACATATTTGGTTTCCGGATACAGTTTTTCTAATTTTTCAGTAAACGCTTCCATATTCCGCTCTTCAAAATAAAGTTCACAGGAATTATTCTCCGGGACAACTTCTTTTCCTGTAACATCCTTCCAGACTTTTTCGTCCTGTAAAACAAGTCCTTCTGTCAGAATAACGTTTCCATCATTGTCCAGAATGACATCCAGACCAAACAGATCATGATAAAATTTCTTTGATTTTTCAATGTCTTTTACGACAATCAGGATATTCCTTAATCTCATCTTCTCCTCCACAACCTGATTTTTTTACTCTATCAGTTTTTTTCTGATCTTCCTGGTAAAAAATAGGCTTTTCCTATTCAACTCCCTTTCCCAGTGGCGCACCGCCATGGAGGATATCTTTCATCCTATGCACACGACGTTATCCGGATTGCACGGGATTTATTCGACACCTCCAGTGCAAATGGGTTCGCTTCCCTGGAATAGCTACCGCAAATACTTCTGTGTCTTTTCCATTACGTTTTTCAGGATATCAATGTTTTGTAAAATATTTTCTTTTTCCAATGAATGATTGGCATCCTCATACACATAAATCGGAACTGCCTGTTCCTTTGAACATGCAATTACTTTTTTTACATCGCTCCACGGATCCGCAGTTCCAATAAATGCAATTGCATCATCATGTTTAAACATAAAAGTCTGTTCAAGCGGGGTATACAAAATCTGGCTGCATTTTATCTTATATTTCTCAGCATAAGCGGATGCAATGATGGTTCCTACGCTTTTAGAAATAAATAAAACTTCACTGTACTCGTCAAATGCGATTTCTTCAAGCTTCTTTTCTGCCTGCGCATACAAGCACTCAAATGCCTCTTGCATTTTCTTTTTATCGCCGCGTATATTTTTGCCATTATAGGAATACTCCTGCATGACTGTCTTTTCATATCCATATTCCTGAACCAGTTTTCTTGCATAGTACAAAAGTGGCTTATCACAATGATAACCAATGCCTGGGAAAAATACTGCTATTTTCATGGCATCCTCCTGATTTATCTTTTATTTCCATATTTATCAAAATTTTTCCTGAGTGCAATCTCCGTCGGTATGATCGAACCCACCAGTGGAATCATCTGAAATACACACAGAATTCCCCCGACATTTCCTATGGCATCATTAGACTTTCCCATAACCAGAAGTAACACAATTAAAGATACCACCAAAAGAATAAGTCCACAGATATACCAGATCTTTCCGCAATAATGATGTGCAAATACCCAGGTATCCTGATTCTTCATTGACATTGATGTTCTGTAACCAAACACATAATTGATCTGATCCGGTGCTTTTTTCAAAAACATTTTTCCGAAGCCTATCATTGTAAACGGAATCAGTAAATCCATTATAAGCATAAAAATCCAAAATCCCATAGCTGCACCTCCATTATTTTATCTTTTTTCAGTTTTTCGCAGATACACACCCCAAATGTCTTATGTTTCAGTTTACTCTCTTGGGACAAATTAATCAACAAACCGTTTTCGGTTCTTGTGTATGGATTTTATTCTTTAATGTGACCCGGTACAGGATAATAACTAATACCACTGATAAAATATCAGCAACCAGTTGTCAGCCATTTATAAGCAAATATTATGGTGAAAGCTTGTGCTGATGCTCATATTACCGCCACTTTCAGGTGGATAGAGCATAATCTGGCGGAGTATGATGTTTGCGAGAATTCTCTCGGCAGTACTGACGTTATTGCTGACAAAATTAAATAAGTAATTACACAATCAATTTTTTATCTGCCAGATTACTCGGATAAATTATATGATAAAAACAAGGGGCTTTCAGGTGCAGGTTGCTCTGGAGTTTCAAAATCTCCAGCGGAGAATTATTGGCTATCAGGTAAAAACACCAATTTCACATTTTTTGCATATCTTAAATGAGAATCTTATACCACCCAGGAGGGCTTATGAAAAAAAATTTTATATCCTTACTTTTTATTTCTGCTATGACTGTCGGTCTTTTATCAGCCTGCAGCTCTGCACCTGCCGATGATAATACTACGAATTCTAAGGCTGAAACCGTCACTTCTCCATCCAATCACGACACCAGTTCTTCTCCTGTCTCTGTGACACTGAACGAAGTCGCCCATTCTATCTTTTATGCTCCACAATACGTTGCGATCGAAAATGGGTATTTTGCGGATGAAGGAATTAATTTGACTCTTGTTACTGGTTTTGGGGCAGTTTAGTTAGTACAAGACAATATTTATTATTTCACCCGTAATCTCTGTCCTGTGTAAATTAAATTCGGGTTGAATAGCTTCTCAACTATCCGTTTATCTAAACTGAATAGCTTCAATCCTTAATGCCTGACCAACTGTACCAAGTGTAGAAACACCATCAGCTTTTGTCCAGTCTGTCCAACCGGAGTTTTTAACATGCACTCGATACTCAAAATCTCCGTCAAAGCATAAGCACTCAATACGCTTATTCTGTCCAGTAGTGCCGATTACAGTGTCTTTTGTGACCATGCCATAATCTTTCCATCCGGTATCCTCAATGTGCGCCTTCACCTTGATTTCGGTATTCAGCGGATTGATTTTAAAAGCTTCTAATCTAAGGTTATGGCCAGTGATACCAATGATATTCTCACAAGCTCTCTCTCCTAACCAACCTCTATTCTGTACGTGCGGATTAACCAAAAATTTAGCAGCCATAATTTCGATCGCTTCAATCTGCAATCCTTTTCCTTTTGTTCCCGCCCAGTTTCCGTTGAATGTCCAATCTGTCCATCCGATGTTTTTCTGGTGAACTCTGTAGATATATGGCGTATCCTTTCCGGTAATCTTGATCGCTTCAATACGTTTATTTTTACCTGTGGTTCCAAGGATTGTGTCTTTGGAGATATTCTTGTATTCCTTATCGCCTACATCCTTGATATGCACTACCACGTCTGTTTCTCCGACAGGAATAAGTCGGAACGCTTCGATTCTCCGGTTCTGTCCTGTCGTTCCTGACATACGACCATCAGACTGCCAGCTCGCCCATCCGATATCACGGATATGCGACTGGTAGGATACCTTACCGTAATGCTGTACGGAGTCCTGAGATGTTCCGCCGGATGTTACCTTACCGTCAGAATCTTCTTTTGCCGGAGATGCCGTGGCAATGTCAAACGCATTAAGAATACCTCTTGCCAGATCATCCATCTGACCGTTAAATTTGTTCAGATCGCCAGCGTTTGTGATGAAGCCATTTTCCAACAGGCGGTAGCTGTAACCTCTCTGTGCTGCTCTCCACGGATTTGCTAGATCATCTCTTGGTTTGATTCTTTCGGCACGTCCCGGGAAGAATGAGCTGATAAAGCTAGCCAGTGCATTGTCGTATTTGTCCGGACTGTAGCCTTTCTCGATGATTACATGGCCACCCTTTACAGACGGAACATTGTCCTGCTTATTTCTGTCTCTTCTTAAGCATCTATTACCGCAAATATGGAAGAAGTCCCTTTGAATTTTATGGTTATCTCTGTATTGCCATCACCACAATTTGTAATCTTGTAATCATCAATTTCCACTTCTTTCCCCTGTACTCCTAAAAAATTACGACCCTCAATTTTACGGACGTATATCTTATCCATTTCTTCTTTTTCCACCAGGCATATCACCTCCTAGTCTTTTCCGCATCGTCTCTAATTGTTGCTGCAATTGCTGCTGTCGCACCCATAATCGCTCCATTTTAGTAACTATGGACATCTGACCAATAGCAGTTAATAACACAGCTATCGCTAACAATGTAATCAATGCTCTATCAGTCATTTCATCACCTCTTCTCCTCTTCTCCTCGAAATCTCCGATGGAAACAGCACAATCTTTTATACTAACCGCCTTCGTTTGTGGTGCAGCACCTGTGTATTGAATTGTATATTCTTCGACTTCCCTCATACACTTTCCGCATGTCGGACAGTAATTAGCTTCTTCTGGAAGTTCTGTGAAACATGTTGGACAAATTCTTTTCATTCTATCACCTCACTTGTTCTTTATTTGTCACAAATAATTGAAAATACTTTCGTGTTATGATAATATTCTTTCATAAGGAGGGTCCTTGACATGAGTTGGAGTACTTTTGGTCGTATTGCAGATATACTATCTGTAATAAGTTTTTTATTGTCGCTTGGCATATTTCGGAGAATATATATCAAAGCTGAAACTCAAAAAACAACTTACGCAGAAGAACGCGATACGCTCCTAGCCCATTTAATAGCACTTCAAAAAAATATTTGGGATGATGGTCTTACTTCCGCTAAAATTCAAGACACTTTACAAACGAAAATGTTTGAGTATCAAATGAAGTATTTTTTTATTTCATCCCCTCGTTGCATCTTTCATGCATTTAGGTGCACCCATCTTTTAAAAAATGGAATAGAACCATCAAACACTGCAAAAATACGAAATGATATAAATTTTCTAATAGCAAGATTATCTAAAAAGGAGTAATTACAATGGACATAGTTGAAAAATCTAATTTTATTGATAAAGCTGTAACAAAAACCAAAAAAAATGAATTAAATTGGAGAACACTTACGCAAAATGATGTTTTAAAACCATTGCCTGACGAAGAAAATCCACTAATACATCGGCTTTCCAAAGATCCTTTATCTATAAAAGATAGTTATATCGCTGATTTTAATACTGGCTCATTATTGCTTTTAGTATTCATTTCTACGACTGCGCGTGCTTTAACTTCCCCGCCTACTGGATGTACCCTTTCGCTCCGCATTCAAGATGAAAAAAGTAAATATTGTATCGAAATAGCAAATAGTTCTATCAATGCTTTTAATGCTTCCGATTTAATACGTCTTTATAACTTAATCGACAAAGATTCTTCTAGTCTTAATGCCTTGATTGACGATTTCCTCAATAGCTAAATATCCATCCCTATATTCTTTGCCAGCTTCTTTATCCGAGAGGCTGGCAATTTTATTTTCTGCCTCCTTCAACAGAATAAGTTCTAAACGTTTTACTCTACGTTCTAACTCTTCTTGCCTTCTGACGGCACTTTCCCAATACCATCTTGGAATCCACATTCCACTCACCTCACTTTCCTACTCACTGTTCTTGTTACTTTGTTGCATTTTCGGGACACTCGGAGTAAAAAAAATATCTACAGGATCTTTCAGATTTAAAAATTCAGTAATCTTAACAGCTTCCTCCAATGTAAATTGTGTCCTCCCATTTAGCTTTGCGTTCAGAGATTGCACTGTAATACCGAGATATCCAGATAATTTAGCCTGTGAAACGTGTGCTTCTGTCATCTTTCCCTTTAATTTATCAAATGACATTTTCCCACTTCCTTCCGTTGCATATTTGGGATATTTGTATACTACACCTTTTCTATAGAGCTGTCAACCCATATATGCAACATTTCTTTAATGTTTTTTAAATATATGTTGCAAATATGAAAAAATAGTTTATAATGGCATTATACGGAGGTAGCGATATGAGCGAAAAAGAAATAAGCGAAAAAATGCAAGATATAATGAAACGAATGAAAACCAGACGTGAAGAGCTTAATATGTCATATCAAACTTTATCTGAAAAAGTTGGTATCAGTAAATCTACGCTTCAAAGATATGAAACCGGATATATAAAAAACATGCCTGTAGACAAATTAGAAGAAATTGCTGACGCACTTAACGTATCGCCAGCTTATCTAATGGGATGGGAAACATCCAAGCCTATTACTATGGCAGCTCATCTCGATGGCAAAGATTTCACTAAAGAACAATGGAGCCGTATAGAATCCTTTGCCAAATTTGTAAAACAAGAAGATATAAAGCAAATCCCATAAACAGAACAGCTATTATGCTGCACTTAATGCTGGGAGGGATACAATTTGAATAAATTGGAATATTTAGAACAAGAAGCCTTCGATAGCAATGTAAAAATACACGATTACTATCTTGGCGAGGATAATTTAAAAGGATTTTACATCAATGGAAATATTGCTATCAATACATCTGTTGGCACAACTGCAGAGAAATCCTGTGTTCTGGCTGAAGAACTCGGACACCACTACACTTCCGTTGGCAATATTCTTGATATGACATCTGCTGCCAACCGAAAGCAGGAACGTCAGGCAAGATTCTGGGCGTACAACAAGCAGATCGGTCTGATCGGACTGGTGCGAGCCTTTGAGCATGGCTGCCAGAACCGGTTTGAGATTGCAGAATACCTGGAAGTGACAGAAGAATTTCTGGAAGAATGCATTGAATGTTACCGGAATAAGTACGGGATTTGTAAGCGGGTAGATAATTATGTGGTGTATTTTATACCACAGTTATCAGTGATGAAATTGATATAACCGCATATGCGATTATATAAATATTACTTTTAGAGGAGGGATAATTATGAATTGTCCAAAATGCGGAGCCCCAAATCAAGACGGGCAGAAATTCTGCGGTAATTGCGGTGCGCAAATGCAACAACAGCAACCAAACAATGAAACCTCTTTTTCGTATACTGGGAATGCACCAATACGCAAAAAGAAGAAGGGACGCGGTTGTCTTATTGCAATTTTAATCGTTGTAGCGTTGTTTGTACTACTTGTTATCGCCGGAATAGCTATAAGTTCGGGGGATTCAAAGAAATCTAGTTCAAGTAACAAAACGAAAGCAACTAAACCTGAAGAAAAAGAGTATGTCGACAATATCGATTCTGTTGCTACGAATCCGGATGATTACAAAGGAAAATATATTAAATTTTATGGAATTGTATCATCTGTAGAAGATGCCGACGACTTTTATGGATGCCAGGTCTTCGTTGATTTAGATTATAACAACAGTGTTTTACTGGAAATACCAAAAGACATTATGCCGGAAGCTCCAACGTCAGAAGACTTCTTAAGTATTGATGCCAAAATCGAAGATTCAAGAGATGGGCAAACTATAATGGGCGTAGATTCCACATGGGCATATCTCAAGGCAGACTCAGTAGAAAAAACGACATATATCAACTCGTTCGGAAAAGCAGATACAACATGGGAATTCGCAGATCAGACAATCGACCAAAGTGGGATTAAAATAGACGTAACGAAAGTAGAATTCGCTAAAGAAGAAACAAGATTCTATGTTACTGTGACAAACAATTCATCTGATACAGTGAATTTATGGACATCATCTGCAAAAGTCATTCAGAACGGGCAACAAAAAGATCAAACATACGGAAATTACTATGAAGACTATCCAGAAGTCTCATCGGATATTATTCCTGGCGTTTCTTCTTCTGGAATCATGGTATTTGATGCTATAGATCCATCCGCTCTCCAACTTTACATCGAAGGAGCGAGCTACAACTGGGATATTGAGCTTTCACCTTTTGTTTTTGATTTAGCACAATAAAATAAAAAGCTCCGGTGCTACCAACACCGGAGCCAATAGACACTATCTGGAAGATAATGCCAATTCTAGCAAAATTAGTATATCATCTTCCAGACAGCCACGCAAGCGGAACAAACGTTCTTAGCTGGCTGTTATTTTTATACTCATTTTTACGTATATTGAAGAGAAAGGTGATATAATATGCCAAGTAAAATTGAACGCTGCGCCATTTACATCCGTGTGTCTACCGCTGAACAGATGATGCACGGTAAATCCTTGGAAGCACAAAAGCAGTACCTGACCAATTACGCCAAAGAACATAATATGACCGTTGCTGGAGTTTATGCTGACGAGGGTAAAACTGCCCGCAAAGAATTAAAAAAGAGAAAAGCTATCCATTCACTCCTCGAAGATGTAAAAGCCGGAAAAATTGATGTGATCATCTTCTGGCGGATTGACAGATGGTTCCGTAACCTGTCTGATTTTTACAAGGTACAGGAAGTCTTGGACGATAATAACGTCCATTGGATCAGCACCAGTGAACCCGGAATCAATATGGAAACCAGAGACGGTCGACTGCAGCTGAATGTAGTCTTATCTATTGGTCAGAATGAAGTTGATACCACCAGCGAACGTATCAAATTCGTAAACGAAGCATCTATCCGACAGGGAAAGCTGATCTTCGGTGATGTGAATATGGGGTACGGCTACAAATCCGGAATCATTGATGGAGTAAAACGCATGGTAAAAGATCCAGATCGGGAAGATACCGTAAATGCCTTTTATCGTTTTTTCTTTAAGCACCATGCAAAAGGGCTTTCCATGCGCTATATTCAGGAAAATTATGATCCGGATTTTACATGGGCGAATATGCGAACATTGCTATCAAGTGAATTTTACAAAGGAACCTATCGCGGGATTCCATACTGCCCTGCTTACCTGACAGAATCTGAATGGAACAATCTGCAGGAAATACAGAACGCAAATGTTAAGCGTGCTCCTTCTGGCCGGATTTATCTTTTCAGTGGCATGATAAATTGTCCGATCTGTGGACGCAGGCTTAGCGCAAGAGGCGGTTCGTCCATTATTAACAGGAAAACCGGTGCAAAAAAAGTATACTGCTATTACCGATGCAACAAAGCTTTTATTGATCACAAATGTACATACAAGCACATGGTAAGTCAAAATCTCATAGAACAATACCTGATTGATCATCTGGAATACGAATACAATAAATTTAAAATAAAATGTGAAAAAATTGAAAAGGAACAAGAAAAAAAGAAGAAAGTTCAGACTCCGGAAAAGCTCCAGAAAGAATTAGAACGATTAAATCTTCTCTTCCAGAAAGGAAGAATCGAATGGGATTATTACAGCAAAGAATATGACCGGATTGAAAACGAACTGAATGAATTGTTAAATGCGGCTCCGGAATTAGAACCTGATTATGCTTATCTGGAAGAGCTGCTGAATACAGACTTTAGAACAATGTACTACAATTTAACCCAAGAAAACCGCAGAGCCTTCTGGCATTCTATTATCCGGGAGATTCACCTGAATACTGATCATACCGTTGAATCTGTTGATTTCTTATAGCGTCTTGTACTAACTGGTTGACTCCGTTTGGGGCGGATAAAGTTATGACCGCCGTCCTCTCCGGTGAGGCAGATATTGGCTTCATGGGAAGTGAATCTTCGATTTATACTTATCAGGAGGGTGCAAATGATGTCATCATAAACTTCGCCCAGCTTACGCAGCGCGCCGGAAACTTTCTGGTCGCACGTGAAGAAATGCCCGATTTTTCATGGGATGATCTGAAAGGAAAAGACGTTCTTGGCGGAAGAAAAGGTGGCATGCCGGAAATGGTCTTTGAATATATTTTGAAAAAAAACGGAATTGATCCGCAGAAGGATCTTTCTATCAATCAGAGTATTGATTTTGGTTCAACCGCTGCTGCATTTTCCGGTGGTCAGGCAGACTATACCATCGAATTTGAACCGAGCGCTACTGCCCTTGAAACTGAAAATGCCGGTTATGTCGTTGCTTCTCTTGGCGTTGATTCCGGCTATGTCCCGTACACCGCATACAGTGCCAAAACAAGTTATCTGAATGCTAATCCGAACATCATCCAGAAATTCACCAATGCCCTGCAAAAAGGAATGGATTTTGTTCAGTCCCACACTCCGGAAGAGATTGCAAAAGTCATTGCACCACAGTTCAAGGAAACCGATCTCGCTACAATTACAACCATTGTCAGCCGTTACTACAAACAAGACACCTGGAAATCGGATCTGATCTTCAAAGAAGAAAGCTTCAATCTGCTGCAGGATATTCTGGAAAGCTCCGGTGAACTGAAAGAGCGTGTTCCTTATGAAGAACTCGTCACAACTACTTTCGCAGAAAAAGCAGCAAAATCTTCACGTTAATCTGCCCTGAAATATTCATTAAAACAGATATAAAAGCGCAGACACTGCATGTTTCCAACAGCGTCTGCGCTCCACTTTTTCACTTTAAGTTTTTCTGATTTTAAACTCTTACCGGATATACCCCTGCTGATAAGCCTTCTGCTTATTGAATGTGTACATCTCTGCAAACGATGCCTGTACATACGGATTTACATAAAAAATTGCAAGAAGTCCACAGGTAACCGCACTCAGCAGATACCATCCAAGGAATGACAGATCCATGATAAATGCTTCCATTTTTTCTCCATCCATCATCTGTTTACTGATCTGGAATGCTTCTTTGTAATCCATTGCCGGATTCTCAGCAATAATATATGGTACCATCAGATATTCATAATGCTTGACGATTCCAGGTACCACCAAAAGCAGACTCCAAAGTGCAGTAAATAAATCTCTTAAAAACATGGCTAGAACAATATTACCATAATGTCCGGAACGGAAACCGTCAAGCAATGTTCCGATTCCCGGCTGTACAGTCTGGTTCAGGATAAAGAACCGGTATCCGCCCATTTTCAGGAGATTACCTACAAATACTTTTGCTACAAGGACAATCAGTATTACTACCGTTGCGATTCCTGTAAGCAATCCGCTAATCATTCCCGCATTAAATAAATTTCCACTATATATATCTGAATTCTCACTTACCTGTCGTGCACTGGATTCGCCTGAGGCTGTGCCAAAGATTCCCATCAGAAGCGCAACTACAACGGCTGACACATAATTCTTCTTAAATGCCATATTGCCTCTCATTTTAAGTTCTGCTCTATTCCACATCATATGCCTCTCCTCCTTTGAATACATTGATATGATTCTCACTAACTATACTTTATCAGCTGTAAATCTGTCAATCACTTTACTGATTTTCTATCTGCTCAGCAAGATCATTCAGGTACACCCATCTGTCCAGCTTTTCTTCCAGTGCTGTCTGTGTCTCTTCCTTCTCTTTCATAAGTTCGGACAGCTTCACTGAATTGGTGGCATTCTTAACCATCTCCCGATCCAGCTTTTCGATCGTCTCTTCCAGCTTTGCGATATCATCATCGATCGTCTCGTATTCCCGCTGTTCTTTATAAGAAAATTTCAGCTTTTTCTCCCGCTGCTTCCAGGTCTTTTTGCTGTCAGACTCACCGGTCCGTGTAGAAGCTGCACCTGGCATATTTTCTGCAATCGTCTGTCCGTCTTCCGGTTTTTCAAGCTCCACACGGATCAGATAATCAGAGTATCCGCCTTCCGACTGGCGGATTTTCCCGCCTCCATCAAATGCAAAAATACGACTGACAGTACGATCCAGGAAGTACCGGTCATGGGATACAATCAGAATAATACCATCAAAATGATCCAGATAATCCTCCAGGATTGTCAGTGTCTGAATATCCAGATCATTGGTTGGCTCATCCAGGATCAGTACATTTGGTGCTTCCATCAAAACACGTAGAAGATAAAGTCTCCGTTTCTCGCCTCCGGATAACTTTTCGATCCGCGACCACTGCATTGCCCCATCAAAAAGAAATCGTTCCAGCATCCGGGACGCGGTAATCTTCCCGTCAGAAGTTGCAATGTACTCACCTGCTTCTTTTACATAATCAATGACACGCATGGATTCATCCATATATTCATTCTCCTGCGAGAAATATCCAATCTTGATTGTCTGTCCGATTTCAATGGTTCCGGCATCCGGTTTTACGATTCCGTTGATAATCTTGAGCAGCGTCGATTTTCCACATCCATTATGTCCAATAATTCCGATTCGGTCTTTCTTCAGAAAAATATAAGAGAAATCTTCGATCAGCTTCTTTTCTCCATAAGATTTGCAGATTCCGGAAAGTTCGATCGTCTTATTCCCCATACGGGAAGCCACAGAATCCAGCATTACCTGCTTTTCTTCCTGAATATCCTTCATCTCCTGCATGGCATGGATCCGGTCAATATGTGCTTTCTGTTTGGTACTTCTCGCCCTTGCGCCGCGGTGCAGCCATTCCAGCTCGGTCCGCAAAAGGCTTTTTCTCTTACGTTCTGTGGCAAGCTCCATGTTCTGACGCTCGGCTTTCAGACGCACAAACTCGGAATAATTGCCTGGATAGTTATATAATTTCCCATGATCAACTTCCACGATACGGTTCACCACACGGTCCAGGAAATAACGATCATGCGTAACCATCAGAATCGCTCCCCGGAACTGGATCAGATATTCTTCCAGCCATTCGGACATCTCATTGTCCAAATGGTTCGTCGGTTCGTCAAGAACCAGAATATCCGCCGGTGTCAAAAGTGCCCGGACAAGTGCCACCCTTTTCTTCTGCCCACCGGACATATGCTCAATCTTTTCGTCATAATCGGTAAATCCAAGCTGATTCAGCATAGACTTTGCTTCTGCCTCGATCGTCCATCGGTTCAGCTCATCATAATTTCCTTCTGTTGCCGCGCGAAGAATTGTTGTTCCTTCTTCAAATACCGGCGTCTGCGGAAGATAGCAGATCTTCACCTGATTCCCCATGCTGATCGTTCCGGCATCACTTTCTTCGATTCCGGCTACGATTTTCAGCAGAGTGGATTTACCCATTCCGTTGACTCCGATCACACCGATTTTTTCATTTTCATTGATTCCAAATCCCACATCATCCAGAAGTACACGATCCGTGTAAGCTTTGGATACGTGTTCCATTGTCAATAAATTCATATATTTTCCCCTGCAATTCTCTGTTTTGTCTTTTCCCATTATAGCAATTTGTACGGTGTCTAGTCAATCCTAAGTGTCTTCCCCCCGACACCGATTCTGATACGCAAAAAGCACAGAATCCCATCCGTTACCGGACAATCCCTGTGCTTTCGCATATCCCCATATTCTTTTTATCTTATAAGAAAATATATTTCAGGATAAACAGTACCACCAGTACATACATCAATACACTGATCTTCTTTTCTTTTGCTTTTCCTGTAAGTACGTTGATTACCACATAAGAAATCACTCCCATGGAAATACCTTCTGAAATACTGTAGCAGAATGGCATTGCTGCGATACAGATAAAGCACGGAATTCCTTCGCTGTAATCACTGAAGTTAATTCCTGCCACATTGCTCAGCATATAGAAACCGACGATGATCAGTGCCGGAGCTGTAGCAAAGGACGGAATTGCAAGAAAGATTGGTGATAAGAAAAGGGAAATTCCAAACAGGATCGCTGTTGTCAGGGATGTTAAACCTGTACGTCCTCCTTCTGTTACACCAGAAGCACTCTCTACGAATGTTGTTGTTGTAGAAGTTCCGAGTACTGCTCCAACTGTAGTTGCAACCGCATCTGCCATCAGTGCCCCTTTGATTCTCGGAAGCTTTCCATCTTTGTCAAGCATGCCTGCCTTGGTAGATACACCGATCAATGTTCCCAGTGTATCAAAAAGATCTACAAAAAGGAATGCAAATATTACAACAACGAATTCCAGTGAAAATACATTCTTAAAATCAAGCTTTCCAAATACCGGTGCAAGGCTTGGAATTGCGAGTCCGGAACTGAAATCCGGAAGCAGACTGTAGAATCCGATCTCCGGATTCGGTACATAAAGACCTGCTATCTGGCAGATGATTCCAAGTATCCATGTGATCAAGATACCCCAAAGGATATTTCCTTTGATGTTCTTAATCACCATGATTGCTGTGATCAGCACACCTATGATTGCAAGAAGTACAGTAATTCCAACGTTATTAAAGCTTGCTTCCACTCCATTTGCCTGATTATATGCATCTACGGAGAAGAGCTGTACCAGAGTAGATCCTCCGACAACGATATTTGCATTCTGAAGTCCAAGAAATGCAATAAATAATCCGATACCAACGCTGACTGCTGTCTTAAGACAGGTTGGGATCGCATTGAAGATCGCTTCTCTGACATTCGTCAGGGAAAGAATAATGAAAATAATACCCTCTGCAAATACTGCAGTCAGTGCAGTCTGCCATGAGTAGTTCATACCGATTACTACGGTATAAGCAAAGTAAGCATTCAGTCCCATACCAGGTGCAAGTGCAAATGGATAATTTGCGAATGCTGCCATACACAGCGTACCGATCAGTGATGCAAGTGCTGTTGCAGTAAAGACTGCCCCCTGATCCATACCCGCTGCGGAAAGAATGCTTGGATTTACTGCCAGGATATACGCCATCGTCATAAATGTCGTAATACCTGCAAGAATCTCAGTTTTGACGTCGGTGTGATTTTCTTTAAGTTTAAACACCTTTTCCAACATATTGTTTTCCTCCTGCTGTTTGTCTTGGATATTCCCTCTCACTCCTTAAGATATCCTCGTACAATTTTCTTGTAGCAGAGAATATTTTAGCAAAAAAAAGAGAGAAAGTAAACACATTACTTTCTCTCTGATTTCTAACTCTTATTCGCTGTTACTGTTCACAGTAGCTATATCCAGTCTTTATTTGCTCTCTCTGATTTTCTTTCTGAGCGGAAGTACCATTGCCGGAGAGACAGATAATTCGTCCAGTCCCATGGCAAGGAATTCTTCAGTCAGTTCGAGGTCTGCTCCGAGTTCGCCGCAGATTCCGATCCATTTCCCTTCTGCGTGGGCATTTTCGGCTGCCATGCGGATCATTGCAAGGACTGCCGGGTGGTGCGGATCGTAGAACGCATCCAGCTTCTGGTTCTGACGGTCGATCGCCAGTGTGTACTGGGTCAGATCGTTGGTTCCTACGCTGAAGAAATCCACTTCTTTTGCAAGCTCACGGCTCATCATAACGGC
>Ga0129313_1000709_pt1 | contig 25058 bp, 15 predicted proteins | sample O1105metagenome_FD_94436 | JGI IMG/M metagenome (GOLD analysis project Ga0129313, IMG submission 94436) | Orangutan group fecal microbial communities from fecal samples from Wisconsin, USA - O1105 metagenome | ecosystem: Host-associated > Mammals > Digestive system > Large intestine > Fecal...
AAAATTCAAAGTTTTCTATATCTTTCACCCATCTCCTTGCCCTTCAGGCAAGAAGCTTCCCTCGTTCTAAAGAGCTCGCCAAATTCTAAGTTGCCTAACTAATTTATATTTACAATACAGAATACTTTCCTATCTACACAAAATGCTTTCCTATACAAAATACTATCATATCTGTACAGAATACTTTCCTATCTATTTCATGACATATTCATCTGTCTCATCTGTCCTTATTCAGCGGGTACACAATTCCGAAAAGGGCGTTTACAAATTATCTCATACACCTCATCCAGGCTCTCCGCCACCGCATACAGATACTTTTTCATCTCTTCCTCCGGCCGGGTCTGGTCCGGTACCATGACAACCTTGCAGCCCGCCCGGTATGCGGACAGCACTCCGTTTGGTGAATCCTCCACCGCCAGGCAGTCCTCCGGCGCCAGCCCCATCTGTTCACAGGCAAACAGGTAAATATCGGGAGAAGGTTTTCCCTCCTTCACCTGTGTGGCACTGATCAGCCTGTCAAAGTATCCTTCCAGGCCGGTCAGTTTCAGATACTTTGCCGTCCGCTCCGGGTCCGTGGCGGTGGCAATGGCGGTAGTAATCCCATCCGCTCTCAGCCTCTGAACCAGTTTAAGGGCACCCGGTTTTCGCCGGATACCCTCTCTGTCAAGACATTCTTCCATCATGTCCTTTCTTCTCTGCCTGACCGCATAATAATCCAAGTCCTCGCCAAACCACTTTTTCAGCTGAGCCGGTGCAAAGGGCCTCCCCAGGCTGCGCATGGAAAGCGCCTGTTCGTCCGTCATATGATAACCAAACTCCGCCAGTGCCTTAGGCCAGAAGATTCTGTAATATTTCTCCGTGTCAATCAGCGTACCATCCATGTCAAAAATCACTGCCTGTATCATAGTTCAACATTTCTCCGTATCAGTTCAGCCTGACTTTCCGAATCTCCGAACGCTGACATGTCACTTTTCTTTGTGCACATGTTTCGCCCTCAACTTCCTGCAAACGGTCTGAACTGCTACCCTTTCTCTGTCATTTCAGATTCCCCGCTTTCTTCACAGGGAATGTTGTCTTTTTTCTGCGGTCGTTTCTTTTTGAGCCGTTTTACCAGCCTGGCGGTAATCAGAATCACAACCAACAGCACACAGCCTATGACAACAACCGCAATTATCTTCATTTTACCGCTGTCCTGCAAAATTGTCACCCTGAAAATTCCCGGTTTCTCCATGTCGAACTCCAGATAACTTCCGATACTCCGGCATTCTGTCTGTGTCCAATTACTTCCGTCGTACAGTTCCACTATAGTATGTTCAGTATCCTCACAGAGAATACGCACCCCGACAGGTTTCGCATATTCCTCCGTCACTCTGCCCTCTTCGTCCTTATATACAATCTCCAGCTGTTCTTCGCCCTCGCGCTCCGTCAGCTGAAGTTCTGCGCCGGGTTTGAAACTTCCCCGGGCAAGTATCAGTGCTCTGCCGTTTTCATCCTTCTCCTCCCCGGCTATGGCAGTAATCCAGGGGTAATATTCCGCCTCCAGGATACGGCTTCCGGTGATAAAGCTGTAATCAAACTCCGGCCAGTTCCCGTAGAAGCCATCCTTCTCCGGTATTTCGGGAATCAAAGTTTCATCCAGAGAATCGCCGTATTGGCAGGTAAAGGAAGCCAATTCCTTACCATCCGCCCTGAAAATAATGTCAAAGGAGCTAAAAGCATCAGGTACTCCGGTTATACTGCAAAGTTCCCGGTATTCCAAAGGCGTGGCTCCGCCATCGTAGCCGATAAAATCCACTCCGGGAAGATTGCCCTTTGCATAATAATTTCCGCTTATGATGCCTTCCTTCTCAAGCTGTCCGGCGATAGAGCCGCCGTACTCACCCGTCATTTCCAGCTTCGGACAGGCAACGCTGAAAAATATATCGCAGCCCTTTCCGGCAATGCCACCCACATAATTCTTTCCCGACAGTCCGCCCAAAAAGCAGCAGCTTCGCACCGCATAACCGGAAGCCCCCACGATTCCGCCCACATAACTTCCGCCGGTGCTGGACACATCGCCGTAGGCCTCGCAGGAAATAACCGCTCCAAAGTCTGCTTTCCCGACTATTCCGCCCACATAATCTTTCTTTCCGATAATGTCTCCGTAATTACGGCTTTCCCGGACCACTGCTTTTACCGTCTGCTCGATGTCAAAGCTTTCCTCTCCGGTAAGTGTAATATCCTCCTCGGGATCAAAATCCACCTCCGTGGCAATCTGTCCCACAATTCCGCCCACATTTGTGTCCGCTTCTACCTTTCCCTCATTGACACAGAGCGTAATCTTGCCCTGCTGAAAGGTGGATGTATCGTAATAAGCCTCCTCCTGCTGCGCTTTGGGATTGCCGGGTTCTTCACCGTCCTCCCACTCTGCAGCCGCTTCATCGGAGGCATCCTCTACGGAAATCCCTTCATATCGGAACAAATCGTCCCGAAGTTCGCTGATGGACTTTCTCAGGACTCGTGCCTGCTCTGTCACCGCGTTCATATCTTCTCCGCTTTGTTCCGTCCCCTGCTCAAGCACATCAGCCAACTGCTCCAGATAGTTCCCTGCCGCCTCCATCTCCCGGTTCAGGGTATTCAGATTCTCCGTAATACCACCGCTCCTGTCTGTGGATGCCGTTGTCATATTTGTAATATGTGTTCCTGTGCTATCCGCAAAACGGCGCAGTGCTGCCCGATAGCTCTCCGTATCGTTCGGAACTGAAATCGTGATATCACCGCCACTGACCAAATCGCCGCCGCTGACAGTATGATCTGTGGTGTTGCCGTTTTCCCTGTCCGTATTACTCTGATTCTCCAAATCCGTATTCAGCCGTTTTAGGTCGTTTCCAACCCCTACCAGCTCCTGGTTGTAGATGTACCAGAGTTCATTGGCAGTGCCGGTCAGGTTTCCTGCCGCAACCGAAGCATTCTTCAGGCTTGTTGTCAGTTTCCCTGTCAAATCGGATGCCTGTTTCCCGTAATGATTCAGATTCCGTTGTGTTGCATCCAAAAGATCCAACAGCTTCTCCGTCTCACGGTCTATCTCCTTCAGTTTATCGTCCAGATACCGTACCTCCAGGAAAGGCTCCATCTGACCCACGATGCCGCCCACATCCTTCCTGCCCAGAATCTCTCCGCTGTTGGTACAGTTCTGCAAATATCCCTGATGCAGCCTTCCGACGATACCACCCGTATTGTAACCAACGTGCTGATACCCCACCGTACCCGCGTTGGAGCAATAATAAATCTTTCCCTCCGAGTATCCGGCAATACCGCCTGTGTCAGTGTGAGCTGCCACATTTTCCATGCTGTTCAGATTCTCCAGATTTTCCATGGTGATATCATCCAGATTGTAGGTTACTTCTTTGCTGTAGGTGTTGATTTTGCCGGAATTGGAGCAGTTGTTCAGAATACCATAATTTATGCCGCAGATTCCTCCCACATAATGATCTCCCACAACTATCGCCCGGGCACTGCACCGCCTGATTTCTCCGGACGCTTCATTGACGCCCACAAGCCCGCCTACGGATTCTTCTCCCGACACACTGCCCGATACAGAGCAGTTCACCACGCTCCCGTAGTTCACCCCTGCCAGGATACCTGTCTCACTCTTGCTTCCCTCGGGGTAAACACGTCCCGTCACAGTGAGGTTCCGCACCACGGCTCCCTGCCTGATATATCGGAAAAGTCCGGTGGCAGATCCTGTCGCTCCTATCTCCAGATTGGAAATCGTGTAACCGTTGCCGTCAAAGATGCCGCCAAAGGTAGGAATCATTAAATCACAGTGCTCCGACAATGTAATATTCTTTTCCAGCTTCACATACTTATCCACAGACCAGGAATCCAGCTCACAGTTTGCCGCCAGTTCTGCCAGTTCCTCCTCATCGGAAATACAGATGACAGTATATTCATTTTCCTCGGGAAGCACTTCTTCCCATGCTTTCCCCGAACGATACTCCTCATAGGTTTTGTCTCCCTCGGCAGCCCGGGCGGACATGGCGGGAGCAAGCATCAAAATACCGCACAGCATAAGGGACACATGTGTCATAAATTTTCTGCTATTCTTCATTTTCCGCTACCTCCCCGGATTTTTCTTCTGTGTCATTTCCGTCATTTTCCTGCTCTGCAGCCTCAATTTGCAGTATCTCTCCCGAATATTTTTGACTTTCCGGGTCAATACGTTCCACATTGTCTCTTGCCCGTACCACGGCTCCCATCTCGCCGTCGATAACCCCGATAAACTCTCCGTCTATCACGCCGTTCACATATCCCTTGATTCGACCAGACATACGGATTCTGCCTCCTGTCGGCAGAGGCTTCACCGTCTCACGTTTCAGGGTGAAAGCTGTCTTTTCGATAATGATATCCCCGATGAGCAACGTCTGCGGCAACACCAGAAGCACCAGTGCGATGGAAGTCAGAGTACCTCTTCCCAGTGCCAGGCCGATTGCCGCCACCACGGCATTGGAGGAAATATTGCTGATGATAAAGCCCGCCGCAACCAACATGGAGCCGCTGGTAACAATGGTGGGAAACGCCTGATTCAGTGTCTCCACAATAGCCTTCTTAATGGGCATATAACTCTTTAAGTCCATATAGCGGCTGGTAATGACGATGGCATAGTCGATGGTTGCACCCATCTGTATGGCCGAAACCACCAGATATCCCAGAAAATATACGGATTCTCCTGTGAGATACGGCAGTGAAAAGTTCATCCAGATACTTCCCTGGATGGTCAGTACCAGCAACACGGGAAGTCCCGCAGACTGGAATGTAAACAGCAGGATAATCATGACAAACAATGCGGTCAGCACCGTGATAATCGTGTTATCAATACCGAAGGAGGTGCTCAGATCCTTGTTGCTGGTTGAGTTACCTGCCAGAACAATATCATCGTAATCATAATACTGCGCCACAGTTTCCCGGATTCTCTCCAGGGCTGCATAGGTTTCCTCCCCCTCCACGGGAACGGCAAGCTCCAGCACAAAGCGGCTGTAATCCTCTCCCAAAAGCTGATTCTTGGCGATGCTGATTTGGGAATAGGCATCCGTCAGTGATTCCTCCAGTTCATCATCCAGTGTAATATTTCCCTTTTCCTTCTGGTCATAGATAAAGAGGAACATGTCAATCAGCGGCACCCTGTACTCATTTACGCCGTTCAGCAACGCACCGTAGTTACTGTCATCCACCGCATATGCGGAATACAGTAAATCCACCACCTCAATATCCAAGTCAATCAGTTCGGCAAACTCTCTGGGAGAAAGCTGCCTTGTCAACATATATCCGTCCATGGCCTCGATATTGGCAAGACCCATACAGGAGTCCACCTCATCCATTGCCTCCAGCGCCTTCAATGCCCGGGCTTCTTTCTCATAATCTCCGCTCGGTACCATAACTGCCAGCTGATTTATGGTTCCGAATTCCCGGTTCACCATGGTGACGGAGAATTTGTTGTCACTCATATTCTTGGATTCCAGCGTATTCACATCGTAGACATAGTTGGTTTTCCCCGAGATAAGGGCTGCGGCAATCACCACCCCCACAAAAAGAGGTGGAATCAGGAATCTTGTATGTACACAGAATTTACCCACTGCCGTAATTTTAGGCACAAAGCTCCTGTGGTGGGAATTGTCGATAGCCTTGGCAAAGGTCAGTAATAAACCGGGCATCAAAAAGAATACGGACACCAGACTGAGCACGATTGCCTTTGCCAGCACAATACCCATGTCATAACCGATTCTAAACTGCATAAACATCATGGCGACCATACCGGAAACGGTAGTCAGGGAACTGGATGAGATTTCGGGTATGGCCTTACTCAGCGCAACAATAACCGCCTCTCTGGCATCCTTGTCCTCATGCTCCTCCATAAACCGGTGGCAGAGAATAATGGCATAATCCACTGCCAGCGCCAACTGCAGCACCACCGCGATAGAATCTGTGACAAAACTGATGGTGCCAAAGATAAAGTTGGTACCCTTATTCAGAATGGCTGCCACGATAAAGGTCATGAGAAATACGGGAATTTCAGCATAGGTAGTGGAGGTAAACAACAGAACCGCCACAATGACTACTCCGGCCAACAGCAGAATAATAATCATATCGTGGTTTAAGTCATCCGCATCCCTCTCCTCCTGCCCGATATCCGAAGAATAGTAGACATCATAACCCTTCAGTTCCTCCAGAACGGCATTCAGATATTCCTGTGCATCTTCCGTCTCTGCCTCCGCTTTGAAGGTGATATCAAACAGCGCCTCCATATCGTGATAGTGCTCTTCGGAGTCATCAAAGGTCAACATGCTGACCCCTTCCAGTCTCTCCAAACAGCCCGCCAGTTCCTGCGCCTGCTCCAAAGTAACATTGCATACCATCACCCGGGCAGTGCCGTATGTAATAAACTGTTCCTCCATCAGGTCAAGACCCTGTCTGGTCTCCGTAGTACCCGGCAGATAGGTAGTCAGGTCATTATTTACCTCAACCTTGTTCATATAAATCACACTGAAAATAATCAACATGATAAATATCAGATAAAAGCCCTTGCGCTTATCCACAATCAGCGTTGACAGCTTTATCATAAAGGACTCGTCTTTCTTATCTTTTTCCTTCGCCATAGTATCCTTCCTTCACAGCCTTATATTTATTTATATTTCTGTTCTTTAATGAACAACTGTTGATTTTCGTTTTTAGTGTAATTATAATAGAACTTAAGAAAAAGACAATGCACACTTTTTCCATAAACGTATGGTTTTCGACATTCACAGTCACTTGTGTCCATTATTTCATAAATTGTTTATAATTGAAGCGGGGTAAACAAATGAGCGGAAGCAATGAAAAAAGAGCAATCACAGACCGGCGTATCCGAAGGACAAGGGCATTACTTCAACAAGGTCTTATTCAGTTGATGGAGACAAAAGAAATCAAAGACATTTCCGTGAAGGAATTGTCGGATTTGGCAGATATCAACAGAGGAACCTTCTATCTGCATTATAATGATATCTACGACATGCTGGAAAAAATGGAGGATGAGCTGTTTGTAGAGTTTAATGAAATTTTAGACCGCACCCTCACCGCGGAAGTCAGTTCCTCCGAAGCGACGCTACAGGAGGTGTTCGCCTTTTTGGAACGGCACAAAGCCTTTGCCAAGGCAACCATGGGACCTCATGGGGACCTGGCCTTTGTCAACCGCATGAAAAGCCTTGTGAAAGAGCGCATTTATGATATCTTAGATGTGAGCGACTTAAATCAGGACCTGGATTACATTGAGGCTTTTATTATCTCCGGCTGTATCGGGGTTATCGAAACCTGGCTGAATCATCCCACCCCAAAGCCGCCGGAAGAAATTGCATCCATCTGTAACGATTTGCTGAGAAAGGGGCTGCGCCTGATGTAGGCGCCGCCCCTTCTCTCTTTCACTTATTCTGTCACCCTGCTGCCCCACAAGGTCACCTGATCTTTATCTCCCATAGCCGTGAACACCATGGTGCTCAATTTTGTATTCTCCACCAGCATCTCCAGCGTCACACCGCTGTAGTTTTCTCCGTTCATAGAGAGCACTATGTAGGAGGTTCCCGGCTCCAGACTCCAGCTTCCCGTGTATTCTCCGGTGATTGTCCCGTCCTCCTCCAACGTAATCAGTGCGGGTTTCTTCGTCTCCAGCGCTTTGTAATCAATATCCAGCTCATGCAGAATAACCTCATACTGTCCCGCCACCTCCGCTGCGGTATAACCGCCGCTCTTTAAGGACTCGCCTGTGGTCTGGTAAGGTGCTGCAAGCAGCCATCCTTCCTTGTTGGTAAACAGCTGATGTACCTTTACATTGTGACCCTCGGTGCCGTTGCTGGTTCTGGTATGGTATACGATGTATGCCCTGCCGTCGTCATCCACAAAGGCAGAGTTATGTCCCTGTGCCACCTGTCCGTTGTTGAAGTTCCGCCACTTATAGCCGCCCATGAGGCGCACGCCCACGGACATATTATAGTTAAAAACATATCTGTCAAAATAAGGTGTATTGCCCAGGGCATCCACATAGTCCCCATCGGGTCTCTCAGAACGGAACACACGGACATTATAGCCCCCTGCCGCCTCCAGATTGCCGTAGGAGATAAACAGGTAATAATAATTGCCGATTTTCTGAACATAGGAGCCTTCACCGGACACATAAGCACCGCCCGCAATCTTCTTTCCGAAGTATGCGTCGGAGTGAATGTCCGTGTCATAGTTCACCGTATAATCCCGAAGTCCCGTCTCCTCATCCAACGCCAGCATGAAGATACCGCCGGACCAGGAACCGTAGGTCATCCAAAGGTTTCCTTCATCATCGTAGAACACACAGGGGTCGATGCAGTTGGGCCACATATCTCCCCACTTTTTGTTGTCCACTCCGTTTATCACATAGCGCTCCGGAATTTCCTCCGTTCCCAGCACCGCGGGAGCATCGGTCTGAGTAAAATTCTCCTCATTGAAACCTCCGTAGACAATGGTACCCGCATAGTCATAGGGCCCTGTCACCGCATCTGCCGTCAGCAGTACAATGTTGGACTTCCAGTTGTCTCCGTTGGCGCTCAGATACATGCAGTATTTCCCCATGGCTGTATTGTAAATGATATCCGGTGCCCAGAGATAGTCAAACCAGTTTGTCACTCTGTCGTCCAGATTCCATGCTTTGATTTTATCCTTGACTTCCTGCGTAAACCCGCCTCGAATCTCGCTGTCAAGGCTGGTCCAGTCATAAAGATTTGTACTGCTGCCGCCTGTCAGATGGGTACCCAGTATATAATAGGTGCCGTCAAAATCCTTAAAAATGGAAGGGTCATGACAGGTAATGCGCTTATACTGCATCCGATCCTCATAGGCAATCTCCCATAGCTTCTGTGACATAGGCAGTTCCACAACCATCCTTATCATTACCTCCTGACCGGCATACTCAAATTTCACATAGGGACGCAGCGTTACGGAATCCTGCTCCGCTGCCCGGACGGGAAGCATCTCGCATCCCAGGCAAAGCACCAGCAAAAGGGCTGCTGCCGCCGTCTTTCTCCCTCTCTTCTTTTTCAGAAACAGAAGTATTAATACACAGAGTATCGCTGCAGCCCCGGCCACAACCGCCCAAATCCATCCCGGCAGACCGCCGGCCTTAAAGAGCGTGCCGTCACCTGTCAGGGTGCCGCTCAGGGTATAACTCTCTCCCGCAGAGACAGCCGGTAAAGCTGTAGGCATAGAGTCCCCGGAAACCGGAAGAAGTCCCTCCGTATTGCTGTAAGTAAACTCAACAGCGCCCGTATTCCACATGGTACTGCCGTTTTCCAGCGTAATCTCGTAGTGAATCTCCTCTCCGGCTTTATAAACTTCCTTATCCGTGCTGAGCGTAATTGTGATTCCCTGTTCGGATGCCGTTCCTACGGCTCCCTCGGAGGCTGTTTCCGCAGCCGCCCGACTGCCGGGCAGCAAAGTCAGCACCAGACAGCACAACGCTGCCGCCATGAGCCTCATTCCTGTTTTTCTTGCAAATGTCTTTCTCATAACAGATTCTCCCGGCATCTACGCCTCAAACCGAATATTGTTCCTGATGTCAAATACGGGACAGCCGTTATCATCCCACTCCAGCCGCATTGCCATGGCGTGGCGGTTGGGATCATACAGTGGGTCTCCCTCTATCTCCGCATAGGTTCTCGCATGGTAGACACAGACATCGGTTCCGTCCTCCAGTCTGGTAAAACTGTTGTGTCCGGGTCCGTAGATACCGTACTCCCGGTTACTTGCCAGTACCGGGTGCCGCTCCTTTTTCCATGCTTTCGGGTCCAGGACATCCGCGTTCTCTCCTATGCTCAGCATACCCATGCAATAGACCTCTCCCGTTGCGCTGGCAGAGTAGGTCAGAAAGATTCTGCCGTTCCTTTTTATCACTGCCGGGCCTTCGTTTACCCAGATATCACGTCTCTCCCAATCGTAGTCGGGAGTGGTCAGAAGCACCTGTGCCGTGGCAAGCTTGGTGGGAGTCTCCATCCGTGCGATATAAAGATTGGAAATCTGTATCCCCACACTGACCTTCTCAGCCCAGACATAGTACAGTTCTCCCTTGTTTTCAAATATGGTTGCATCCAGTGAAAACGCCTCAAAAGAGTAGATGTCGTCATCGGCTCTCTGCATTTTTCCCATCTCCACCCATTCATCCCGGATAGGGTCCTGCCCCTGACATTCCAGTACATAAGGACGGATTGCCCATTTATTCTCCGCTTCTCCGGCAGCAAAATAAAGATACCACTTGCCCCTCAGATAATGCAGTTCCGGCGCCCAGATATGCTGTCCCATGATACCGTGTTCATGATGCTTCCAGACGGTAGTCTCCTCCGCTGTTCTAAGCCCCGCCAGAGTGTCTGCCTTTCTCAGAATAATCCTGTCATAAGCCGGCACGGAAGCAGTAAAATAGTAGGTGCCATCCGTATGCCTGTAAACATAAGGGTCTGCCCTCTGCTCGATAAATGCCCTATTGTACGCTGTCATTATGCCGTTTCGTCTCTTTTCCATATTTTCTCTCATTCAGCCGTATCAACGGCTTCAATCCTTCCTTCGGTCTTTCTGCCTGCCCGGCATCGGGAACGGAAACTTCCTCTCTGCCTTTTACAGGGCAGGAAACTCTGTCACTTCCTGCCCTGTAAAAGGCTCCCGGACCGTGTATTTCCACAGTCCGGAATGCCCCTCGGCTTACTGGATATCCAGGAAAGCCGCGTCAACACTCAGACAGTAGTACAGGTCGCCGTCTACGGCGATGCCGGTATACTTCTGGTTGTAGACAGTGCCTGCTGCCGTTGTTACAACTGCAACAACATCAGCGGTATCACCGTTGTTGGTAATGGTCAGTTCAACGCTTGCGCCATCCATGTCGGTGGTGAAGGTATCCCAGTTCCAGTCACACTCTGCAACAGCGATGTTTTCATAGCCTGCGCCCCAACCCCAGTTATCTGCACGAAGCACTGCGTACTCCTTGTAGTCTGCGTTGCCTTCTGCGGAATGAACCTCAGGTACGTTCTGAAGAATTACCAGGAAGTTGTTCCAGTTAGCCAGCGTGCTGGTATAGTTGATGAAGTTTACGGTTGCGGACTCGCCGGCTGCAATTGCTACAGGCTCAGTGAACTCACTCCAGAAAGGTGTGGAGCAGTCGGTAGCACCCAGTACGGTACCGGTAATAACAACGTTGCTGTGGTCGGCTGCAACAGGTTCTGCTTCCTCCTCTACAGCGCTTCCTTCGGGAGCTACGCTCTCAACGGAGGGATTGCCCAAAGCATACAGGGAAGCAACCTGACCTGCGTTCAATGCGCTGTCAAATACATACAAATCATCTACAAATCCCTTAAATACGGTATCCCAGTAGTTGATTCCGAAGTAGGACTCAAAGGTGGAATCGCCGGGCTTCATGATGTTGGGAGCAAGGGTTGCATCCCAGGTGTACTCAAAGTAAGCATTGCTGCTGTAGTTAGCCTGAGAATCATATACCAGCTCACCGTTGACGTAAAGCTGTCCGCCTGCGGTGGTGGAACCGAGAGGGCTGTTCTGCTGTTCGCCGGAGCATACAACAGTTATCATTACCCACTCTCTCTTTCCGTGAATGGAATCATCAAAAGCATACATCCAGGGCCAGCAATCAGTACCGTCCTGTGCATCGCTTGCCTCGTTACGGCTCCATACGATAGGGAAAATCTTTGCGGAATCGGCACCCCATGCGGACTGGGTAACATTCATCCATGTTACATTGTTGCCTGCATCTGCCGCCTTGCCGATATTGTATCCGATCTGCAGGGTAGGGCCAAAGTCAGCCAGTCTTGCTGCGTTGGTCCAGAAGGAAACGGAGTATGCGTCGGTGTTGGTGGGCTGCAGATTCAGATTCAGGCCATAGCTTCCATCCAGGTAAAGCGCCTGGCCTACAGGGCCGTCAGCATATGCGAAAGTAACATCGGCAGGCGCCAGCCCGAAGCTTGCGCCGTCATTATCGCCCTTATCATCCACCTGCACCATTGCGGTATAACCCTCATCACTGCCGTCAAAGGTGTAATGTGCAAATGCGGCAGGAATCTCCTCGGGAGTAACCTCAGCAGGCTCCAAGGACTCCTGAGACTGCCCGTCAACGCTCTCCTGTGCACCGTTGTTTGCCTCTTTGTCCTCTCCGCCGCAGGCTGTCAGCATCGTTGCTGTAAGAGCGGTACAGAGAAGAAGTGCCAAAACTTTCTTTTTCATGAAATATCCTCCTTATTTTCCGGGAGAATCCGCTGTCATGCAGAAGACCCTCCCCGGTTTTTGAAATAAATTTATAGTTACCCTTCACAGCTTGCGCATAGAGCGTTTACTGTGCAAAGGAATCTACCACTGCCTGATACTGTGCCAGTTCCTCGTCAGAGAGAATGTCGTATCCGTTAGGTCCGAAGTAGGAAATCATTGCTTCAGCATGATAGTAGTTTGCCTGTTCGGTTGCCTCCTCCACATAGTCGGCAGCCTTTGCCTGCCCCTTGTCTACCAGATCATGGATACCAATCTTATTGAAGTACTGATCACAGAAGTTCCAGTAACCTGCAATGCTGTACCAGCCATAGGGAACAGGTCTTGTAATGCTTGCAAAATAGTCATCCCAATATGCTTTGTGATCTGCATCCTGAGGGAACAGAGCCTTGTAGCCCTCCCAAACCTCCTCGTCCAGAGTAATCGGTACCGGCATCTGGGAGTTCTTCAAAGGTACACCGGACGCGTTGGTGATGGTGTCATCGGAGTAAATCTCAAGTCTGGTCTTCCAGCCGTCGATACCCCAACCCATGAACTTCAGCAGCAGGTATGCTTCATAGGGATACTTACAGGAGGTAGATACACCGCCCATATACATATTTGCAATGACATTGTGCTCCTTCTCATCAACCACATTGGGAGTTACATAGGGAACGATATCCAGTCCGTACTGCTCCTGATAGCCGTTTGCCCCCCAGAGGTTCATGTAAGTCCAGAAGCCCTCGGAGAACACTGCCACATGTCCGGTTGCACCGAACCATGCCTCCCAGTCTCCCGTCCAGTCTTCCATCTCCTGGGTCTCCTGGGAAGGTGCCACATAGCCGGCCAGCTTCAAATCGGAGAACTCCTGCTCTCCCACTGCCCAGTAGGACAGGTCAAAATCTGTTCCGTCAAAGCCGAACTCACCCTTCAGCGCTCTCTCCTCAGGAGAACATGCCGCGATGCCGTACAGGGAATCCAGTCTGTTGTAGAAGCCCAGACCAAAGTACTTCATCTGTCCGCTGCCGGGGTCTACAGTGGCGTCCTTAATCAGCTGAATCATCTCGCCCCAGGTCCAGTCTGTTCTGGGCATCTCCAAATTCAGGGTCTTGATAACATTTCTGTCGATGAACACTGCGCTGGGCCAGTATACCATGGGAACCGCATATCTTGCATTTGTATCAAAGCAGCCGATGCCGTATTCTTTGATGGTAGCCATCAGGTTCTGGTTTTCGGGGTCAGCGTCAAAGTACTCGGAAATATCCAGCCAGTACTGATTTGCCAGCGCCGTATCGGAATCCGTACCCTCAAATACATCAGGGAAAGTTCCCGCTGCAGCCGCTGCGGAGAGGTCTGCACTCATGTCCTCAATCACACGACATTCCACCGTAATGTTGGGATACATCTCCATGAACTTTTCCGCCAGCATGTTGATTGTGGTCTCGTCCTCATAGTGCCAGAAAGACAGTGTGATTTCATCTGTGGTCACTCCGTTCTCATCCACCTTACCGGACGGTCCGCTTGAGCTGCCGCCGCATGCTGTCAACCCCAGAACCATGGAGCCTGCAAGCAGCAAACTTAAAATTCTCTTTTTCATATTAATCCTCCTTGCTTTTTGCCATTTATCTTAAGACCTTGCGGTCTAAGAAACTGATTTATTAACTACTCTCCTGTAATACCCGTCCTGTCGATACTCTCCACAAAGTGCTTCTGCAGAAAGAAGTACATAATCAGAAGCGGCAGAATAGAGAGAGCCGTTGCAGCCATCCGCACGGACTCGTTTAAGCTTGTGGCGGTATCGCCCACCGAAGCCAGGGTATTAAAGCTCATATCAAAGTTCTTCAGCTGAACCACCAGATTGTTCCAGATACTCTTGGTTGTCAGTCCCTGAACGTAAAGTTCTGTCAGGTAGGACTCATTCCAGTACCAGACAAATGAGAACAGGAATACGGTCAAAATCGCCGGTCCCGCGGAAGGCACCGCTATTCTCACAAAGGACCTGAAATATCCCGCTCCGTCTATCTGGGCCGCCTCTATCAGTACCTTGGGCACCTGCCGGAAGAACTGGTAGAATATCAGGATGAATATGGGTGCATTCAGACCGTTGCCGAAAAGCGCCGGCAGCACAAACGCCCATATGGTTCCCAATATTCCCGTATCGTTGTACAGCACATAGGTGGGAATCATTGTCACCTGACTGGGCAGGATATAGGAAAATATCAAAAGCGCCATCAGGATTTTCTTTCCCTTAAACTCAAATCTGGCAAAGCCGTAACCCACCAGCATACAAATTACCACATTACAGAGAGTGGGCAGCCCCGCTATCACGATTCCCTTTAACAGAGAACTCCAGAAATCCATACTCTTTGCCGCATCAATATAGTTTTGCAGGTAAAGGGTACTGGGAATCCACTTGACGGAGGAGTCCAGCAAATCATCTCTGTTCATAAAGCTGTAACTGAACATATAAAGGATGGGGTAAAGGTACACAAAACCGATGCAGATGAGCAGTCCGTAGACTACCAGCTGTTTTCCCGCGCCTTCCTTCTCCTTGCTGCCGAACACAAAACGGTGCAGCTTTTCTTTCGTGAAGGTCTTCTTAATAATCTCCGCTGCCGTCATAGGTTCGGTAGCTGCGCTTTTTCCTTGCCCTCTCGATTTTCTTTGCATTCCGGGTTCCCCTCCTTTCTATTCTCTTCGCTGTTCTTGCCTCTTTTTTCATTTCCCGTTTGTGACGCTTCACCTGTCTGTCGTAGATATCTTTCTTGGAGCCTAACAGCAGGAAGAAGAGAAGCACAATCAGAGCCACTATCACCGAATACATCCACGCCATGGCCGACGCGTAACCGTAACCCTTCTCCTTTGTGCCGGAGAACATGGCGGACTCAATCATGTTGATCAGCGAGTTCTGCTCGTTGCTTGAGAGGAAGATTACGGAATAAACCGCATTCAACATAATCATGGGTTTGATGGTAGGTAATGTAATCTTCCAGAAACACTCCCACTGGGAACCGCCGTCGATTTTGGCGGCTTCGTACAGGGCAGAATCGATTTTCTGTAAAGCGGAAAGGAAAATCAGTATCTGTACGCCGGAGTACCAAAGTATCATAATCATGTTGGAGAAAATCTCTCCGATGGAGCTTGCCAGGCTACCGGGAAGAAAGCTGTCCAGAGCCGCCACGATGGACTGCACGTTCATGGCGGGTATGGTCGCAGCACCCTCTCCCACCAGCATGTTCATCACAGGTCCGCTGACGATGATAACCGGCAGAAAGAAAATCAGTCTGAAAAAGCCCTTGCATCTGATCTTTCCGTTCAGCATCATGGCTATCATCAGTGCAAACACCACGATGATGGGAACCTCCACAATGGTCTGCCACAGATAAGTCACAATCTGCTGAGGGAATTCCGGGTTCTCCAACCAGATCTGGGTAAAGTTACCCGTTCCCACATATATGAATTTTGTTCCCAGAGGTGTGATTCTGATGTTGAACCACATATAGTAGAAGGACTGGCAAAGGGGATAAAGCATGAAGAGGATCACCCCGATAATCCAGGGGAGGACGAACAGGAATCCCGCTCTCGCTTCTCTCTTCTCCAACTTTCCCAGCCTTACCTTCGCATGTTTTACTCTCTTTTCTCTGCTCATTACCCAACCACCTCGTAGGTCATTCCTTCCAGCGTGTGTCCGTCCGCACTCTGAGTCTCACCGCTGTAATTGAGATAGATTTTCACACCGTTGTCATAGGTTACCACCGTCACACCGTTCCCCCTGATTTCGTGTCCCACGATATGGGCTCCCGCCGTTTTCTCATGTACCGCCTTCAGTTCTTCGGAATAAGCAATAATGGTGTCACGGTACACATCGTACTCGGAGCTGTAAATATCGCTGGAGTTGGTATAAATCAGGTCGGAAGAGCTCTCCTTTGTAATGTAAAAGGAGGGACAGGTTCCGGTTTCCACCAGTTTCAGGAAAAATTCCTGCTTGTTAGCCTCGAAGTTGACATACTCGGAATATACCGGCATAACTCCCTTCAGCACGATGGAGAGGAAAGGTACGCTCTCATCCTCGAATATATAACTGGAGGTGTAAAGAGGCATATCCAGGAAGCTCTCCGTGTGGTTCCAGAGATATGCGAAGGGCTGCTCCAGAACCAGGTCAGTCTCTTCATCCACTTTATTCAACGTGTCGATATAGCTCTGCGCACACTGATGTCTGGTGTAAAAAGTTCCGCTGTAGTTGTAGGAGTAAAGGGTATCGGAGATACCGCCAATCGCCAGATTGTTCACACCCTTTTTCGTATAGCTGTCCACAAACCTTGTCAAAAGTGCATCTGTTCTCGCCGGAGTGAGCCACATGAACTTCTCATACACATCCTTGTAGGTCTCCTCCTCCAGCTTTCTCTTGTTTATTTTCTTTACCACATTAAAGGTTGCATTCTGCTCCTCGGGGTTGATTCTCAGCGCATCGTTGTACAGATACATTTTGATGCCCTTTGCATCCGCCTCCTCCAGAAGCTTTGTCAGCTCCCCTGTTCCGCCGATGTCGGAATCCGCCTTATACTGCGTAATGGGGACATTGTACAATCCACCCTTCTGCCAGCCCTTGTAAACGCTGAGCAGATTTGTGATATTCTCCCCCGACAAATCCTCGTAAATCTCTCGCACGTCATCTACCGTAGTCATGACAATGGAACTGGTTCCTACAATCCAGGCCTCCCTCTCCGTTCCCAGGAAGTCCAGTCTGGTGCGATACTCATCTTCCGGTTCCGTGAGAGAACCGCTGTCCAGCAGATAGTCTCTGTAAGCGTTTGCCATACCGCAGTAATTTGCAGCTTCACCGTTCAAAAACAGGTAGCGCACCTGCAGGTCCGAATGGCTTCGGTCTGACTCAACCATCTTGAAGGAGCCCGAGGTCCCGTTGTTGCTGGTAGGCTGGTTGTAAAGCCTGCGCTCCGTAAACCGTGCAAAGATTCTGTTGTAGTCAATGCTGACGCCGTTCGGGGCAGCTTCTATGGTCGCTCTCCGGTCTCCCTCCTCCACCACCGCCAGATAAGCGATACCTTCCGAGGTATGTGCCATGCCGAACACAGGAGCCAGAATCTTGTTGGCGTCATTTACCATTTCATATTTATCCCACCAGAGCCTTACCACCTCGGAATCTACGAAACCTGTATCTGTACCGTAGATGACTCCCGTATAGCCGCTGTTGAAGCGTCCCTCCTTGTCGTCCAGATAAATCAGGGCTCCGTTTCCGTCGGGAATGAACATGTAGCCTTCCTTGGAATCCAGATAGGTGTGACCCAGATAGGGGTACATGGCTATGGAACCGATATAATAATCACTGCTGTCCTCCACAATGGATTCATCGGGAATTCTTGCGGTGATGCCGTCCTCGTTCAGTGTCACCTCCAAAGTCATACCCAGCTTGTATTTCTTCCAGTAAACTTTAGCGGAAAATCCGTTCTCCGTGTAAGTGATGTCCTTCGTCACATCATCATTAATCAGGTCCGCCTGCTGAGTGTCCACGCTGGAGTAAATCAGGTTCAGCACCAGAGCCGACCTCATGGCTCCCATCCAGATTTCATTGTTCCTGCCGTCGTCGTAGCTGACCGCCGATTCCATGTATGCGCCTGTGGCCTTATCCAACACGATGACCGACAGGTAATCCTCATTCAGATAGAGCGCATAATTCCCGTTTTCAGCAATCAGTCTGTGGTCATTCAGTTCCGCTTTGACAGCAGCCTCAGCCTTCAGCGGCTCCGCGGAAACCCATCCGAGTACCGGTACAAGCAGCACCGCAGCAAGCAAAGCCGCAAGCAATTTTTTCACTTTTATTTTAGTTGCCAATCTTGTACACCACCTCTCCGCATAACGACTGTATGAAGTCAAATACCTGCGCCCACAGCACATAGATGATAAATGCCAAAAGCAGCGCAATCAGGATGGTAAATATTGTCAGGAAGATAATCTTCACTGTCTCCTTTATGGTGTAATTGTTAATCTCACGGATAGAGATAAACAACAGAACCGCAATCCACGCATACATAAAGAGCTGCGCAAACTCCACAAAGAAGGACTCATTGAAGGTCACTGCATGAGAGATTGCAAAAACAACAGGCATAAACACCAGATAAGGTGTCAGGCTGTAGATAAAGGAGCAGTAAATATCTTTCAATTTTCCTTCCCCTTCATTGATGGTACACATCAGATAGTTACAGCCTGTAATCAAAAGCAGTCCCACCAACAGAAGTCCCACATCGGAGAAGATATCGTAGTAGCCCTCTCTCACGGTCTTAAACAGGAATCCGCAGAAGTACTTATTGATGATAAAGAACAGGATTCCGATTATCAGCATCACGTTTGCGCTTGCAAGGGATACCTTGTTCTGCCTTTTTATACCGTAACAGCCATCGATGGGATGTCTGATAAAGAAGAACATGTACCGGAGTTCCCTGATGAGCTTCCGGCTGCCGAGCTTCTCCAGAACCGCCCTCGGTCCTTTCAGAATGTTCCACTTTTTATCTGCCAGGGTAATCAGTTTTTTTGCCAGCCACAGCCCAACAATGATAAAGACAACCGTCACCAGATTCCGCTTCAGCCATTCGTTTCTGATTTCCCAGAACGCATCGGAGTAACCGTCGTAATCCTTGGCAAGCTTTGCATAGCGGATAGCTTCCTCGTAATTTTCCTCCTGCAGCAATGCCTTTCCCATAGCCATGTTGGCATAATCAAACAGGTTGTTCATCCTCAGCACCTCTTCCAGAGGCACCTTGCTTTCCGTATATCTGCCCTTGGAGAACAGATACAGGGCTTCATGCAGGTAATTCGCAAACTCCGTGGGCTCAAATATCTGAATCTGGGCCTTGTCGGAGTCCAGAACATAAATCTTGTCGTCCGCTCCGATCCGGATTGCCTCCACCTTGGTGGAAAGACCGATTCTCTGCTGTCCGTCGTCGCTTCCGCCGAACACGAACAACAGGTCACCCTCGTTGTTGTATTCATATATGTAGCCGTTGGTGGATGCCACGAAAACATTGTCGTGATTTCCCACCGCAACCGCTGCCGGCACATCCTCGTAGGCATCGCACTCTATCATGTTGACACCGGCAATGTTCAGGCGCTTTAAGGTATCGTACTTTTCTCCCCTTGTCACCGTATAAATCAGGCCCTTCTCGTCGATAGCCATATTGTCCGGTGTGGAAGGGAGGTTTCCCTGTGACTTAGCCCTCTGGGCATCCGTCTGAATGGCTCTCCAGATGATTCGCCACAGGGATGCACTGGTGTTGTTCGTACCGAAGTAGCCCAGGAAGGTTCCGCCCTCCACCGGACTGATCTGCACGATACCGTTGTTGTTGGATTCACAAATAATGTACATGGTGCCCGACTCATTCACCACAATCTTTAAAGGCAGGAAATCCTGTGTACTGCCGTAGAGCGGGTGATCCGGCTTGCCGTAGGTCTGTATCAGCTCGCCGTCCCTGTCGAACACGAAAATGCTTCTTGCATCCCTGTCCGCCACATAACAGGTCAAGTCCTTTGTGACATACATGCCTCTGGGATTCACCAGAATACCCTCACCGAAGGTATCTATCAGATTTCCTTCCATGTCCGAAACTACAACTCTGCAATTTCCGCTGTCCAGAATGTACATACTGCCCTCGTCTGTCAGGGTAAAATCCGTAGGACCCACCAGAGCCTCATCCCCGATTTTCGTGATGGTCTCAAAGGGCAGGTACGCCGTCTGGGTCTCCGTCACATAGCCGTAGCCGTCAATGGTGTAGGTTCTGTAAGGGGAATCCGCACGCACCTTCAGGCTGTCCGCCGCCACCCCCACAAGCAACAGGAGTGCCGTCAATGATAACAAAAGTTTTTTCCATGCTTTTTTCATCACTCTAATCACCTTTCCCGTTTACTTGATACCGGAGTGTGCCATGGTGTTCATGACGTTCTTCTGCAGGATACAGAACAGCACCAGGTTAGGCACAAACATAATCAGCGATGCCGCAGCCGCAACACCCTGTCCTGCCACGGTGTTGGTAGTGCTTGTGCTGGTAAGTGTATTCATGTAGAAGGCAAGGGATTTCAGCCCTTCGTCGTTTACATAGTAATTGGATGCCTCCAGGTTGGTCCACACCTGCTGGAACACCAGGATTGCCGCAGTGGCAATGGCGGGCTTAATCAGCGGCAGGATAACCTTGGTATAGATCTGAAGCTCCTTCGCCCCGTCCATGTACGCCGCCTCTATCAGGGAGTCCGGCACCTGGTCCACAAACTGCTTTACCAGGAACAATGCCACCGGAAGAGGAATCAGCGGCAATATCTGTGCCCAGTAGGTGTTGGTCATATGCAGCACGTTAACCACCAGATATCTGGGAATCATCACAGCCACGGGTACGAACATCAGAGCCAGCTGGTTGATGTTCATCAGAGCCTCTCTTCCCTTAAACTTCAGCTTTGACAGCGCGTACGCCGCTGCCGTGGTGAATACCAGGGAGGAGAACACCACGGAGCCGGTAATCAGCAGGCTGTTGAACACATACTTGGAAAGAGGTATGCCGGCAGTTCTCGATGCCTTGAACAGCTTTCTGAAATTATCCAGCGTCGGATGCAGGGTGATGAACTTAGGCGGAAATGCGAACAACTCTTCCATCGGCTTAAAAGCGTGGAATATGATGAACACAATGGGCAGTCCCGTCAGGATAACCAGAGGAAGCACCATCAATAAAATCTTAATCTGACCTTTTTCAAATTTCTTGGGGTTAATTCTGTTCCCTTTGTAAGCCATCTTCTTCCTCCTAATCCTTCTCTCCGAACAACCTGTTTGCCAGCTTTGAGAATATTTGCACAATCAGCAACAGCGAAACAGAGACAGCTGCCGCATAACCCATCTCATAACGGATAAAACCATAATCCTCAATGTGGTTTACAATAAGCTGTGCCGCATATCCCGGGGTAGGGTTGCCGGCCAGCATGGAAGCAATCTGTCCGTTCTGGAAAGCTCCCACAATCTGCATAACCGCCGCAAACAGCATCTGTGGCTTCATGCTGGGAATTGTGACATAAATCATCTCCTGGAACCTGTTTTTTACGCCGTCGATTGCCGCCGCCTCGTAAAGGCTCTCATCCGTGTTCAGGATTCCGGCAAGGATAGCCAGGAAGCCGACGCCCATGCTGCTCCAGAGACCGATGAGGATAACGATGGGCAATAGATAATCGGAGTTTACCAGCCAGATAATAGGTTCATTGATTATACCCAAATCCATGAGCCAGCTGTTGATGTAGCCGGTCTGGTCTCCGGTGAACATAATCTTCCAGAGTACCGTCATGGCAACACCGGTGGTCATGCTGGGGGAATACAGAATCAGTGCAAATATTGTCCTGATTTTGCCGGGAAGATTTGCCAGCGCCCACGCAAGCAGGAAGGACAACACATAGCCTCCCACACCCACAATCAGCGCGTACTTTACCGTGTTGGGCAGGACATACTGCATGAACACCTCGTCTGCGGTAATCAGATTGATGTAATTTAAAAATCCTACGGGTTTCGGAAACTGAATGACGTTAAAGTTCGTAAAGGAAAGAACTACCGCCAGACATACCGGAGTCAATATGAAAACGGTAAACAAAAGGGCATAGGGAAGCAGAAACAGATAGCCCTCCCTGTTGGAACGTTCCCTTTTGCTTATCTTGGTTGACTTTTTCATTGCTTAATCCTCCATTCCCTTCACGTTTACTTCGTCTCGAAGATTTTGTGCAGGGCATCCACGGAAGGCACCCAATACTCCGCGATGATATTTCCCTCACTGTCTATGTAACCGAATTCCTCCAGCTTCCGTCCGGTCTCCCGGTCAACCGTCTTCACCGCCTCATCAATCCGGGCCCGCAGGGTTTCGCCGTTTACCACAATATCGTTGAAGGAGTTGCTCAGTTCTCTCTCCATCATGTAACTTCCCAGAAGTCTGGGCGCTTCCAGAATATTTTCAGCCTGCTCCATGATAACATCCTTGTGGTTGGTAGGATAAGGCAGCTCTGCGAAGGCTTCCAGATTGGCGGTAGGCCAGATGTATTCGTCACCGTACATAATCTGAAGCATCTGTCCGAACTCCGCCTGCACCTCCGTGCTTGACCACCAGTCCATAAACCGCCATGCCTGCTGCTCTCTCTCCTCATCGGAGGCAAACATTACCGTGCTCTCCGCACCGCCGGACATATAACGGTTGATTTCTCCCGTCTCCTCGTCCACGATGCCCGGAATCAGTGCAATATCCCAGGAATTTGCAATCTCAGGAGCCGCATTCAATATCAGGTTGTAGGAGTTAAAATCCGCCATTCCGATAGGCAGGTCTCCGTTTCGGAAATGCTGGTAGAAATTAGGAATATCCACCGGCAAATCATACAGGGTAAAAAGTTCTGTCAGTGCCGTGAGACCTTCCACCGACGCTTCACTGTTCAGCTCGATTTCCTGGGCCGTCTCGCCGTAAAGACTTCCGCCGTACTGGAACAGCAGCGGTGTTGTCCCATGGAAATTACGCATCACCAGCATTTGTGCCGTGGGATAAAATACATTCAGTCCTCTCATCTGCAAATCCGGCAGCATGGCTATCAGGTCATCCATGGTCTCCGGGGGCTCCAGCCCCAGCTTCTCCAGAATATCCGAGCGGTAGAACATCACGTAGAAATTCATGGTCTCCGGCAGGGAATACAGTCCGTCGTCAATCACCGAGGAAACCAGAATACCTTCACTGTATCTGCCGAACACTTCCTTATAATTATCAAACTTTGTCAGATCCACCAGTGCGCCCCGGATACCCAGTTCAAAAGGAATGGAGTAGTTGATTCCGGTGGCAATATCCGGTGTGTCGCCGGAGGCATTGGCAAGCACCAGCTTCTGAGGGTCCGTCATGATGGACAAATCAACCTCGATACCCGTCTCCGCCGTAAACTGTTCGTCAATCATCTTCTGCATGATTTCCACATACTGTCTGGGTCTGTTCACCCACACCTGCAGATGGGACGCGTCCGTGTTGCTTGCTGAGTACGAGGTTCCGAAAAAGGAATTGGCAAATCGCTTAATCGAAAGCCATGCGCTCCGGAATACATTCAGCTTCTTCGGCAGCTTGGCATCCTCCTGATAAAGGTATATTCTGTCGATAGACAGGTTGTTGTCGTTAATCAGGTCTACAAAATTTGCAATCTGTGTATTGATGGAGTTTACGCTGGTGGAAAGCTCATCCACACGGTAAATCAGTTCGTTTGGCTCATCCCCCAGAGTTTTTAACTGTTTTGCCGCTATCAGCAGATAGCCGAAGGCCGCCACATCCTCCGCATCCTTTTCATCCACAAACTGTGTTGCGTACTCGGCAAGCTCATTCAGTTCATCCACCCATCCGTACAATCTCTCCTGCACATCCGGTATGTATCTTGTCAGCTTTAAATCTCTGTATTTGTCCTTGTTGGTGCCGGCCACTTTGGTAACCTCAAGGGAAAGGTCGTTGATGCCGTTCATGATTTCATCTACCTTCTCCAGCACATAACACAGGTTTTCCGCGCTGATGGTGGCGGAAATGGTGTGAGACCCCTTTGTCAGATAAACGCTAAGGTTGTTACCCTCCTCATCCTGAAAGGTTCTTGTGGTATACTTTGTGGAATACTCCACCCGGTAACTCTGAAAAGCCGTATTCGGAATTTCTCCGTCTATTCTCCAGTCCACGAATACAGGGAAATCGTTCTTCTCGGACTGTCTGTAATTCATCGCCAGATAATAATATCCGTCGGACGGCGCTTCAAACTGCCAGGTAATGCTCTGTCCCGCCGTCTTGAAGGAGTCGCTGTCCACTGTATTCAGCACTGTTTCGGTAGCAGATAGCGGATACAGTGCCGAGTCATATTCTCCGATAGCGTGAATCGATGAATCGTTTCGGAGATAAAAGTTCTCACCCTGTATAGTAATCAGCTCACTTCCCGGAGCAGGGCTTGACCCTGTATACTCAGCCACAGTCTCCGGTGCGGAAAGAGTTACATTTCCCAGAAGGAAGCTTCCCTCGCTGACCGTAATCTCCAGTTCATGGGTTCCCTTTTCCAGCTGCACCTTTAACGGCTGCGCATAACGATAGCTGCTGTCGCTCAAAGCCTTGGTCTCCCATTGAATCAGCTTGTCGGGCATGGATACAATTTCATTTCCGTATCTGTCCTTCGACATACTGCCATCCTGCACCCAGTTGGTCTCAAAGTTCAGGTTTCTCGCCTCATAAAAGGGATAGTCACCGTCCACCTTCAGCGAAAACTCAATGGGAAGAATGGATTCATCATAAGAAAGATAGTCAAAACCAATCCAATACAATGCCGTCTCCGGCACCTCAACAGCCATCTTCAGGCTCATACCGTGCCGTATATCTGCGGTTTTGCCGTCATACCCATAATTATCATCAGTCAGCAATCCCTTGTCTGAGGCTGCAACCGCTTCCTCCATGGGGAATACCTTCGCCTCTCCCCGGTAATCGGAGGCAGTATAACCCGCACTGACCTTTGTATAATTGGAAGTCAGCCGCTCAATGCTGAAGGACTCCGCCACAGAAGCGCCGGATTCCCGCTCTCCCTCTGCCGCCAGTACGATACCTATGCTTCTGTCCGCTGCGAAGCCTGCGGTCATCACTGTCGCCAAAAATAATGCTGCAATTCTGCCATGCCCTTTCCGTATCATGCGGAACCTCCTTGCTCTGTTTCATCCGATTCTTGAAAAGTAAACCAACTTTCTCAATCTGCCAAATATGTACAGTTTGACGAATTTT
>Ga0129313_1000710_pt1 | contig 24966 bp, 18 predicted proteins | sample O1105metagenome_FD_94436 | JGI IMG/M metagenome (GOLD analysis project Ga0129313, IMG submission 94436) | Orangutan group fecal microbial communities from fecal samples from Wisconsin, USA - O1105 metagenome | ecosystem: Host-associated > Mammals > Digestive system > Large intestine > Fecal...
AGAGAGCCTTCAGCTGCTCCACATCGTCGGCATCGACCTGCGCCGTCTTGATGTTGGGATTGCCAATGGCTTCAACGATGCGGTCACACTTTGCCTTTGTGCGGCTGGCAATCATAAACTCGGTAAACACGTCAGCGTTCTGAGCTATCTTGAACGCAGCGACTGTTGCGACGCCACCGGCGCCAATCATGAGTACTTTTCCCATTTTCTTTCTTATTGTTCTTGCTTTTGTTTTCGGTTTTACTTCAGTTCCTCGGCACGTATTCCGAGGGCATTCATAATAGAGTAGCCCAGTATCTCCTGTCGGAAATTGCCGCCCATCATAGGCTGCATGGCAAGCACCGTCACACGTTTGTCGTCGTCGACACGGCGTAGCGCCATACGCATATCGTCGTAAAGAGCCTGATCTTCGGCGTTGGGCACCACCATGACGCGCTTCACGTCTTTCTGTGCACACACCATGTTGAGCACGTCAAGGAAGAAGTCGCTGCCACTCACCACGTCTTCCACAGGGAACGAGCTTACCACAAACTCGCCGAGACTGCTACAAAACGCCTTGCCGTTAAGCTCTGTCTCGTAGTCAGAAGGTACGAAATAGTCCATCGATGCTTTCTCCTTGCGGTGAATAAGCACCACCTGTGTCTCGTGGTTGCCAGCGCGCAGTCCGCCGTCGAGCGCCACACACTCTATCCAACGTGCCATGTCGGCTTTCGGTATGCGACGATTCAGCATGCGCTCGAAGTTGACAGTGAGGTCAAACGCCACATTGTCGATGTAATCGGCATCGACGATTATCACGTTTTCGCTCCACTTTTCCTTGTTCAGTTTCTCATCAATCATAGCTGCAAAGATACAATAATTGAGCGAAACGGGAAAATAAAACCCACCCTTTTTTGTATATACCATAATACTGCCACATGATAGCCGCCAGCAAACCACCAGCTACCGCCATCGCCCCGACTAACACGAGGCGCGCCAATGGCGGTAGAACGGGAGGGCGAAGAGGATGAAAAGAATGGGGGAAAGAAGGTGGAAGGAGGGGTTAATATTAATGAAATAAGAGAAGAGTGTTTATGAAATAAGAGATGTGTATTAACGAAAAAAGAGAGGAGTATTATTTGTAGAAACGGCCGATGCTACCATATAAAAAACCGCCGAAAACCCTCCGACTACATCATTAGCGCCAATTGACAAAATGATAGTTCCCTTTTGGCGTTGTCACTACGGCCCTTTGACGTCGTCACTACGGCCCTTTGGCATCGTCAAAGAGCCCAAATGGGAGCGTCACCACGTTTTTAAGATTTGTTAAGAATTGGCGTTAGTTTTTACGACGAAATCGTTGCAAAGTGTCACCAAAAGTCTTGTTTTGCTTTCTTTGCATTTTGTAGCAATAACATCTATAATGCAAACACCAATAAAAGACCGCGTCTTTGCCATAAGAAACAGAGAAAGGGACAGCGCCACAGGGCGGTTTCTGTTTCAGAAAGCCATGACTGTGGTGCTGCCCCTTTTATTTATCATCTCAAAAAGAGGTGCGGTGCGCCTTGCATAACGATGGGCAAGAGCGAGTTAGATACTACGCATAAGCAATACGAAAGCTACGCATAAGCAATACGAGAGGCTACGCATAGGCAGAGCGATAGATTGCCCTGTGCATGTGCGCCGCCTCTTGTGATTTTACCAGATATGTGCGCGCTTGTTCTTAGGCAAGAACAGCTTGTCGCCCTTCTTCACGTTGAACGCCTTGTACCAAGCGTCGATGTTTGGCAGAGCAGCGTTTACACGAGCCTCGTTGGGAGAGTGAGGATCCGACTTGACGAGGTAATCGAGCACCTGCGGACTGGCATTTGATGCCCACACACGTGCCCAGTTGAGGAAGAATCGCTGCTCAGGAGTGAAGCCGTCCTTCACCTCTAACGGGTGCTCCTTCATCGCGTTCTGCAGAGCGCGGAACGAGATGTTCAGGCCACCGTTGTCGCCGATGTTCTCGCCGAGGGTCAGCTCGCCATTCACCTTCACGCCGGGGAGCACCTCAAACTTGCTGAAGCTCTCCACCAACACCTTAGCACGCTTGTCGAAGTTTGCCTTATCAGCCACTGTCCACCAGTTGCGCTGGTTGCCAGTCTTGTCAAACTGACAGCCCTGGTCGTCGAATCCGTGGCTCATCTCGTGACCTATCACGCCACCGATGCCACCATAGTTCACTGCGTCGTCAGCCTCGGGGTCGAAGAATGGGGGCTGCAGTATGGCAGCGGGGAAGCAGATTTCGTTTGTCGTGGGGTTGTAGTATGCATTGATTGTCTGCGGAGTCATCTGCCACTCGCTCACGTCTACGGGCTTGTTCACCTTACGGTTGATGTAGTCTGTGGTCTTGTAGCGTGAGATGGCACGCATGTTTTCGTAGAGCGACAGCGAGTCGTCTACCTGCAAACCAGAGTAGTCGCGCCACTTGTCAGGATAACCTATCTTTATGATGAAGTTCTGGAGCTTGTCCTTAGCCTGCTCCTTTGTGGCCTGACCCATCCATGTCGCCTCGTCGATGCGCTGTGCGAGCGCTGTCTGCAGGTTGTGCACCAGCTCCAGCATGCGCTTCTTGCTTGACTCAGGGAAGTATTTCTCCACATACATCTTGCCGATAGCCTCACCCAGCACGCCGCTGACAGCACCTACGCTGCGCTTCCAGCGCGGACGATCCTGGCTCACACCGCTCAGCACTGAGCTGAACTTGAAGGCTGCGGCGCGGAAGTCGTCGCTCAGAGTGCCAGTGCCGCTTGATATGACGCGCGACTCTGCGTATGCCTTCAGGTCGTCAAGCGGAGTCTCTGCCAATATCTTCTCCACCTCGTGAATAGGCTCTGGCTGTCCGAGGTCTACCGCGTCAAATGCGGGGAAGCCCTGTGCCAGGAACACGTTCCCCCAGTCTATGCCTGGGTAATCGGTGATAAGCTGCAGATAACTCATCTTGTGGTAGTTGGCATTGATGTCGCGCAGCTTCACCGCGCCATAGCTTGCCTTTGCCAGACGAGTCTCGATAGCCATCACAGCATCGGTCTTTTTCTTTGCCGTAGCCTCGTCGTTGCCCACGAGTTTGAACAGTGTGGTGAGCAGCTCCTTGTATGCCTCGCGCACCTTCACGGTCTGTTCGTCGTCGTTGAGATAGTAGTCGCGCTCGCCAAGACCGAGTCCACCCTGTCCCACAGCTACGATATTCATTGAAGCATTGCGCTGGTCGGCGCCCACGCCCATATCAAACAACATTGCGCCGATGCCCTCATAGTCGAGCTGTGAAGATACATACTGGAACTCATGTATATTCTTTATAGCAGCCACCTTGTCGAGATAAGGCTTCAGTGGAGCCGCACCCTCGCGGTTAAGGCGCACGCTATCCATCATCAGGTTGTAGATGCTACCTATCTTCTGACCCAGCGAGCCCTTCTGCTGGGGCTTCGATGCGAACTCATTGATGAGTCCCTGTATGCGCTTCTGGTTCTGTTCCTCGAGGTCGACGAACGCTCCGTTCATTGGGTGTTCGGCGTCGAGAGGATGGCTTTTCATCCATCCGCCTGCCGCATAGCGGTAAAAATCGTTGCCAGGCTTTACCGACAGGTCCATATTTGCCTTGTCGATGCCCGATCCAAGTGTCTGCTGTGCAAATGCCGACGTAGCGGCGAGCGACAGCGACAACAGTAACAGTCTTGTCTTCATGTTTATCTTTTGTTGAATAAATATTTGTCTTTTGTTGAATAAATGTTTGTCTTTTTGACGAATAATGTTATATGCTTACATCACAATAGTTTTACCAGCACTCTGTCTTTTAGACGCTGCAAAAGTACAAATTGCTACAGAAACGAGCAAGAAAATATAAAGAAAAAGGCACCCCTCTCCTTTTTTAGAGACTGGATGCCTTAGTCTGTCCATATCCGACAGAACACCATTCCGTAATCTCCATCACAGATTGGTCTTATATTTCGACACGAAATCAGACGGCGTCAGCACCTCAATGTCAGAGAAAGTGAAGTCCTTTACATTTCTTGTAACTATGCAATCAGCCCCGACAGACTTTGCAGAGCAATACTGCACGGCATCTTCAAAGTCGTTAGCCCGTAGGTTGATGGCAGCATCCACCTCACTTTCCGTCACCGGCGAGACGCTCAGCAGTTCTCTAATCTCAGAGAAGCAATCGTACAACGAGTCACCAGTGAATCTTTTCCTTGCTATATATGCAATATTAGAGAACGACAACGACGACATATACAGGCCACACAGCCCGTTATACCCCATTGCCATAATCAATCTTGCGTCTTCGAAGAAGCTCTCTCTACTAAGCAAGAAGTCAAGCACCACGTTGGTATCGACAAATACTTTCCTCATTTGTACTTCTCCATCAGGTAGTTTAACCTCTCGTCCTCCGAGTCTTCCACGCCAGCAAGACATCCTCCCAACTTCTCCAAATGGGGAGGAAGCTGAAGTCCCGCGGCCTTATCCGTTGTCGTTGGCGCCTGAAACTTCGTCAGCAGTCCCTCTACAAGCTGCTTAAAACTGATGTTATGCAGTTTGGCATACGCCGCAGCCTCCGGATATTGGTTGGCGTCTATTATTATCGTATTCATGTCTAAACCAGTTTAATACATATAATCTGTGACAAATTTAGCTCTTTCATTTCACATTTACAAGTGTTTTTCAGAAAATGTTTCCACATTCCCCTATTCCTCACTTCGCCTCCACTTCCTTCCAAGCAGCCACCACATCGTCGATGGCAATGCCCAGTAGACGCATCTGTCTGAACATGTCGGGCAGCGCGTTGTGCATGAAAGCGCGTCGTCGCGAGTTTAGAATCTGTGCGCTGGCGCCTGCCGTGACGAAGTATCCCATGCCGCGGCGGTTGTATATTATGCCGTCGCGCGCCAGTGTGTCGTATGCCTTGACGGCGGTATTGGTGTTCACCTCCATCGCCACAGCATATTCGCGCACGCTCGGCACCCTGTCGTCGTCGCCGTAGGTGCCAGCCAATATCTCGTCACACAGGCGGTCTGCCATTTGCAGATATATCGCTTTGTCGTTGTTGAAAGTCATAAGCCTACACGTTTATCCATTTACCATTGACTATCTGGAGTCTGCAGAACATGCGATAAGACAGCCACACGTTGAACAAGGCAACCGCTGTCACCACTGCCGCCGCTCCATAGCACAACGCGACAGAATTGTATAGCATCTGCATAAACAGTTCTTCATAGTTAGAAACGAAGCACGCCACGCCGAACGCCCACATCCAGAAGAGCACAAACAGCACCACAAACGCTATGGCGACACGCATGCGACGCAGCAAAATGCCGAAGACCATGAACACGGAGCACACCCACAGCCACACCGTCTTGCCCAAGACCGTCATGGCAGCAGCCACCCCGCTGACGTTCTGCTCCAGTCCGTCGATGCGTACCAGCGTGTTTTCCGACACCGTGTCGCTGAAAAACTGTGCGAAAAACACCGGGACGCCCCATCCGCAGTACTTCATCCATCCTAACGACTGACACAGCACCCATCTCACCGTGTCGCCCGCCACGACAGCGGCAAGCACTACAAGCGCGCCCCCACCTACTGCCCATAGCACACGCGCCACAAACTTCTCAAGAGCTGTAGCAGGCAACATGAGCATGGTGAGCCTTGCACGGCGGTCTACAGACGTGGTGCCCATGAAGCTACCACACTGCGCTGCCACGAGACAAACGAAGCCCACATGGAACAGCGACATGGTATAGTCTACCCCCTCAGAGCTGTTCGTCATCGGCATAAACATAAACTCTCCTATCACTACGAGCACAAAGCACGTGCCAAACAGCCTCATCATGGTGTTGCCACACGCCCGGTACATCCAGTTCATCAATGCGCCGAAGCGCTTTATGTCAAACATACTGTTTCTCATAATCGTAACCTCACATTTATATAGTTTCACAATTGCCACAGCCACACGCCGCGCCGTCCATACCAATCTTGCCCGCCGCTACAGCGTCGAACAGCAGTTCGAGGTTAAGCTCCGTCTCAGCGTCGCCACTCTTGCGCTCCGTCACCACGGCACAGCCCTGTAGCGCCTGCTCCGCATACACCACATCACTCATGTCGTCGCCCGCCTTGCGCACACCGAAGCAGTACTTCTCACACACGTCTGCCACCGCCGCGTCAAGCGCCTTGCGCCCATTGTCTACAATCACAACATGATCGAGCAGCGCCTCCACGTCGTGAACCTGATGAGTAGAGATGACAATGATGCGGTCGTCGGTCATGCAGCGCGCCACCACCTTGCGAAACTGGCTCTTCGATGGAATGTCCAACCCGTTTGTCGGCTCATCCATGAGCAGCACACGTGTGCCGGCAGCGAGCGCAAAACTCATATACACCTTCTTCTTCTGGCCCATCGACAGCTTGCCAAGACGCAGGTCGGCAGGCAGCTCAAAGTCGCTAAGACACTGCATCGCCACCTCGCGACTGAAGTGAGGATAGAACGGTTCGTTCATGCTGATGTACTGGTCGAGCGTAGTGTCGGGCAGGTCAAACTCTTCTGGCACGATGAATATGTCGCGCAACACCTCCACACTGCGCTGGCAGGTGTCTGCCCCGTCGAGCGTGATGGTGCCACCCTTCGGTCGCAACAGACCGCTTATGAGGTAGAGCAGCGTGCTCTTGCCCGACCCGTTTTTGCCCAGCAGTCCGTATATGCCGCCTTGTCTGAAGCGCATGCTAAACTGCGAATACAAGAGATGTTGCCCCTTGTAACTGAAGTCAATGTTCTGAATGTCTATCATAACCTTATGTTTTAAAAGTCGATTCTCACCTACCGTTTCCACCATCCGCACGCACCTTATAATAAAGGTAAACGAAAGGAGAAACGGCGTACTACCGTAATAGTACACCACAAAAGTATATTCTTTTCATGAAACGACCAAACTTTCAGCCTCTTTTTTTTCGTTTCGCCCCTAATTTTTAACATTTCTGCCCGTTCACACCCCATCCACCGTGCTTTCAGTCATAATGTACAAATTCTGCGACACGCCACCGACACTCCCTCACGCCCCTCCCCTTGCCGACGCAGCCACACACCGCCATGCGCCACGAAGCCAGCAAAGCCCATCATGCCACCACCCTGTCACAAACCCCAAAAATCAAAAAGAAAGCGAAACCGCGGTTTTCACAACTTTATGTCAGAAACCGACGGCTTTTCGTGACGCCAATTCTTAACGTCTGTTAAACACCACACGACATTGCCATTAAGCCCATTTGAGCTCGTCACTACGGCCCTTTGACGTCGCCACTACGGCTCTTTGACATCGTCAAAAAGGCGCTATCATTTTGTCAAACAGCCCCTTTCACAAATCCGATACGCTGCGGCGCCATTTACCCCACACCCCGCCACCGACAAATGAAGCAACGACGGCAGCGCCATGAGGCAGAAACGGCAATAAAAAAAATAGTAAGATAGTACAAGAAAATGAGAATAAAAAAAGTTGCGCGGTATGTTTTTAATCGCTAACTTTGCACCATCAAAATACGCCGAAGGACAACCGGTAGACAAATTCACATCACTATTCCTATATAAAAATTGACACTCCTGCCGTCTGCCTAACGTGCAACGGCAGGAGCTTTCATTTCCCACATATAGTCGTCTTAACCTAAGACGATGTGAATAAGGCAGATACGAGGCAGCGACAACACCGCCGACGCAGCGTCAGGTCTCCTGACTGCGATACTGCGACGGCGTGACACCCATTACCTTCGTAAATATGCGCGTAAAGTAAGCGGCGTCGTCGAAGCCCATGACCGTGGCTATGTCGCTGAGCTTCATGTCCGACAGTTCTATGTACTGACACGCCTTCTGCACCTTCAGACGTATAAAATAGGTAATGGGCGAGATGCCCGTCTCGCTGTGAAAGAGCATGGAGAAGTGCGACTGCGAGTAGTGGAAATGCTCCGCAATCTCGCCAAGTCGCAAGTTATGGTGCACGTTTTCATGCATGTAGTGTATCACACGGTTGGAGAACGAGTCGTCGTGGCGACGCACCATGTTGATGTGTCGGTACTGCGGCAGGAGCACAAACGAGGCGAGAAACGCCTGTAGACACGCCGACGAGTAAATCATGAAGTCGAGCGTGTAAGCCATCGAAAACGACGCGTACAGCTCTTCGAACATGTCAAAGCGGTGTTGCAGTCGCGAGTTGTCGTTGGGTTCGATAGCCATCGGCTCACGTCCGCGGTCGACATAAAAGTCAGCCTGGTCGCCACGAAAGTGCAACCAGTAGATGGTCCAGGGCTCGTCGTCTGACGACCCGAAAGCGTAGGGCACATGAGGAGGCAGTATGATGTAGCTGTTGGCACACAGGTCGTAGCGTCTGCCGTCCACCTCACACCATCCACGCCCCGCCGTGCAGTAGATGAGCATGGCGTAGTCGGTGCCTTCGGGCTTCTGTACGAAGTGATATTTCACACGTGGGAAAAACCCTATCTTACGCAAGTAGAGAGGGCGCACCATAGGGTGGGACTCATATTGACGCAGCACACTGTCGGGCAACGACAGCAACCGCTCGTTCTTAAAACCTTCTTTCATTCTTAATACAAGACGTGAAACATTCGTGGCTGGCGACACGCCAAACAGACATGTCGCTGCCGCGATGCAAAAATAAGACAATCTGCCCACTTACGCAAGACAAGAGCGCAAAAAAGCAGAACACCACCCCACACATCAACAGCAAAAAACTATCATAAACATTGACACGCGCCGGCAACCCCTGGCGCAAGACTACAAGACATACTCACTATGAGAAAAAGCAATTACGACAAGTTCCCGGCTACAGCCATAGAGGGCGACATCTACTCCGGATGGCAAGCCATACGCTCGCGCCTCGCTGCCGCAGCCGCCGACAAGGGCGACAACTGCACCATAACGGTGGAGTGTTATCAGGGCGTAGACCACGAAGAGCTGCGCCGCGAGCTGGCACTGCTGCCCGCCGCACAGTTTGTAGATACTGCCACCCTGTTCAGACCCGTGCAGGAAATGCGCGACCTGACGCAGCCGTGGATTACCGACGACCGCCTGTTCGGCTACAGGGCGCGGTTCTCCTACGCCGACTTCCTCGACAGCAGCAAGGTGGAGGCGACACGCCAGCGCCTCAACGGTGCCGAGGGGCTGACCATCGTCTACGGCCACGGTGCCGCCACGGTGTGTCCCGACGCCGACATCACGGTCTATGCCGACATGCCTCGTTGGGAGATACAGATGCGCCAGCGCCGCCACGTCATAAGCAACCTCGGCGTAGACAATGCCGACGAGATGCCGTCGAAGCAGTACAAGCGCGGCTATTTCCTCGACTGGATAGTGTGTGACAACCTCAAGAAGCAGCTGTTCACGACCATAGACTTCTGGCTCGACACCACCATCGCCTGCCAGCCACAGATGATAACGGGCGACACGATGTGTCGCGGACTGGAGAAGACCGCCCACACACCGTTCCGCGTGGTGCCGTTCTTCGACCCAGCGCCGTGGGGCGGACAGTGGATGAAGGAGGTGTGTGGCCTCGACCCCACGCAGTCAAACTACGGTTGGTGCTTCGACTGTGTGCCAGAGGAGAACAGTCTCTACCTCTCTGTCAACGGCACACGCTACGAGATGCCGTCAAACAACCTCGTGTTCTACAAGACCCGCGACCTGTTGGGCGCACCCGTAGAGGCACGTTTCGGACAAGATTTCCCCATACGCTTCGACTTTCTCGACACCATGGGCGGCGGCAACCTCAGTCTACAGGTACACCCCACGACGCAATACATACGCGACACGTTCGGCATATACTACACTCAGGACGAGAGCTACTATCTGCTCGATGCAGAAGAGGGCGCCACGGTCTATCTCGCCTTGAAGAGCGGCACACGTCCGCAGGACATGATTGACGCGCTGAACCATGCGCAGCAGACTGGCGAGGCGTTTGACGCGGAGCGCTATGTCAACCGCTGGCCCGCAAAGAAGCACGACCATTTCCTCATACCCGCAGGCACCATACACTGCTCCGGAGCCGGCGCCATGGTGTTGGAAATCAGTGCCACACCGAGCATATTCACCTTCAAACTCTACGACTGGGGACGCCTCGGCCTCGACGGGCTGCCCCGCCCCATCAACATAGCACACGGTTCGCACGTCATACAGTGGGAGCGCGACACGGAGTTTGCACGCCGTGAGCTGGTCAACTGTGTGGTGCCGACAGGCGAGGGCGACGGATGGCGCGAGGAACGAACCGGACTACACGAGAACGAGTTTATAGAGACGCGCCGACAGTGGTTCACCAAGACCGTCACCCTACACACGGATGGCAGCGTGAACGTGCTCAACCTCGTCGAAGGCGACGAGGCGGTGGTGGAGAGTCCGAGCGGAGAGTTTGAACCGTTCGTGGTACACTACGCCGAGACTTTCATCGTGCCAGCATGTGTAGGGACATACACCATACGCCCATGCGGACTGTCGGAGGGTAAAGAGTGTGGCACGATAAAAGCAAATGTGAGATTCCACAACTAAACAACAATACTATTATGAGAAAAAGACTTCTGACACTGCTGCAATGCGCAGCACTGCTGTGTCCGGCTACCGCCAAAGACTACACGCAATATGTCAACCCCAACCTCGGCGTGACACACAGCCGATGGTTCTTCTATACCCCTGCCGCCATGCCATTCGGAATGGCGAAACTGGGACCCTCTACCAACGGCACATACGGCAACGCCAACGGATGGGAGGCGGTGGGCTACCAGGACGACCACCGCACGATAGACGGATTCCCATGTCTGCACGAGTTTCAGGTGGGCGGCATAGCGCTGATGCCTGTCACTGGTGAGGTGAAGACAGTGCCCGGCAAGGTGGAAGACGCCTCGACAGGCTTCCGCGGCGCCTTCGACAAAGCGTCGGAGCTATCGACCGCCGGCTACTACCGCGTACACCTTACCGACTACGATGTGACCACGGAGCTGACCGCCACGCTGCGCACGGGCTTCCAGCGCTACACGTTTCCACAGAGCGACAACGCCCACATACTGTTCAACATCGGCAACCGCCAGGGCGAGAGCGGCGCAGCTATCGATGCCATGATTCGCCAGACCAGCGACCACGAGATAGAGGGTTACGTCATAACGAAGCCCGAATATGTGAAGAAATATCAGCCCGACGCTGTCGTGCCGATGTATTTCCACGCATGGGTGAGCAAGGCGCCGAAGGGCACAAGGGTGTTCATACAGGGTCAGTCGCCGAAAGACGGCAAGGAGATAAAGGGTGCGGGAGCCATCATGGCACTCGACTTCTCTACACATAAGGGCGAACAGATTGTGGTGAAGGTCGGCCTGTCATACACCTCCATAGCGAACGCACGCCTCAACTTCGAAGCCGAGGCTGCCAAGACAAGCTTTGACAAGGCACGTGCCGCAGCACGTAAGTCATGGAACGAGTACATGGGGCGCATCAGCGTGACCGACGGTTCGACCGCCAACCTGACGAAGTTTTACACGGGTCTCTACCACGCTCTGCTCGGACGAGGACTGGCATCTGACATCAACGGCGCCTATCCAAAGAACGACGGCACCGTGGGACAGATTGCGCTCGACGCCAACGGACGTCCGCAGCACAACCACTACAACACCGACGCCATCTGGGGAGCATACTGGAACCTCACACCACTGTGGGCAATGGCTTACCCCGAATACTACGCCGACTTCATAAGCAGCCAGCTGCTCGTCTACAAAGACGCGGGATGGCTCGGCGATGGCATTGCTGCCAGCCGCTATGTGTCGGGCGTGGGCACAAACATGATGCCTATCGTGTTTGCTGGAGCATATAACAGCGGCATACGCGGCTACGATGTGGAGACAGCATATGAGGCAGCACTGAAGAACGAGATGTGTGGCGAAAACCGCCCCGAGGGTGCCGGCAAGACCGATGTGGAGCTGTTTACGAAGCTCGGCTATGTGCCGTTCAACGACAGCATAACGTTCGGCACACACAAGCGCGGCTCACAGTTCTGCGCCTCTCACACACTGGAATACAGCTTCAGCAGCTATGCCACGGCACAGTTTGCGAAGGCTCTCGGCAAGACCGCAGACTACGAGCGCCTTATGAAGTTGTCTAACGGCTGGACAAACCTGTTCGACGACAGTCTGAAACTCATACACCCGCGTGGCATGGATGGCAAGTTCCTGCCCAACTTCAAACCCACGGAGCCGTGGCGCGGCTTCCAAGAGGGCAACGCTGTGCAGTACACGTTCTTTGTTCCGCAAAACCCTGTGAAGCTGGTAGGCATGGTAGGACGCGACCGTTTCAACACTACGCTCGACAACATATTCACACAGTCGCGCAAGACGCTATTCTCTGGCGGCACCGTGTCGGAGGCGTTTGCAGGACTCGAAAGCCTGTACAACCAGGGCAACCAGCCCTGTCTGCACACCTCGTGGCTCTTCAACTTCTCTGGCAAGCCGTGGCTGACACAGAAGTGGACCCACATCATCTGCGATGAGTTCTATGGTCTGACCGGCGAACACGGCTACGGCTACGGCCAAGACGAAGATCAGGGACAGCTCGGAGCGTGGTATGTGCTCGCCTCTATGGGTCTGTTCGACGTGCAAGGTGGCGCTCCCATGCGCCCGACCTACCAGATTGGCAGCCCCATGTTTGACGAGGTGAAGGTGAAACTCAGCCCTGTGAACTCCAAAGGCAAGTACTTCGTCATAAAGACCGACAAGAAAGGCACAAACAACTACTACGTGCAGAAAGCCACTCTCAACGGCAAACCGCTCGACAACTGCTGGCTCTACCGCGACGAAGTGTATAGCGGCGGCGTGCTGAAGCTTGAGATGGGCGACAAGCCTGCCGAGAACTGGGGCACCGCCACGACGCCCTCGTGTCCGCAATAAGGACTATTGGGTGGCAAAAACTAACATTTGAAGATGTAAAAATTCATATTTGAGATTATATAAACAGAAAAAAAGGGAAGGGCCGTGAGGTTCTTCCCTTTTTTCTTAATATCTTTTATCAGCCGTGCACCGCACTGCCTCTCATCCATCGTCCGCGCACAAGGCGGATGAGGAACATCGTGCCTCGGAACGTGAGTTCTATCGCCATGGCTACCCACACGCCCTTCAGACCGTAGCGCGGGGCAAGCGCCGCAGCAAGCGAGAGGCGCACACACCACATCGACACAAGGTTGATGAGCATCGGGCGCAACGTGTCGCCAGCGCCGACACACACGCAATAGACCACTATGGAGGCGGCAAACATTGGCTCGGCATAGGCTTCTATGCGCAGACTCATGATGCCGAGTTGCTGAATCTCGGTCACAGGGGTGAGCAGCGACATCATCTCTGGCGCAAAAACATACATCACCAAGCCCATGACAGCCATGACAGCCATGCCTAAGGCGGTAGTGATGTAGGCGAAACTACGGCACACATCGTCGCGCCCGGCGCCGCGGCTCTGTCCCACGAGGGTGGTGGCAGCGTCGCCGATGCCGTAGCCCGGCATGTAGCACAGGCTCTCTGCGGTGATGGCGAAGGTGTTGGCGGCAATGGCAATGTTGCCGAGTGGCGCCACAATCATGGTGCTGACAATCTGTGCTCCGTTCATAAACACCGACTGCATAGCCATCGGCGACCCTATCTTCAGCGCGCTACGCACATACTGCCCCATCCACTTGAACAGCCCGCCGTCTTGTCGCAGGTTGAGTATAGAGCTACGGAAGATGGCGTAATAGCCCTGTACAGCAGCGCCACAGATAATGGCAAGCGATGTGCCCAATGCCGCACCAGGCACTCCCCACCCCATGACGAAAATGAAGAAGAAGTTGAACACCACGTCAAGCGCACACACCATGACGCTCACAATGCTTGGTATCTTCATGTTACCGGCACACTTCAGCATGGCGCCGCATAAGCCAGAGAGCTGAAAGAAAGGCACGGTGAGGGCGAAAATAAGGAAATAAGCCGACGACATGGGGGCGATGTCAGCACCACCTCCAAGCCAGTAGGGCAGCTGACGAAACACCATCAGTCCTACGAGTGAGATGGCGAAGCTCACGAAAGCAGTGCCCATGATGGCGTTGCGGAACACGTCGCGGGCGCGTCGGAAGTCGTTGGCGCCGATGTAATGTGCCACCTGTACGGAGAAGCCCATAGACGCGGCATTGGTGATGCTACCCATCAGCCACGTGGTGCTCTCCATCAGACCGATGCTTGCCGACGCCTCCGCACCGAGATGGCCCACCATAGCGGCGTCGATGAAGAACATCATCACGCTCGTGACCTGCGCAAGTATGGACGGGACGCTAAGCCCCCAAATGAGGCTTAGCTTCTCTCCCATCGTCAACGGCAGCCCGTTGCGTATGTTTGCCAATAGTGCGTCGCTTCTGTTCATATCTGCTTTACTGCTAATATCCTTGTTCCTCGTCTACTTATCTACTTGTCAACAAATCTACTTGTCTACTCGTCTACTTGTCACTTGTCTACTCGTCTACTTGTCACTCGTCACTTGTCAACTCGTCTACTCGTCACTCGTCAACTCGTCTACTCGTCACTCGTCAACTCGTCAACTTAAATAAAAATATACTTCATAACAAACAGCACCGCCAGCACACAGATAGTAACGTTGAGTTTTCTCCAGTTGCCACACAACGCGTTGATGGCTACATAGGATATCATGCCACACAAGATGCCGTCGGAGATGCTGTAGGTCAGCGGCATCATCACGATGGTGATAAATGCAGGGATGGCTTCAGCATAGTTGTTGAGGTCGATGTCCTTGACCGGGCTGAGCATGAACAGTCCCACGATGACCAACACGGGAGTGGTGGCAGCAGCAGGGATGGACAGGAACAGCGGCGCAAAGAACAGTGCCACAACAAAGCAGACAGCTGTAGAGAAAGCAGTGAGACCCGTACGACCACCCTGTGCCACACCAGCAGCACTCTCTACGTAGGTGGTGGTGGTGCTTGAACCCAAACATGCGCCAGCCATAGTTGCCACGGCGTCTGCCATGAACGCCTTGTTGAGTCCGGGAATACGGCCGTCAGGACGCATCATGCCAGCCTTTGTACACACGCCAACGAGCGTGCCCATGGTGTCGAACATGTCGATAAACAGGAAGGTGAACACCACAATCACCATGTCGATGGTCAGTATGTTGTGGAACTCGAACTGGCAGAAGATGGGAGCGATAGACGGCGGTGTGTCGACAATGCCATTAAACGACGTTATATTCATAGGAATGCCAATAAGGGCGGTGCCGAGAATGCCGATAAGAAGCGAGCCTGGCACGCGTCTGATGACAAGCACCGAGGTCAGCACGATGCCTATGACACCGAGCAATGCCGACCCATGGGTCATGTCGCCGATAGTCACATAGGTTGCCGAGTTTTCCACAATGATGCCTGCATTCTTCAGACCGATGAACGCTATGAACAGTCCTATGCCTGCGCCGATGGCGCGCTTGAGGGTGGCAGGGATGGCGTCGACGATGAGGGTGCGCACCTTTGTGACAGTGAGCAGCACAAAGAGGAAGCCCTCTATGAGTATGGCGGTGAGCGCAAACTGCCACGAATAGCCCATCGTGAGGCACACGGTGAACACGAAGAAGGCGTTAAGACCCATGCCCGGCGCCAGTCCGAACGGCTTTTTGGCGTAGAACGCCATGAGGAGCGTGCCCACTATCGCGGCGAGCGCCGTAGAGGTGAACACGGCGTTGGTGTCCATGCCCTTTGACGCGAGGCTTGAGAAGATGTTCGGATTGACGGCAAGAATGTATGCCATTGTGAGGAATGTCGTGACGCCAGCCATCACTTCCGTCTTTACCTTGTGCTTCGAGGCGTCGAAGCCGAAGAGTTTTTCTAACATGATGTTATATGTTTTTGTTCTTTTTTATATTTGTCTTTCATCATAGGGCGCCCTGTTCCACAAGCAGAGGCGGACGCCGTGTGACGACCGTATGGCGTTAGAAGTCCCACTTTATGCCAAGACAGGGACGGCACTTAAAGCCTGGTGTAGAGCCAAAATTGTTGGTAAGCTCTATCTCTGAGCCTACGCTGAGATTGTCTACACCGAAATGTTGGCCTACGTTGTACCACAGCTGCGGCTCGGTAATGAACACGGTGCTCTTCTTTTCCCACTCGCCATCGTCGTTCAGGCAGTCGTGGTCTTCCCACCAGAAGTCGGCAAAGCCGTCAAACTTTAGGCCCTTCACGCCGAACAGATCGTTCATTGCCCACACGGCGGTGAGCTGCATTGGCACGTCGCTCGAGTGTTTTCTTACATTCTTGTACAGCACTTTGAGGTTCAAGGTGTTCTTATAGTCTTTGCTGTGAAGGAAGTAGTCGAGACCCACGAGCACAGCGTTGTTGATAGGGTAAGAACGTGTGATGCCACCGTTGTACTCTACCTGCAGGCTCAGAGCCTTCAACGGAGACTCATGCCAGAAGTTAAGGCAACGCGCAATCTCAAGATAGGTGCCGCCAGGAGCGAGGTTTGGGCCCTCGACATGCTGGTCGTAGTTGAAATCGTGGTCTACAAAGAAGTAGGTATTACCCCACTTGTCGGCCTTGAACATCTCAAGTGTGAGCGTCATAAACTTGCGGTCGCTGCCGAAATCGTAGAACAACTGTGCGTTGACCTGTGCGCTTGACTTTGCAGGCACGAGCAACAGCATAAGTAGCAAAGAGGCCATTATGGCCAGTCTGTTGGCTTTCATTTTACGGATGTGTTTTATTTGTTAGTTGGTTGTTTATCTAATATTTACGAGGCGGATGACGCATCGCATAATCTCTACGCCTCTTTCTTCGTCTTAGGGAGCACAAGGTTAAGCACCACGCCCACCACGGCAGACAGTCCGATGCCCGAGATGGCAAACGAACCGCTGGACAACACGGCGCCGCCGAGACCCATAGTGAGCATGACGGAGATGATGATGACGTTGCGTGTGTCGTTCATGTCCACCTTGTTCTGCATGAGATTCTGTACTCCTACGCTTGCGATGGTGCCGAACAAGAGCAGCATGATGCCGCCAAGCACAGCCTGGGGTATGCTCTGAAGCAGTGCGCTGAGCTTACCAACGACAGAGAAGCAGATGGCGGTGGCTGCCGAGATGCGTATGACGGCGGGCGATGTGATTTTCGTTATAGACATGGCACCCGTCACCTCCGAGTAAGTGGTCTCTGGCGGACCGCCAAGAAAGGCGGAGGCAAGACAAGCGCAACCGTCGCCCAGCATGGTGCGGTGTATGCCGGGATCGGCAACGAAGTCTTTCTTTGCGACTGCTCCCACCACGTACACGTCGCCGATATGTTCAAGCACTGGGGCTATGGCGACAGGAATCATGTAAAGGAACGGCGCCCATTGGAAATGGGTTATGGTATCGAAATGGACGGGCATGGCAATCCACGAAGCAGCAGCGACGCCTGAGAAATCGACCTTATTCATCGCCACAGCGACAACATAGCCCACAAGAATGCCCGATATTATAGGCACAAGTTTAAGCATACCGCGGCTGAAGGTGAGCACCACTATGGCAGTGATGAGTGCTACGAAAGCAAGCATCCAGTCGGTTTTTGCCATGTTCACAGCACTGCCTGAGAGCGAAAGGCCGATAAGTATGATTACTGGTCCTATCACCACGGGCGGGAATATGCGGTCTAGGAACCGCTTGCCCTGCCACTTCACGAGGGCACTCATCACGAAATAGACCAGCGACACGGCGGTAAGACCTGCCAATGTGCCGGGCAAGCCCCACTGTTTTGTTGCAGCAATGATGGGCGCGATGAACGCAAACGACGACCCAAGAAAGATGGGCACCTTGCCTTTGGTAACGAAATGGAAAATGAACGTGCCCAGACCTGCTGTAAACAGCGCCGTGGCGGGATCGATGCCGATAAGCAACGGCACGAGCACAGTAGCTCCGAAGGCGACAAACAGGAACTGTACTCCCACCACCGTCTTCTTCACTAACGAAAGGTTTTCTGTATTCATAGAAAGTAAAAATGTTATTCTCTCAACCCGACTGTATGACTGCACGCGCGCCACCGACAAACACTGCTCGTCTCGCTACTGTCAAACAAATATCCTGCGGCACATGAAAGAAAACAGCCGAAAGTCTTCTGTGAGAAAAACTTTCGGCTGTCTCTGTGTCGCGACGGCAGCATTTCACCATCCGTCGCCGTTATCTATAACTCGTTTATCGTTAACACTTTGTGCAACTTTTGTGAGTATTGAACCTTGTAGCCGACCTGTAACGTCTTGTAGCACAGCGTTGCATCTTATTCAATTGTCGCTACAAAGTTAGCACAAAACCTTTAAATAAAAGAACTTTCCCGATGTATTAACACAAACTTTATCCAAAACTGATGAGGTTTGCAGGCTACCGTCGTGTCGAAACCACACAACGCAACGATGCACCAACATCAGCTCTCGTCCTCCGCCTAATCGCGTCTGAAGATGTCGCGCGTGTAGACTTTCTCCTCCACGTCTTTCAGACTGTCGTCGAAGCGGTTGGCAATGATAGCCTTGCTCTGTGCCTTAAACTGCGACAAGTCGTTGACGACACGGCTGCCGAAGAATGTGGTGCCATCAGCGAGCGTAGGCTCATAGATTATGACCTCGGCACCTTTGGCCTTTATGCGCTTCATGATGCCCTGTATGGCAGACTGTCGGAAGTTGTCGGAGTTAGACTTCATGGTCAGTCGATAGACGCCTATCACACAGTTGCCAGGCTCTGTCCCGTACTGGTTGTTGCTCGTGTAGTCGTACCAGCCCGCCTTGCGCAGCACGGCATCGGCTATATAATCCTTACGCGTGCGGTTCGACTCCACAATGGCTGTCATCATGTTTTGCGGTACATCCTGGTAGTTTGCCAACAGCTGCTTGGTGTCCTTAGGCAGACAGTAGCCGCCGTAGCCGAAGGAGGGGTTGTTGTAATGTGACCCGATGCGCGGGTCCAGTCCCACGCCCTCTATAATGGCCTGCGAGTCAAGACCCTTCATCTCGGCATAGGTGTCAAGCTCGTTGAAGTAGCTCACACGCAGGGCGAGGTAGGTATTGGCAAACAGTTTCACTGCCTCCGCCTCTTTCATTCCAACAAAAAGCGTCGGTATGTCTTCCTTAATGGCACCCTCCTGCAAGAGCGCAGCAAACGTATGGGCTGCCTCCTCAAGCTTCTTCACATCCGTCACCGACTCTATCGCCCGGTTCTCTGTCTCAAACTCTGGCTTGTCTATAATCTTGGGATAGCCCACTATGATGCGACTCGGGTAGAGATTGTCGTACAGCGCCTTGCTCTCACGCAGGAACTCAGGCGAAAACAGGAGATTGAGCTGCGCGACACCCTGCTTGGCATACTTCAAGTAAAGGTTGCGAGTATAGCCGACGGGGATGGTAGATTTTATGACCATGACGGCGTCAGGGTTCACCTCCAACACCAGGTCTATGACCTCCTCCACGTGTGTGGTGTCAAAATAGTTTTTTACCGGGTCGTAGTTGGTAGGTGCGGCGATTACCACAAAGTCAGCATCGGCATAGGCAGACCTGCCGTCAAGCGTGGCGACGAGGTCCAAAGGCTTCTCTGTCAGATACCGTTCTATATAGTCGTCTTGTATCGGCGAAATCTTATTGTTCAGCTTCTCCACCTTCTCAGGAATTACATCTACGGCTGTCACATGATGGTGCTGCGACAACAGGGTGGCAATGCTCAGACCAACGTAGCCTGTGCCTGCCACGGCGACCTTTATGTCTTTAAAATCACGCATATATTATGTTTGATTTGGTTTACTATGTCCTTGAAAAACACGGACTATGTTACAAAGTTACATTTTTTCTTTCTTTTACTACCTTTTCGCAGCATATTATTTTTCAAAAGACATTTTTTTGCCACAAAGACAATACACCCCTGTCCCAGGAACGCCCACGCTGACATGCGTCCCCTTCGTCCCTGTCGTGATTTTCGCACCACGCGGTCCTATGCTCACACTCGTACTTTTCTTTCCGAAGTTCACGCGGACGCCCGGCAATATCTTTATTGATTTTCTGAAAAATGTTGTCATATCAATTGGCTTAAGTTTTACAAAGATAGTGCAAACCGAAGGCAATGAAGCTCGCTTCAATTGCTGAGGTGCAGCCTATCTTATGCAAAGATAGTGCAAAAACACCATTCAGCCCCACATTATCTCCCAACATTTTCGCTTTAAATAATCCGCTGACCCTGAATAATCCGTTTGACCCGCCGTTAGGGTGAAGACTATATTGTGGAAATAAAAAAGTCGAAACTCTTTGAAGAATTTCGACTTTGTAGTTGCGGAGGCAGGACTCGAACATGCGACCTCCAGGTTATGAGCCTGGCGAGCTACCAACTGCTCCACTCCGCGATATCCAATTGCGTCAACGATAGGCTCGTTTCTCAATTGCGATGCAAAGGTACTGTTTTTTTCCGAGATAGCAAAATATTTTACGCACAAATAGTTGTTTTGCGTGCATTATTAACATATATCAACTTGTAAGAGGCGTTTACGAGCAGCAATTTGCTCCTTTTGTCATCAGTTTTGAAAACAAGTGACATCATAACCGGCAACCGACGAAACAACTTCCAACATGCCTTATCCCATACAGACCGTCTACTACAACCACCGACGATGACAAACAGAACGAACACCAAGAGGCCTCTATCACATACAAATCGACTGCTATAGCCTCCGCAGTCAAACCAATGAAACGAACGCCAGTAGCCTTTATGCCTGCTGTTCGTCGGCAGCAAGCTCCTCTGGTACTGAGTCTTTGCGATAAATCTTATATCCCGTCATAGCCACGATGACGCTCATCAGTGGCGAAATGATGTTGAAGAAGCAGAATGGCAGATAAGTGAACGTGGCGACACCGAGCACCGTACTCTGCGTCATGCCACACGTGTTCCACGGCACAAGCACCGACGTCACCGTCACGGCATCCTCTGTTGTGCGACTCAGCAGGCGGCGCTCATACCCCTCACGGTCGTAGACATCACGGAACATGTTACCCGACAGCAATATACACAGATATTGGTCGGCGATAGCGAGGTTGAGCATCAGACCCGTCGCCGCTGTGCTGCCGACGAGCGATGTGCGTCCTTTTACAAGATGTATGAACAGACGAGTGATGCCACCCACCATGCCTGCCGCCGACATAGCGCCACCAAAGCACATGGCACATATTATAAGCCATATCGTGTCCATCATGCCGCCCATACCACGCGTTGCTACAAGCGATGTGAGCATAGGGTTGTCCGTTGTCAACGATGTGCTGCCGTAGAGACTTATCATCGACGCCTTAAACGTCGAAGGGTCTATCTCGCGCAACACATCACCCTGAAACGCCACGCCAGCAATCACCGCCATGAGCGACGATAGGAACAGCGTTATGACCGGCGGCGTGCGACGCGCTATGAGCACACCCGTGAGCACTGGCACGGCGAGCAGCCACGGCGTGATGTTGAAACGCGCATCTATCGCCCGAGTAAACGACTCTATGTCCTGGTTGCCACTGTTTCCGAACAGCAGTCCGCCCACCGCAAACAGCACAAGAGCCAGCAGCATAGACGGCACAGTGGTGATAAGCATGTAGCGAATGTGTTTGAACAGCGGCACACCGAGGCTTGCAGATGCCAGCGTAGTGGTCTCCGACAGCGGCGAAATCTTATCACCGAAATAGGCACCGCTTATTATCGCGCCTGCCACCCACCCCTCGCCGAAGCCCTGTGCCCGTCCTATACCCATGAGCGCAATGCCGATGGTGGCGATGGTGGTCCACGACGACCCTGTCATCACGCTCACCAGCGCACAGATAAGACACGACGAGGCAAGGAAGATGTCGGGATGTATCGCCTGCACGCCATAGTAGACAAGCGTCGGCACCACCCCACTCACCATCCATGCCCCCGACAGTGCGCCGATGAGCAGCAGTATGATGAGCGCACTCGACACACTTGCCACATTTTTTGTGATAGCCTTTTCAAAGCTCGCCCAGGGCACATTGAGCCTCCACATGCCTATGAGCACACACAGCGCCGACACCGTGAGCAGCGTTATCTGCGACGCTCCTCCAAGCGAATCGCTTCCAAAAGCCTTGATAGTAGCAGTAAGCATCGCCACGAGCACAACTATAGGCATGAGCGACAACACCGCCGAAGGCCGTTTCTTCAACAGTTCACCTTTCTTATTTCTATTTTCCGACATTACAATTTGTTTTCTTTCTATTCTATATAAAACCACAAAATTGGTCCTGCAAAATTACAACTTCTTTGCCGTCCCTACAAGTTATTGCGCCAATACCATAACACAGCCATGCAAATTTCGCCTATTAGTGAAAACAACCTGCATAAACATGTAAAACAAAAAGGGCAGCACCTTCACGGCACTGCCCTTTAGATTTATTTATTTCTATGAACCTTCTATATGTTCTCTCTATTCTCTCATTTTCTCTTTTAGTTTCCGCCTTGTCGGCAGAGGCATCGCTGCCCGTTGTGTTTTTGTCCCAGGGTTCACCCCGGCATCGCGGGAGGGCCCAGTCTAAATCAGACCGTCATTGTCCCGTCCCCACATCCCCATTGCAGCACACGCTGCAAAAAGGGAAATCATCACCATGTTCATCTCTTCAATCTATTACCATTAATACCCTTAAATCAATCATCAAATCATCTTTACAATCTTTCTTACCTATTTCGACCAACACCTTTCGATGAAGTCTTCTCCTGAACTTTCCTACAATCCTACTTGCCTTTCTACTAACACCTATTCTTTGTTGTCCTAAAACCTTTTACCTAAGCTAAAAACCAATCATCTTTTTCACCCCGTCGTGACGGGACATCCTAAATCAAATCTTTCTTACCTTACTAATATGTCTTTTTCTTACGAGATGAAATTCAAAATTCTTCAACCTTCTCGGCCTTACGTGTTGTCTTTTTAAATCATCTTTCTTTTATACAATCACCTAAACTTTTCAAATCACTAAAAACCTTTCTAAAATCAGCCCCTACGCATCACTGCGTTTGGCATTATTTATCTTTTCGACAATGCAAAGGTAAGACTGTTTGCGGACACACACAACAATTTTCATATCTTTTTTACACTTTTGAAGCGTTATTTTGACCTAAGTCAACATTGATTACTGTGCACGCACACACAACCAGCACTTACACCTCATTTCCCGGCTTTTTATCGGTGTTCAGCACCGCCGCTATACAGTCTACAATCTGCCCGTATTGAGGAGACGCCAAGAAGCCCACGTTCTTCTTCATCGTGGCCTCAATGTCGGTCACACTGCTGGTGTAGCACGACAGTTCGTTGCGACACTGCGTGGCATGCACACTCTGTCGCGAAATCTCGTTTTCCCGTTCGCGCACCAGCCGCGCGCACACGCTCTTCACGAGCGGCGCCACCACATTATTAAATAGATGGTGTCCCTGCACATACATGTACGTATTGTCGGGGCTTACGCCAAGCGTCGCAAGCTCAGACCTTAGCGCCACGAGCTGCGCCTCAACGCCGGGGTGGCGGCGGCGCAACGAGTTCACCATGCGCTCCACCTTCGTCTGCAGGCGCTGCAGCAGCTGCCATGCGTTCTGCGCAGACAGTTTGCCAAGCTCTATAGCCCCAAGAAAGTCGGTAATGGAGAATCCGCCGTAGTGTCCTGTGCGATAATGCCAGATGTTCCAGACGAACAGCGGATAGATAATTTGAGAATAATTGGTAAGAAAACCTACAAAGTCGAACGCGAGACGGTCGTTCAACGTCACCGCCACACACACGCCGTGTAGCGACGGAGCGTAGCACTGCATGTTCTCAATGGCGTAGGCAAACGTATGGAACACGTAGCGATTAGACAGCACCGCGCGCGACGAGGGCGACGCCCCCTGCAACAGATAGTCGTAGTCGGCGTCGACACAAGCTATCATGTCCTGCCCCACGCTGCCGTCGAGCAGCCTCATGAGCGCCGCTTTCTTTCCCCGTTCCAATCGGTCGGAACGCGAAGGCAACATCACTTCAAAATAGCGTGTGGAGTCTTCAAAGCGCGACAGCACGGCACGCCAGAAGAACACGTCGTCGTAACTCTCTACGTAAGCCACGATGCGTCGGCGCGACTGTCGCGAGTTCAGGCGGTTGGCCGCCTCAACATATCGCGACGTTATGTTCTGGTTCAGGCGTTTCATGTCTTTACATATTGACGGGCAGTCAAGCAGACGCAGCATCTGCCTGTCCACCTTATAATCCTACTTGTCAATCGTGATGTCGCTCACCTCAGTCACATGATCCATCCATCCGTTCATCACGACGGCAGGACTATGTGTTGTAAGTATAATCTGCACATTAGGGTTGAGCGACAGTATGAGGTCGATGAGCTGCTGCTGCCACTCCACATGTAGGCTCACCTCTGGCTCATCCATAAACAGCACATACGGGCAACTATCCTCGACGAGCACCGTGAGCAGTATGACGAGCATCTGCTTCTCGCCGCTTGACAGCTGGTAAGGCACGAGCGTCTCGCCAATCTGTGAGAATCTGATTTCGTTTTCCGTGCGCACGATGCGCTTGCCCGTCTCGCTGAACAGGCGGTCTATGATGTCTTGAAAACGCTTCTTCGGCGCCGACAACTCCTGTGCCTTGACTGCCGCGTCTGGCTCGCCGCTCTGCAGCGCAGCTATTATGCGGTTGCCGATGTTTACTTGGTAGTCAAGATATTTGCGTTGGAGCTGAAACAGTTGGAAGTCCAGCTCCGTAGCGAGGTTCATGTTCAGCTTGCCGATGGTGTCGATGTTGAGCAACGGGCGGTCAAACGAGCGAATCACGTCGTAGCGTATCCACCGCGCCTCCTCCGGCACTACATTCAGCCGCACGCCCTTGAGCATGTGGCTCGGAAACTCACCGCCTGCCGTCAGGCCCTTGACCACCTTATTTA
>Ga0129313_1000711_pt1 | contig 24944 bp, 26 predicted proteins | sample O1105metagenome_FD_94436 | JGI IMG/M metagenome (GOLD analysis project Ga0129313, IMG submission 94436) | Orangutan group fecal microbial communities from fecal samples from Wisconsin, USA - O1105 metagenome | ecosystem: Host-associated > Mammals > Digestive system > Large intestine > Fecal...
AGTAGATATCCAGCGGCGCATAGCCCTGGGCCTTGGTGCGGACCACCTCCTGAGCGGTGAGGCCAAAGAGGAAAATATTTTCATTTCCCAGCTGCTGGTGCATCTCCACATTGGCGCCGTCCAGGGTACCGATGGTCAGGGCACCATTCATCATAAACTTCATGTTGCCGGTACCGCTGGCCTCCTTGCCGGCGGTGGAGATCTGCTCGCTGATCTCGCTGGCGGGCATGAGCTTTTCTGCCATGGACACCCGGTAGTTTTCCAGAAATACCACCTGGAGCTTATCCTTGCAGACAGGGTCCGCGTTGATCTGGTCGGCCAGAGAGTTGATGAGGTGGATAATCTCTTTGGCCACCTGATAGCCGGGGGCGGCTTTGGCCCCGAAGAGGAAGGTCTGGGGGGTGAAGTCCATGTTGGGGTTGTCTTTCAGCTGCTGATAGAGATGGACAATGTGCAGCACATTAAGCAGCTGACGCTTATACTCGTGCAGACGCTTTACCTGAACGTCGAACACCGCATCCGTATTCAAAACGATTCCGGACTGACGGCCGGCCCAGGCGGCAAAGCGGCGCTTATTCTCCTGCTTGATCTCGGCCAGGCGGTTCAGAACGGCGCTGTCGTCGGCGTACTGCTCCAGCTTGCGCAGCTGTTCCGGGTGCAGCAGATAGCCGTCTCCCCCGGTGCACTCCCGGATCAGGGCGTCCAGCTTGGGGTTGATCTGGGACAGCCAGCGGCGGTGGTCCACGCCGTTGGTCACATTGGTGAACTTCTCCGGCGTGGCCTGATAGGCGTCGCGGAACACGTCTTTTTTCAGGATCTCGGAGTGAAGCTGGGATACGCCGTTGATTTTTTCACAGGCACATACGCACAGATTGGCCATGCGCACCTCGCCCCCCCAGATGATGGCCATGGGGGCCACCCGCTCCTGGTCGCCGGAGAAGCGCTGCTCCAGCTGCTGCTGGTAGCGGTTGGAGATCTCACGGATGATCTGCCAGATCCGCGGGAGCAGCGTCTCGATCAGGCTTTGGGGCCAGCGCTCCAGCGCCTCGGCCAGCACTGTGTGGTTGGTGTAGCAAACGGTGTGGGTGACAATGTGCCAGGCATCCTCCCAGCTGTAGCCCTCGTCGTCCATAAGGATGCGCATGAGCTCCGGGATGACCAAGGTGGGGTGGGTGTCGTTGATCTGGATGACATGCTTTTCATGGAAGTTCCGCAGGGTGCCATACCGGGCGCGGTGGCGCTTGACGATGGACTGCACCGTGGCGGAAACAAAGAAATACTGCTGCTTCAGGCGGAGGGATTTGCCCTCGTAGTGGTTATCGTCGGGATAGAGGACCTTGGCGATCACCTCGGCCATGGCCTGCTGCTCCACCGCCTTCAGATATTCTCCCCGGGAGTACAGAGACATATCCACGGGGACAGGGCTCTTGGCGTCCCACAGACGCAGGGTGTTGGTGTGCCGGGTCTGATAACCGGCGATCTCCATGTCCCGGGGGATGGCCAGCACGGTGGTGTAACCGGTGTGCCGGGGGTGATTGACCCCGTTTTCGTCCCAGCAGTCCTCGATTTTACCGCCGAAGCGGACCTCCTCCGCCTCGTCCAGCTTGGGGATGAGCCAGGCGTCGCCCAGGCCAAGCCAGTTGTCTGCCAGCTCTACCTGCTTGCCGTCGATGATCTTCTGCTTGAAAATGCCCAGCTCGTAGCAGATGGAATAGCCTGTGGCGGGGATCTCCAAGGTGGTCATGGAGTCAAGATAACAGGCGGCCAGACGGCCCAAACCGCCGTTGCCCAGGCCGGCGTCCGGCTCGCTCTCGAAAAGGTCGGCGGCGGAGAAACCCATGTCCTCCAGAGCGTCTTTCAGCGTGTCCAGCAGCCCCAGATTATAGGCGTTCTTTTCCAGAGAGCGCCCCATCAGGAACTCCAGAGAGAGGTAATGGACCTGACGCTGCTGCTGGTCCCAGAGGCGATTGTCACGCTCCATGGCATGGCGGGACATAATGTCCCGCAGGACCAGGGCGCAAGCCTTAAACATATGGGCGGGAGTGGCCTCCTCTACTGTACGGCCGAAGTTGCGCTGCAGCTTGCCTACAATCAGTTCGGTCAATTGGGTTTTATTATATTCCGCCATAACAGTGCCTCCTGTTTGGATGAGAATTTTGATTTAGTATGCCCCGAAGTTCAGGGCATGGAGTTTTGTAATATGTCTTATTTTGGATAATTCTATCAGATTTACAAAACCCCGTCAATGGCTCCTATCTTATCATAGACAGGGGAGGCAGAAAATGTCCCCGACAAACAAAAAACCGCTGCACCGCAGCGGTTTTTTGTTTATTTACTTCCCTTAGGACAGCAGGCTTTTATAAATGTCCAGATACTGTTTGGCCGAGGCGGCCCAGCTGAAGTCGGCGGTCATATCCGCCTTTTGCAGCCCCCTCCAGACCTTCTTGTTGTGATACAGGTCAGCGGCTTCCTTCAGCACCCACACCATATCGCCGGCGTTGATATTGGCAAAGGTAAAGCCCCTGCCTTCGCCGGTGAACTTGTTGTATGGGATCACGGTATCCTTCAAGCCGCCTGTCTCACGCACCAGGGGGACGGTGCCATACCGCATGGCGATCATCTGGGACAGGCCGCAGGGTTCTGATACAGAGGGCATCAGGAAGATATCGGCGCCGGCGTAAATCATCGTGGACAGGGAGGCGGAATAGGCAATCTGGGCAGAGAAGCGGCCGGGATACTGGGCCTGAGCATTCCGGAATGCCTCCTCAAACTGCCAGTTTCCGGTGCCCAACACCACCATCTGCACGTTCAGGTCCATGATCTGGGACAGAGCGTCGGTGACCATACCGAAGCCCTTGTGACCGACCAGACGGGAAATACAGGCCACAACGGGGATATCCGGCTCTGGCCGCAGGCCCACCGCCTGCTGCAGGGCCGCCTTACAGGCGGCCTTTCCCTTCACCGGCGCCCGGGCGGTGTAGTTTTCTGTCAGACCGGGGTCGGTGGCCGGATCATAGAGCTTGGTATCGATGCCGTTGAGCACCCCGCGGATCTTGCCCTCCTGCTGACGGATCACCCCGTCCAGACCGTGGGCATAGAAGGGCATTTTCAGTTCCTCCGCATAGGTGGGGGAGACGGTGGTGACGAAGTTGGATGCCATGATGGCGCCCTTCATCAGATTGACGTCGTCGTAGTAGGCCAACATTCCTTCGTTGAAGTAATCCCGGCTCAGGCCGATCACATCTTCCAGCACCTGGGCACTGTAACGGCCCTGATATTCAATATTATGGATGGTAAATACGGTTTTGGTGTTAGCCAGCTGGGGAATGCGATATTTCTCCTCCAGCAGGTAGACGGGAACCAAGGCCGTCTGCCAGTCGTTGCAGTGGAGAATATCGGGGGAATAATCCAAATGCTCCGCCAGGGCCAGCACTGCGCGGGAGAAAAATGCGAAGCGCTCGCAGTCGTCGTAGTGCCCGTAGATTTGCTCACGCTTGAAGTAATATTCGTTGTCCACAAACCAGTAAGTGACGCCGTCGCGCTCCAGTTGGAATACGCCGCAGTATGCCTGACGCCAGGACAGAGGGATGTTGAACCATTTTAAGAATGTCATTTGTTCCCGCCAGGCAGGTCCGATCCCCTGATACAGGGGCAGGACCACCGTTACCTCATGGCCGGCGCCGGCCAGTGCCTGGGGCAGGGAGCCCGCCACATCGGCTAAGCCTCCGGTTTTGATAAAGGGCGCGACCTCTGACGCAGCGAAAAGAATTTTCATGGGAAAAGCCTCCTTTTCCTTTGATACAGCCCCGCGCACAGGCACGGGGCTGTTTGATAGAGCGAACTTATACCACAGAGCCCTTGGCGATGGCCAGAGGGTAAGTCTGGTGCCCCATAAGGGTGCGGTTCTGGTTGACCACAACGCCCTTATCCGCGATGACGCAGGAGAGCGCCGCCCCGGCCTTGACCACCGTGCCCTGCATCAGAACACAGTTGGACACGTGGGCCCCCTTCTCCACCACCACGCCGCGGGAGAGGACGGAGTTTTCCACCGTGCCCTCGATAAAGCAGCCGTCGGCCACCAGGGAGTTGGTGGACCGTGCATCCGGGCCATAGTAAGTGGAGGGGTTGGACTGGTCTTTGGTGCGGATGGGACGGACGGGATCGAACAGGTCGGCCCGGACCGCGGGATCCAGCAAATCCATGGAGCACTGGAAATAGCTCTCCACCGACTGGAAGCGGCCCACATAGCCCTTATGGACATAGGGTAGCATGACCAGAGACTTCAGCCGGGGCTGAAGGACACCCTTGGAGAAGCTGGACACATTATGGGACGCACAATATTCTACCAGCTCCATCAACAGGTCTTTGGACAGGATATAGGCCTCTAAGGATTCCAGGGCATCGCCGCTGCCCGGGATATGGATCGTCAAGTCGCGGACACGGCCCTCGTCATCCAGAGAGACATATTCCGTCTGATGGGGTACACCCAGGAGGGAGGGGGTACACAGCAGCGTGATATCCGCTCCGGTGTCGATATGCTGCCGGAACATCTCGGCCACAGGCAGGTTCAGGGCGATATCGCCCCAGGAGAGGATCACATAGTCCTGACGAATGTTCTTCAGGTAATCGCGGACACCGTCCAGAGCGTCCATATTCCCCTGGTACTCCCGTCCGGGCTGCTGGGCATATCCGAAGGGGGGCAGGATCCGCAGGCCGCCATGCTTGCGGCTGAGATCCCAGTCTTTGCCGGACCCCAGATGGTCCAGCAGAGACTGATAGCTCTCGTGAACGATAACGCCCACGTCAGAGATCCCGGCGTTGACGTAATTGGACAGCATAAAGTCGATCAAGCGGTAGCGTCCGCCGAAGGGGAGCGAGCAGGTATTGCGGGGGCGGGTCAGTTCCCCCAGGTTGGCGTTGGACCGGTAAGAAAACAGAATTCCGTGGAGATTTTTCATGCCTGTTCCCCTCCTTTTACATCCTCCCGAAGCATAGCGCGGGGGGAGACGACTGCGCCGGGGCCTACTTGTACATCAGAGGCGACGACCGCGATGCCCCAGTCCGCAGAGCCGTCCGGCGAAGCGCCCACCTGAGCATTCTCCCCGACGACGGCCCCCTCGGCCACAATGGCGTAGGACACTTTGGCTCCCGCTTTGACCACGGAACCGGGCATGAGAATGGAATACTCCACCTGCGCGCCCTTTTCCACCGTGACGGAGTGGAAGAGGACCGAATTTTCTACGCAGCCGTCCACCTGGCAGCCGCCGGTAAGCAGGCAGTGGGACACGCGGGCATCCGGCCCGGTGAAGTGGGGGGGCTTGACGGGGGTACGGGCGTAGATCGGCCAGCTGGTGTCGTACAGGTTGATGGAGCTGTTGGGGGCCAGCAGATCCATATTGGCGTCCCAGAGGGAATCGATGGTACCCACATCCTTCCAGTAGCCCTGGAACCGGTAAGCCATCAATGTCTCGCCCGCATTCAGCATGGCGGGAATGATGTCTTTGCCGAAATCGTTGGAGGAGGCGGGGTTCGCTTCGTCCGTCAGCAGATACTGCCGCAGCTTGGACCAAGTGAACACATAGATTCCCATAGAAGCCAGGGTGCTTTTGGGCTGGGGCGGCTTCTCTTCAAATTCGTAGATACGGTCATTCTCATCTACATTCATAATACCGAAGCGCTTGGCCTCCTCCAGAGTGACCTGGAGCACAGAGATGGTGCAGGCGGCATTGGTGCGCTTGTGCAGGTCCACCATCTGGGAGTAGTCCATCTTGTAGATGTGGTCGCCGGACAGCACGACCACATAGTCGGGGTCGTACTGGTCGATAAAGTCCATATTCTGATATATGGCGTTGGCCGTGCCCTTATACCAGGTGCCCCGGTCACCCTCTACCATGTAGGGGGGCAGGATATGTACTCCGCCGTCGGAGCGGTCCAGGTCCCAGGGCTGGCCGTTGCCGATATAGCCGTTCAGCTCCAGGGGGCGGTACTGAGTCAGTACGCCCACCGTGTCAATGCCGGAATTGACGCAGTTGGACAGGGGGAAATCAATGATGCGGTACTTGCCGCCGAAGGGAACGGCGGGCTTTGCCATATGGCTGGTGAGGGCGTAAAGCCGACTGCCCTGTCCGCCGGCCAGCAGCATGGCTACAACTTCTTTTTTCATATCAATTCACCTCAGATTCAGAGATGGGCTCCTTCTTGGAGTCCTTTTTTCTCCTCACAGGGAAACGATGGGTACAGCGGTAAACCATAACGGCCATGGGGGGCAGATCAATCACCAGGGACTGCTCCTGACCGTGGCAGGGGGTGTTCTCTGTACGCAGAGACGTCAGGTCGCCCAAACCGGAACCGCCGAATTCGGCACAGTCGGTATTCAATACCGGGGTCCACTTTCCGCGGTATGGGACACCCAGGCGGTAGCCTTTCCGGTGGACCGGGGAGAAATTACACACAACAGCCAACGGGCGGCCCGCTTTGTCCCAACGCAGGAATGCGATGGTGTCGGCGGTATTGTCATCTGCGGACAGCCAGGTAAAGCCCTCCCACCCGTCATCCTGCTGCCACAGGGCGGGCTGCTCTAAGTACAGGGCGTTGGCCGTCTGGAAGAAGTGCTGCAGCTGCCGGTTCGGCTCCTGCTCCAGCAGATGCCAGTCCAGAGAGTACTCGTAGTGCCACTCGTTCCACTGGCCCAACTCCGCCCCCATGAAGATCAGTTTTTTCCCGGGGTGGGTCAGCATATAGGCGTAAAAAGCGCGCACACCGGCGAACTTCATCGGGTCGTCGCCGGGCATTTTCCCGAAGATGGACCCCTTCATATGCACGACCTCGTCGTGGGACAGGGGGAGGATGTAATGCTCGGAGAAGGCGTAGACCAGGGAGAAGGTAAGATCCTTGTGGTTAAACTGGCGGAAATAGGGGTCCAGCTTCATATAGTGGCAGATGTCGTTCATCCAGCCCATGTTCCACTTGAAGGTGAAGCCCAGACCGCCCTTCTCCTCCGGCGCGGTGACGCCCGACCAGGCAGTAGACTCCTCGGCGATCATCATAGCGTCCGGATGATGTTTCCTGACGGCGGCATTCAGGTCGCGGAGGAACTGGACGGCCTCCAGATTCTCCCGGCCTCCGTTTACGTTGGGCTGCCACTGGCCGGGCTGACGGCCGTAGTCCAGATACAGCATGGAGGATACGGCGTCTACCCGCAGACCATCGGCATGGAACTGCTCCAGCCAGAACAGCGCGTTGGACAGGAGAAAGGAGCGGACCTCATTTCGTCCGAAATCGAAGACATTGGTGCCCCAGTCAGGGTGCTCTCCCTTTTGCGGGTTGGCATACTCATAAGTAGGGGTCCCATCAAAGTGATACAGGCCAAAGGCGTCCCGGGGAAAGTGGGCGGGCACCCAGTCCAGAATGACGCCTACCCCGGCCTGATGCAGGCGGTCGATGAGCCGGCGCAGATCATCGGGGGTGCCAAAGCGGCTGGTGGCGGCGAAATAACCTGTCACCTGATAGCCCCAGGAGGCATCCAGGGGGTGCTCCATCACGGGAAGCAGCTCTACATGGGTGAAGCCCATCTTCTTTACATAGGGGACCAGCCAGTCGCCTATCGCCTCGTAGCTGAGGAATTCCCCCTCCCCTGTTCTGCGCCAGGAGCCAAGATGGCACTCATAAATATTGAGGGGCTGCTGACAGGGGGTATATTTCTTCCGCCAATTCAGCCAGGACTTATCCCCCCAGGTATAGTGGGACAAGTCGTAGAGTTTGGAGGACACTTCCGGGCGGGTATCCGCATGAAAAGCGTAGGGGTCGGCCTTGCCTACATACCCTCCGTTTCCGTCGTGGACCGCGAATTGATACCGGTCGTACTGATGCAGTCCGGGGACAAAAATCTGCCAGATGCCACCCTCAAGCCGCTCCATCGGTGTTTTGTGGATGTCCCAGCCGTTGAAGTCCCCCAGCAAAGAGACCAGAGGCGCATTGGGCGCCCAGACCCGGAAGAGCCAGCCATCGGTCCCGCTCTGGTCCCGGGCGGGGTGGGCCCCCATGCACTGCCAGGCCCGGAGGGAGCGCCCCTCAGAGAATGCCTCCAGTTCCAGGTATAGATCCTGGGGAGACAGAGTTTCTGAAATATTGTTCAAATAGTTCACCTCGTTCTTCACAGAAGACAGTCAAAAACAACAAAATGAGCCATAAATCTTTTTGCAATGCTTAGATAAAGTATACAAGCTTTTCTGCGTGCAGTCAAGAGATGGTACAGAAGAAGGCGGTCAGGTTTGCTTGGAGCAGCTAAGGACGGTCAGTGCGCTACGGGAACGGCCCCCATAGCGCACCGACCGTTTTTCAATTTATGCTCCCGCCATGAGAAGGCGGTGGAGCAGGCGGGAGAAAATACCGCCTGCGGTAAGCCGTTCCACCGGCTGAGCCGCCAGAATGGGCACAGTGTCCCGCAGCTCCTGCCCCACATAGACCTCCATTTGCCCCAACAGCTGGTTTTGTTCCACAGGGGCCTCCAGATCGTCGGGCAGAGTGACCCGGGACTCGATCTGCCCCTCATCCCCTTTGGCTACCAGCAGGCGGCAGTCGCGGGACAGGACGGGCTGAACCTGGGCCGTTTTTCCCAGGGCTACGGAGATCGGAGCCAGGGGCACGCCGGGATAGACGGGAACCAGGGCATAACCGGCAAAGCCGTAGTCCAGCAGAGCCTTGGCATCCTCGAATCGCTGGGGGCCGGTGGGGGAATTCAGAACCACCGCAATCAGTTCCATGCCGTCCCGTTCTGCTGTGGCAGAGATGCAGAAGCCCGCCGAGCTGGTGGAGCCGGTTTTCAGCCCGGTGGCCCCGTTGTAGAACCGGATCAGACGGTTGGTGTTGGTCAGGCCAAAGGCCCCGTCCCGAATGGAATCCATCCAAATGGTGGTGAATTCACGCACGCCGGGGTGATTCAAAATCAATTGCCGGGACATGAGGGCGATGTCATAGGCGGAGGTCAGATGCCCCTGAGCGGGCAGACCGGTACAGTTGACAAAGACGGTGTCTTTCATGCCCAGCTCCCGGGCCCGCTGATTCATCTGCGCCGCAAAGGATGCCTCGCTGCCCGCCAGATGCTCTGCCAGAGCCACGGCGGCGTCGTTGGCGGAGGCGACGGTGACGCACTTGACCAGCTCCCACACCGGGAATTGCTCGCCCTCCTTCAGATAGACCTGGGACCCGCCCATCCCTGCGGCATTGGCAGAGACGGTGACGGACTCGTCGCGGTCCAGGCGGCCGGAATCCAGAGCCTCCCAGATCAGCAGCAACGTCATCACCTTGGTGACACTGGCGGGCTCGTGCTGGGTATGGGCCTGTTTTTCATAGAGAACCGTTCCGGTCTCCTTCTCCATCAGAAGGGCCGAAGCGGCAGAAAGCTGGCCGGAAAAGGGCGCCGGAGCGGCATGGGCCGCGGGAATGAGCATCAGTGCGGTAAGCAGAAGAACACAAACACGTTTCATAGGGGTTCCTCCTGAAAAATTCATATTTTCAGGATGGGACGATACCTGTCAGTCTATGCGGACATCTGGCCGGTATTTTTTACCGTGGATCACAATAGCACGGCAGGAACACGGATATGGACGGAGACCGTCGTAAGAGGAAAAATTTTTCAATGGTGAATCGGGGCGTGCAACAATCGGGGGATGTTCCCCATGGGTGGAGGAGGGATGGTGTGAGCAAGACAAGCGAATTGCCCACCCGGGAGGAGCTTTTGCGGCGGATGTGGAGTCTGGCCAGCGCCCGGGCCAACGATGCGGTGAAGCTGGCGTTTCTGCCGGAGGAACAGATGGGGGCCATCGGGAAGCTGGACCTGGCGGCGCTGACAGAGCTGAAGCGGGTGAGCAGCGGTACGGTGGAGCTGAAATTCACCGACCGGATGCGGGCGCTGGAGACCCTGTACAAGCTGGTGGAGCAGGAGCGGGAGGGAGGGCGGCTGGACGCCTTTTACGCAGAGCTGGACGGTGACGAGGCGGAATGAGGTTTTCGGCCAAACAGCGGCGGGTGCTCACCTGGTGGCGGCCGGGCAGCCCGGACCGGGGCTATCAGGCCATTTTATGCGAGGGTGCGGTGCGCAGCGGAAAGACGCTGTGTACCGGGCTGTCCTTCTTCTGCTGGGCCATGAGCGAATTTGAAAACAGGAACTTTGCCTTGTGCGGAAAAACCATCCAGTCGGTGCGGCGAAACCTGGTAGCCGATGTGCTGCCTCTGCTGAGGGAGCTGGGCTTCCGGGTGGAGGAGAAGGTGAGTCGGAACTGCCTTGTGATAGGCCGGGGCGGGCAAAAAAACACATTTTATCTGTTTGGCGGACTGGATGAGCGGTCGGCAGCCCTGATCCAGGGGATCACGCTGGCGGGGGCACTGCTGGACGAGACGGCGCTGATGCCCCGTTCCTTTGTGGAGCAGACCTGCGCCCGATGTTCTGTGACAGGGAGCAGGATCTGGTTTTCCTGCAACCCGGAGTCCCCTGCCCACTGGTTCTACCGGGAGTGGGTGGAGAAGGCGGAGGAAAAAGGTCTGCTGCGGCTGCATTTTACCATGGGGGATAATCCGGGATTATCCACACAGGTACGGCAGCGGTATGAGACCATGTTTCAGGGGGCTTTCTACCGGCGATATGTTCTGGGGGAGTGGGTGGCCGCCGAGGGGCGGATATACGACTTCTTCGACGACCGCTTTGTGCAGCAGGCCCCGCCGGAGGGAGAAATCGAGGAGTGGTACATCTCCTGCGACTACGGGACGCTGAACCCCACATCCATGGGTCTTTGGGGGCGGCGGGGAGATGTGTGGTATCGGGTGAAGGAATACTACTACGACGGCCGGGCGGCCCGGGCGCAGAAAACCGACGGGGAATATGCCGATGAGCTGGCGCGGTTGGCCGGGGGGCGGCCCATCCGGGCGGTGGTGGCCGACCCCTCGGCGGCCAGTTTTTTGGCGGAGCTGCGCCGCCGGGGCTGGCGGGTGCGGAAGGCGGACAACCAAGTGCTGTCGGGCATCCGGCTGACCGCCCGACTTTTAAAAGAGGGGCGGCTGGTGATCTGTAAAGGCTGTGACGATGCCGTCCGGGAGTTCTCCCTCTACCGCTGGGAGGACAGCGGGGAGCGGGATCAGCCCAAAAAAGAGCACGACCACGCCATGGACGAAATCCGGTATTTCGCCGCAACGGTGGCGGGGCGCACAGCGGGCACAAGCCCGGTGTGCGCGGGAAGCGTGGAGCGGAGGGCGCAGTAGGTCGTGCTCTTTTGGGGCCCCATCGCAGATGGGGCGGCGCGGTAAGCGCCGTAAATTCGCAGCCCGAAGGGCGAGAATTTCCGCAGGCGGAATTCACTTCCGCCGAGGATATGAAAGGAACGGGGTCCCCGGGCGGCGCGAGCCGGCCGGGGCGCACGACCACGCCATGGACGAGATCCGGTATTTCGCCGCAACGGTGGCGGGGCGCACAGCGGGTGCGAGCCCGGTGTGCGCCGGGAGCGTAGAGCGGAGGGCGCAGTAGGTCGTGCTCTTTTGGGGCCCCATCGCAGATGGGGCGGCGCAAGCCAGAAGCGCAGAGCGGAAAATTTGAACGAGGACACGGGAGGAAACGATATGCAGTTATGGCAGAGAAGAAAGCAGGAGGCGCCGGCCCCCCGGATTCAAATCAGAGAGGCTGCGAGCCACCCCTTCGGGGCGATGGAGCGGTACCGTCCCCTGAGCCAGGGGGAGATGGCCCTGTACCGCTCCATCCGGGAGGCAGTGCCCATCGTAGATGCGGCGGTGATGAAGCTGGTACGGTTATGCGGCGGAGTAAAAGTGACCTGCACAGACAAGCGGGGACAGGCCGGACTGGACCGGTTCCTGCGCACAGTGAACACAGGGCGGGGCCAGCGGGGGATCCAGTCATTTTTAGACCGGTATCTGGACGATATGCTCACCTATGGCCGCGGAGTAGGAGAAATTGTACTGGACAGGCAGGGACAGGACATTGCGGCTCTGCTGTGTGCCGACCCTGGGATGGTGGACATAAAAGAGGGTGACAGTCCCCTGAATTTTAAATTGTGCGTCCGGGGAGAGCTTGGGCAGCCGGAGGAATTGCCTTGGCAGGACCTTTTGCTGTATACCCCCTTCCAGCCGGAGGCGGAAGCCCCCTATGGCACGTCTCTGCTGCGCTCCATGCCCTTCTTAACGGAGCTGCTGCTGAAAATCTATCACTCCATGGGACAGACCTGGGAGCGGGCAGGTACCCCACGGTATGCGGTGATATGTAAGCTGGACGAGCAGGACATGCCTTTTGCTCAGGAGCGGTGCGGTCAGATCGCTCAGGAGTGGTCGACGGCCATGGCGGCAAGCCGGGATGGCTGTGTGCGGGATTTCGTGGCCGCAGGAGATGTGGATATCCGGGTGATCGGCGCGGAGGGACAGGTGTTGGACAGCCAGGTGCCCGTGCGGCAAATTCTGGAGCAGCTGATCGCCCGCACAGGCATCCCTCCCTTCCTGCTGGGGCTGTCCTGGTCGTCCACCGAACGGATGAGCACCCAACAGGCGGATATGCTGACCAGCGAGATCACCGCCATCCGCCGCAGCTTGGAGTCGGCGGTGGAGCGGCTGTGCGAGTTGTGGCTGATCCTGCATGGGTTTAGGCAGCAGGTGTTGGTGGACTGGGAGGATATCAATTTGCAGGACCTGGTTGAGGAGGCTAAGGCAGACCTCTACCGGGCCCAGACGGAGAAACTGAGGGAGGGTTAAGGATGAAGATCGTAAAGCAGGCCCAGGGGGGCCAAAGCTTGCCGGTGACGGCGGAGCAGCTGGAGCAGATCAACCGCTTTGCCCGAAGGGAGCTGAAGGCGGAGGAGGTGTACTCCTTCTCGGTGCGCCTGTGCGACAACGAGGTAGACCGGGACGGGGAGCGCTTCCCCCGCAGGACGCTGGAGGAGCTGGCGGAGCTGTTTGTGGGCAAGAGCGGCCTGTTCGACCACAGCTGGTCGGCCAGAGGGCAGGCGGCCCGAATCTATGCCGCCCAGGTGGTGCAGGAGGAGAGGCTCACCCGGACGGGAGAGCCGTACTGCTGGCTGAAGGGCTGCGCCTATATGGTGCGCACTGCGGACAACGAGAGCCTGATCCGGGAGATCGAGGGGGGCATCAAGAAGGAGGTCAGCGTGGGCTGTGCCGTGGAGCGGCGGGTATGCTCCGTGTGCGGCCAGGTCTGGGACGGCAGCTGCGGCCATGAGGCGGGTAAGACCTACGATGGAACGCTGTGCTGCGTGGAGCTGGAACACGCCACCGACGCCTATGAGTTCTCCTTTGTGGCAGTGCCCGCCCAGCCGGAGGCGGGCGTGGTGAAGGGCAGGGGCGCAGAGACCGACTGCTTGAAGGAACTGGTGAAAGGAAAGCCCCACAGCGCCCGGCAGCTGAAGCAGCTGGAGGAGCAGGCGGCCCTGGGCCGCGCCTATCTGGAACAGCTGCGGGGGGATGCGGTACGTCTGGCCCGGCTGGCGGATAAGAGCCTGGAGCCGGAAGTGATCACCGCTATGGTGAAGGGGCTGGACGGGGAGCAGCTGACCGCCCTGAAGCAGAGCCTTGAGGCCCGGGCGGCGGAAAAATACCCCATCCGCACCCAGCTGCCCTACGCCCCCGGGGAGGGGGAGCGGGACAGGGAGCACGACCGGGCATTTCTGATCTGAGGGCCCGATCATTCCCGGCCCGGGGCCGGGGATTGGGAATAGAACCGAATTTGTGAAGGAGGAGAAGAAAATGAGCAAGATCTCGTTTGAGGGCATCGGCCAGCAGGTGGCCACCTTCGAGGCGGCCGCCGGCGTGACCGCCGGCCATGTGGTGAAGATGGCGGACAACGGAAAGGTGAGCAAATGCAGCGAGGGGGACGACTTCTGCGGCGTCGCCCTGAATGTGCGCGGCGGCTGCGCCGGGGTACAGCTGAGAGGCTTTGTCACCCTGAACTGCGCCGGCACCGAGACTGTGGGTTATGTCAACCTGGTGGCCGACGGCAGCGGTGGCGTGAAGAAGGCCGCCAGCGGCGGTGTGAGCACGCTGGTGGTATCGGTGGACGCCGCGGCCAAGACCTGCGTGGTGTTTCTGTAATTGAGAGGAGGACGAAGTATGGCTTATCAGTGCAATGATATCAAGCTGGACAAGGGCATGTATCAGGAGGCGGGCCGCACCTTTACCCAGGTGCTGGAGCGCCAGGACTCCAGCGAGCAGTATAAGGGTACTCCCATGGAGGGACTGGACGCCTTTCAGCGACAGCTGAAGCGCTTCGACATCAAGGTGAAGGGCGCGGGCAGCGACGTGGTGGACAAGTTCTTTGCCACCAGCCAGTCCGCCGTGCTGTTCCCCGAGTACATCGCCCGGGCGGTAAAGACGGGCATGGAGGCGGAGAACGTTCTGCCCCAGATCACCGCCACCGAGACGGTGATCAGCGGCATGGACTACCGCTCCATCACCAGCGAGGGCGGTCAGGACGAGCACAAGCTGCGCCGGGTGGACGAGGGCGCGGCCATCCCCCAGACCACGGTGAAGACCCGTGACACTCTGGTGAAGCTGAATAAGCGGGGCAGAATGCTGGTGGCCTCCTATGAGGCCATCCGCTTTCAGAAGCTGGACCTGTTCTCCGTCACCCTGCGCCAGATCGGCGCCCAGATCGGCCGGATGCACCTGGAGGACGCCATTGATGTGATCGTCAACGGCGACGGCAACGATAACGCGGCCGCCGTCACCGCCGCGGCCACCAGCGGCACCCTGACCTATGACGACCTGCTGGCCTTCTGGAAGGAGTTCGACCCCTACCAGCTGAACACCCTGCTCATGGGCGGGGACATGATGGTGAAGCTGCTGAAGCTCAGCCAGATGCAGGACAGCACCGCCGGACTGGATTTTCACGGCAGCGGCAAGCTGGTGACCCCCATGGGCGCCCAGGCCCTGCGCTGCGGCGCCGTACCCGCCGGCAAGATCATTGGTCTGGACAGAAACTACGCCCTGGAGCTGGTGAAGGCCGGCGACGTGAGCGTGGAGTACGACAAGCTGATCGACCGCCAGCTGGAGCGGGCGGCCATCACCACCATCAGCGGCTTCTCCAAGATCTTCAACGGGGCCAGCCGCGTGCTGTCGGTGTGATGACGGAACAGATCACGGCCCTGGCCAGGGCCATGGGGGCCGAGGGGACGGAGGAGCTGCTGACGGCCCTGTGCCGGGCGGCGGAGGACAGCCTCCGCTCCCGGCTGCGGGCGGGGGTGGCCCCGGCGGACTGCGGGACGGCCTTTCCCGTGGCCTGCGCCCTGCTGGCGCTGGCCGCTTTGGATGCGGGCGGCGGCGTGTCCTCTTTTACGGCGGGGAACGTGACCATCCGCCGCTCCGGTCAGGCTGGACAGCGGCAGCGGGAGGCCATGGCCCTGATGGGCCCGTACCTCACCCCCAGCGGCTTTCACTTTCAGGGGGTGCCGGGATGATGGAGCGGGAGTGGGCCGCCGTTCTGGCCCGGTTTGGGCAGGAGGTCACCCTGACGGAGACCGGAGCAGAGACAATCTCTGTCAGGGCCTTTCTTCAGCCCATCCTGGAGAAGCAGCCCCAGCTGGAGCCATCCCCTCTGGGGGCGCGGCGGGAGGAGCGGTGGCTCTATCTGGGACCGCCGGAACAGGCGCTGACCGCCGGGGAGACCGCCGTCCTCTGGGACGGACGGGGATTCACCGTGGAGACCGCCCGACAGGTGTGGGCGGGAAACAGCCCCTCCCACTGGTGGGCGGTGCTGCGCCCCGCTGAAAAGGAGGAGACGCTATGAGCATGGGACTGGAGCGCATCCGGGAGAAACTGGCGGATCATCTGAGAAAGCAGGGGGTGCCCGCGGCGGCGGCCTGGCCGGTGAGGGAGCGGGAAAAGCTCACTGGGGCGGTGGCGGCGGTATCTCTGCGGGGGTGCTCCGCCGGGCCCAGCGGCTTTCAGGACTACCTGGGGGAGCGGTATGACGCCGACTCCGGCCAGTGGCAGGAGCTTTACGGCCGGAAGGCGGAGCTGACCTTCGGGCTGGACCTGTACGCCCCGCCCTCGGCGGGGGAGGCGGGCCTTCAGGCCGCCTTTGACAAGCTGATGGAGGCGCTGGCCGGGGGCGGTCCCGGGGGACTGATCCTGCGGGAGGTGTCCTGCGGAGAGACGGGGTATGATACCGCCGGGCGGCTGCTCAAGCGCAGCGTTCAAGCGGTATACGACACCTATCTCTATGCGGTAGCCCAGCCCGGCGGAGCCTTCCTTGATTTTGAGATTCGGGGGGAAGAAACATGAATGTGACGACACATGAGCGCCCGGGAGTCTACTCCTCCTACGACGCCTCCGCCGCAGTCAGCGGGGGCGGCGGACGGCTGGTAGGGCTGGTGGGCGTGAACACCAAGGCGGCGGCCAACACCGTCTATACGGTCACCGGCTATGAGCAGGCACTGACTCTTTTCGGCAACGGCACCATGGCGGAGTTGATCCGGCTGGCCCTGCTGAACGGGGCAGCGGGGGTGGTCGCCGCGGCGGCAGCCTCCACCGCCGGGTATGAGACCGCCTTTGCCCTGCTGGAGAAGGAGGAGAACATCTGCGTGATGCTGTGTGACAGCGCAGACGCAGTGGTCCACGGCAAGCTGAAAACCTCGGTGGACAGCGCCTCTGCCGCCCGGCGGGAGCGCATTGCCGTGGTGGGGGCGGCAGAGGGAGAGAGCGTGAGCCAGCTCACCGCCCGGGCCGCCGCCCTGAACCACCAGCGGATGGTGCTGGTGGGCCCCGGCGGTGTGGATGGCAGCGGAGAGGCAGCCTCCGGCGTGACCTTGGCCGCCGCCGTGGGCGGTGCCATCGCCGCCATGAGCGACCCCGCCGTTCCCCTCGGGGGACAGGAGCTGCGGGGGCTGAACGGAGTGAGCCAGCAGTACAGCGACAACGACATCGACCTGCTGGTGCGGGGCGGAGTGACACCCCTGGAGAGCGTATCCGGCACGGTAAGCGTGGTGCGGGGGATCACCACCCGGACCAAGACCGGGGATACCGGCGACCGCACCTGGCGGGAGCTGTCCACCGTTCTGGTGGTGGACGACGTGATCCCCTCTGTCCGCTCCGCCCTGCGCAGCAAATTCAGCCGGGCCAAGAACACCCCCCAGAGCCGGGGGGCCATCCGGGCCCAGGTGGTGCTGGAGCTGGAAAATAAGCTCAGCCGGGAGATCATTACCGCCTACGACAACGTGACCGTGACGGAGAAGGCGGACGACCCCACCGTGTGTCTGGTGGAGTTCTCCTTTACCGCCGCCCACGGGCTGAACCAGATCTGGCTGACGGCCCACATCACGGTATAACCTCCCTGCGGGGAGAGTTTGGGATAAGGAGGGGAAGAAATGAGTATTGCAGGGTTTCCCACCAGCAGCGACATCTACCTGGAGGTGGACGGCACCAAGGTGGCGGTGGTACAGAGCTACACCACCCGGGCCACGAAAACGAGTTCTGCCATCGAGGCCTTTGGCGAGGCGGAGCCGGTGGCCACGGTGCCCGGACAGACCAAGCATGTACTGGAACTGAAGCGGCTTTATGCCACGGACGAGGCGATTCGGGACGGCATTGATTTTTACAAGCTGAACGGCTTTTCCCTGGTGATCTGCAAGCCTGACCGAAAAATCATCTACTCCGACTGCCAGTGGAGCGCCATTCAGGAGACGGCGACTTTGGGCAGCATGGTGCTGGAGCAGGTGACCGTGGTGGCGGGCAAGCGCATCGAGACGGGGGTGTAACGGTGGGCTATTCTATTTTGTCCCGGCGGGACCGGATCGAGCTGGAAAACGGCATGTTTCTGCGGCTGCTGTCCGCTTTGGAGCTTATGCAGGCCCGCAGGGCGGCCTCCCTTCTGGCCGAGGAGGAGCAGGAGCGGGCCTTGTGCTCTAACGCGTGCCTTTTGGCCAGAGCGCTGGAGGAAGCACCGGGAAAGCCCCTGTTCCACAGCGGCCAGGAGGTGCTGGCCGGACTGACTGTGGAGGAGATCTCCGCGCTGGCCCGGCGATGGAGTCAATTCAACCGGGAGGAAAACCCCGGGCTGTCTTTAAATGAAGAAGACCTGGAGAACGTAAAAAAAAACTGCGCTCCGCCCCCGGAGAGCGTCTGCGCTGGCGGGTACTGAAGCAGTTCGGCGCTCTGCCCACAGAGGATCGGGCGCGGCGGATGCAGGACAGCGACTACCTCTGGTGTCTTGTAAATACGCTGCTGGACCGGGAGGAGGAGCTGGACAGGCTGTGTCCCGCCTGCCGGAAGGCGGCAGAGGTCAAAAGCTGTCCGAGCTGCGGCCAGCCGGTGACCGACAGCGAGGGCTGGGTCAACCCCGCCTTTGATGAAGCACGATTTGAGACGATGAAGCGGGGTGAGCTGACATGATCGACTATTTAGAACCTCTACTGCGCACACCCCAGGCGCTGACACAGGCGGTGGCGGAACTGGAAGACAGCCGGCTGCGTCCGCGGCGTCAGAACGGCCGGACGAACGGCGAGGAGTCTGTGTCTCTGCCGAAGGCGTCGGAATGGGACACAGCAGACTGGGTGGACGAACCAGAAGGTGTGAACCGGCTGTCCATGGAGGAGCCCACCGGGGAGACATCGGCTTTGGACGCGCTGTTGGAGGAGCATACCGCCAGTCTGCCCCTGCTCCATGTCTTGAATCAGGCGGAGGCGGCCACGTCCCGCACCGCCGTCCGGACGCAGACACAGACGTGGGAGCCGCCAATGGCCCTTCAGCCCCCTTGGGTGGGCGGAGAGACATTGGCGGCAGACGCAAAAGCGGTGGATCTGGCCTTTCAGCGGGACAGCCGTCGCTATGACAACGGGTTTTCTCTGTATTAAGGAGGCTGCGGCATGACGCTGACACCGATGCGATATAAAAACTACACCTGGCCCCATAACCCCAGGATCTATACCATGGAGTACCGCCGGGAGATGGCGGTGAACAAAATCCCCTTCGGCCTGTACCAGTTGCAAGACCTGGACCGCACCTGCCGAGTGATGGAGGGCGAGGGAGAGTTTGTGGGGCCGGAGGCCTACGCCCAATTTGGCCGGCTGGCCAACGTATTTTACCAGGGAGGGCCGGGGCTGCTGATCCACCCCCTATGGCAGACCACCAGCGCCTATCTGGTGGCCCTGCGGGTGCAGCAGCAGCCCAGGCCGGATTATGTAAAATATTCCTTTACCTTCTGGGAGGACATCAGCAGATACTCCACCGTCCCCAAACGGGTGACGTCTCAGGCTGGGCAGAGTTCGGGGCCGGCGGCAGCAGCGGCCTCTGTCCGGTATCACCGGGTGGTGAAGGGCGACACCCTGTGGGCCATTGCGAAACGCTATGACGTCAAGCTGGCGGAGCTGATCGCCCTGAATCCCCAGATCAAAAATCCGAATCTGATCCGCGTGGGAGACGAGGTGAGGGTGCAGTGACTGCCTATGCGCTGACAGCGGAGGGAGAGCGGTGGCAGCTGCCGCCCCCTCTGGTTTGGGAGATCGAATATACCTCCGGCATACCATGTGACAGTTTTTTATACCGCTGCCCCTGCGCGGGAGAGGGCGGCGCTGATCCGGCGTCCTGGTACCGGGTGGAACTGTACCAGGGGCAGAAGCTGGTGTTCCGGGGCGTGGTGGACGAGTGCGTCCAGACGGTTTCAGACGGAGGCCAGCTGCTGGAGCTGTCCGGCCGGGGAATGGCTGCTCTGCTGCTGGACAATGAGGCGCTGCCCCAGGATTACGAGGCGGCTACCTTGGCCGATATCATCAGAGATCATGTGGCTCCCTACGGAATTCAGGTGGCCGCGAGGCCGTCATTGCCGCCGGTCAGCCGGTTTTCGGTGGCGGCAGGGAGCAGCGAATGGTCGGTCATCTATCAGTTTGCCCAGTATTACAGCGGCATCACCCCCCGGTTCGATCCCACCGGGCGGCTGCTGCTGGAGCCCCAGCCGGCGGGAGACCGGCTGCTGATGGGGGACGGAACGGCCATTAAAAAACTGACCCTGCGGAACAGGCGCTACGGCGTGCTGTCCTCCGTGTGGGTGCGGGACCGCTACCGCGACCATATCGAAAAAGTGGACGACCCGGATTTTATTGCCCAGGGCGGATGCGCCCGGCGGGTGATCACCATACCCGGGCGCGGCGACTGGCAGGCGATGCGGTATACCGGCCGGTATCAGCTGGAGCGCGCGGCAGACCGGTGCATGACCTTGGAACTGGAGATCCCTGAGCTGTTCTGGGCCGGAGCGGGCCAATTGGTACAGATAAATCGGAGCGGTTTTTCGCACAACGGTCTGTACCGAGTGGAGCGGGCTACCGTCCGGGCGGATCAAACGGGCGGGCGCACTGTACTGGAGCTGACGGCTGTGAAAGAGACTGGGAGGTAAGCTTATGTGGACATCGGAACGGCGGCTGGAACGCCGCGCGGAGGAGAGCGCAGCGCTGGGACAGGTAACCTTGGGCGGCGACCCTGCCGGGGTTTTTCTGGGGGGTGAGCGGCGGTGGCTGCCGGTCTACTCCCCCGGTGGCTACTGCTGGCGGCCCGGCGCAGGCGACCGGGTACTGGTGGTGCAGGCCGGAGACGGCAGAGAATCCCGCTGCATTACCGGACGCCGACAGGCGGAGAAGGAACTGGAACCCGGAGAAGTCCGTATCTCCGGCGGAACCGGCGGAGTCCGGTTATACAGCGGCGGCACGGATCTGACCGGAGAAGTGTCGATCAACGGACAGGGGCTTGAGGAAATGATCGAGGCGATCGTGGCCAGAGCGCTGGCTGCATCTGCCGCAGGAGGGGGAGGCCATGGAGCGTAAACTGGTTAACGGGGATTACACGCCGGATGGGAACGGCGGGCTGACCGTGCTGTCGGGGACAGAGGAGCTGCTGCAGCGGGCACTGTTCCGTCTCACCGCCCGCCGCGGCGCATTCCCCTTTTTGCCCGAGCTGGGCAGTCAGCTGTACCGGCTGCCCAGAGAGAAGCCCTCCGCCCGGCAGGCTCTGGCGATACAGTATGCGGCCCAGGCCCTGGAAGAAGAGACGGAACTGACTGTGACCGGAGCTGCGCTGAAGGACCGGAGCGACGGACTGGAACTGACGGTGTTTATGAACTGTTCCGGGCAGCCGCTGGCAGCGTCGCTGGTCATTGGGGAGGGAACAGATGAAAACAGTTGATGAAATCTATGAGGAGATGTTGGCCAGCTTCATCCGGCAGACCGGTGCCGGGGCTGCGGGTGGATGTGATCTGCCCGCACGGCTCTATGCCGTGGCCGCCCAGGTATATGCCCTTCAGGTACAGGCGGACTGGGTCAGGCGGCAGGCATTCCCCCAGACGGCCCAGGGGGAATATCTGGATCTGCACGCAGAGATGCGGGGGCTGAGGCGCAAAAGTGCCGCCCGGGCCGAGGGAACCGTCCGCTTTTCGGCGGAGCGCTCTGACCGTGACCGGATCATCCCCCGCGGAACGGTGTGCATGACCGCAGGCATGATGCGGTTTCAGACCACGGAGGATGGCGTTATCCCCGCGGGTTCTACTTCTGCGGATGTGAAGGTGCAGGCGCTGGAGGCCGGGGCGGCCGGCAATGTTCTGGCCGGAACCGTTACCGTTATGGCTTCGGCCCCCGTAGGCGTTGCATCCTGTACCAACCCTGCCGCCTGCGCAGGCGGCTGCGATGCGGAGGAGGACGAAACCCTGCGGGAGCGCGTGCTGGACACCTATAAACGCCTGCCCAACGGGGCAAACTCCGCTTACTACCAGCAGCAGGCGATGTCCTTCGAGCAGGTTGCGGCTTGCTGCGTTCTGCCCCGGAACCGGGGCGTAGGCACGGTGGACGTTGTGGTGGCCACCCCGTCCGGTGTGCCCGGAAAAGAACTGCTGGATGAGCTGACGGATTACTTCAATGTCCGGAGGGAGATCTCCGTGGATGTGAGCGTGCTGCCGCCAAAGCCTGTGACGGTCAATCTGACCGTCAAGGTCAAGCCGGAGGCAGGCGGCAGCCTGGATGAGGTGAAGACCGCCGTGGCCGCCGCCGTGAACGGCTGGTTCACGGGCCAGCGGCTGGGGCAGAGTGTGCTGCTGGCCCAGCTGACCGCTTTGGTGTTCGCCTGTCCCGGGGTGGCCAACTGTACAGTCACCGCCCCAGCGGCTGACGTGGCCATTCAGGCGGATGAGCTGCCGGTGCTGGGCACCCTGACCGTGGAGGAGCTGACATGAGCAGCGCCCAGGAGCTGAAGGCCCTGTTGGCCCCTTTGCGGGTCTATGATTTGGATGCTCCCTTCAACGGTGCGGAGTTAAACGCCATGGGGGCCGCGCTGGACACAGCCCAGGCGGAACTGACCACGACGGAGCGGGAGATCCTCCCCCTGACGGCCCAGAGTTGGGGACTTGAGCAGATGCTCCGGCTGCTTCCCCACCGGCCGGTGACCGACGACACCCGGGAACTGGGACAGGCGCTGGCCGCCCTGCTGCGGATCAGCGGAGACAGCTTCACTCCGGAGAGCATCCGGGATACCCTCACCGGCTGCGGCGCGGTGTGTCAGGTGGAGGAGGGGGAGCCGGGCTATGTTACCGTGTCTTTCCCCGGGATTCCGGGCATTCCGGCCGGCTTTGCGCAGATGAAGCGCATCATAGAAGATATCCTGCCCGCCCATGTGCTGGCCCAGTATACCTTCTGGTACATCACCTGGACGGAGCTGGAGACAAAGCTGCCCACTTGGCAGGCGATCGAGGCGCTGGAACTGACCTGGACCCGGCTGGAAACCTATGTTACGTAAAAAAGCGCGCTCCCGTCATCGACGGGAGCGCGCTTTTTTAATTGCTTCAGGCAATCGGTCAGCCCACCTGGGGCTGGGCCTTCTCGTCGGGGACCACTACGGTGCGGATATCCGCGCCTACGCCGGACAGCTTGCCCACAAGGTCCTCATAGCCCCGCTCAATATAGTGGACGCCGTCCACCTCGGTCACGCCCCGGGCGGCCAGTCCGGCGATGACCATGGCGGCCCCCGCCCGCAGGTCGCAGGCGTGGATCGGCGCACCGGTCAGCAGGGGGATCCCCTCGATTACGGCCACTTTTCCGTCCACCTGAATGTGCGCGCCCATGCGGCGCAGCTCGTCCACATAGCGGTACCGGCTGTCCCAAACGCCCTCGGTGATCACGCTGGTGCCCTGAGCCTGGCACAGGACGGCGGCGATCTGAGGCTGCATATCTGTGGGGAAGCCGGGATAGGGCATGGTCTTGATATTGGCCCGCCCGATGGGACCGCTGCGGCGGACCCGGACGGCATCGTCCAGTTCCTCCACCTCTACCCCCATCTCCACCAGCTTGGCGGTGATGCAGTCCAGATGCTTGGGAATTACATTGTGAATCAGCACGTCGCCCCCGGCTGCGGCCACAGCAGCCATGTAGGTACCTGCTTCGATCTGATCGGGAATGATGGAGTAACTGCCGCCGCCCAGATGTTCTACGCCGCGGATCTTGATCACATCGGTGCCCGCGCCCATAATATTGGCGCCCATCGAGTTCAGGAAGTTGGCCAGATCTACGATGTGGGGTTCCTTGGCGGCGTTTTCGATCACGGTCATGCCCTCTGCCCGAACGGCAGCCAGCATAATATTCATAGTAGCGCCTACGGAGACCACATCCAGGTAGACCTGTCCGCCGGGCAGACGGCCAAACCCCGGGACCTGGGCGCACACCAGGCCGCTGTGCACATCTACTTCGGCCCCCATAGCCACAAAGCCCTTAATGTGCTGGTCGATGGGCCGCGCGCCCAGATCGCAGCCGCCGGGCAGCGGCACCTCGGCCCAGCCGAAGCGGCCCAGCAGAGCGCCCACCAGATAATAGCTGGCGCGGATCTTGCGGGCCAGCTCGTAAGGCACCTGACGGTTGCGGATATTGGAGCAGTCAATGTCCATGGTGGTGCGGTTGACGGTGCGCACATCCGCCCCCAGATCCCGAAGGATCTGGAGGATCAGAGAGACATCGCTGATCTGGGGAATATTCTCGATACGGCAGACGCCCTCTACCAGCAGGGCAGCGGGAAGAATTGCCACCGCGGCATTTTTGGCGCCGCTGATCTCAATGGTGCCGTGGAGGGGACGGCCACCGCGAATCTGATATTTATACAAGCAAAGCACCTTCCTTATAAAGGCTATCAATGAACGGCCAGGGGCCGAAAAAATCATTTTATCCCGGCTTGCACCCTCCTGTTAAAAAAGGGCGCAGAAAACCGCACATATTATATCATCAGTATATCCCAAAAGCAATCTGTTTTACATAATTAGCGGAAATATTTCTGCGGCCCTGTTCCATCAAAATATGTTTATTTTTGACGCCTGGAAAACTCCTCCCGCACCCGGGGCAGCAGATCCCGCAGGGCAGCCTGCTCCTGCCGCTCCAGAAGGTCGCCGATCAGTTGGTTGGACACCAGAAATCCCTTGGGCGTCAGCCGCCAGCGGCCCTGGGGCGTCTGCTCTGCCCAGCCCTGCGCGGCAAACTGCTCCAGCCGCTGCCGGATGGGGTCAAAGTCCATGAAAAATTTCCGGCGGTACTCCCACTCCTCGATCCCCTGAGCGGTCCGCAGGCGGAGCATCAGATATTCTCCGCTGCGCTCTTTATCCGGGATCACTTCATCGCTGTCCAGCAAGCTGCCCCCATGGAGCACACCGGCGATGTAGGCATCCAGATCCCGGACGAAGGAGTAACGCCGCCCGCCGAAATCGGAGTGGGCCCCCGGGCCGAAGCCGATATAGGGCCGGGTGAGCCAATAGCGCAGGTTATGCCTGGAGGGAAGGCCCGGTTTTGAAAAATTGGAGATCTCATACTGTTCATAGCCGGCTTTGGCCAACCGCTCTACCGTCCACAGATACAGGTCGGCCTGGGCGTCGTCGTCGGGCAGCTGTTCCCCCTGCTCCACCCGGCGGGCCAAAGGGGTGCCCTCCTCCACCTTCA
>Ga0129313_1000714_pt1 | contig 24874 bp, 22 predicted proteins | sample O1105metagenome_FD_94436 | JGI IMG/M metagenome (GOLD analysis project Ga0129313, IMG submission 94436) | Orangutan group fecal microbial communities from fecal samples from Wisconsin, USA - O1105 metagenome | ecosystem: Host-associated > Mammals > Digestive system > Large intestine > Fecal...
ACGGTTGAAACGCTGAATATAAGTAAGCGCCTCAATCAGAACTTCTGCTTTGTCCAGATACTGCTGCATATCCTGATCCATTTTGCTTACCTCCTAGCTTCTGTAATCTGCATTGATGTCAATGTATCCATGAGTCAGGTCGCATCCCCATGCGGTTGCGCTTTCATTTCCCATCTTCACGTCTGCAACTGCCTTTACTTCTTCCTGTGAAAGGATCTCTGTTGCTTTTTCCTCGCTGTAATCTACGGCTGTACCATCTTCGATGATCTGGATCTTACCTGCCTTGCTCTCAAAGAAAAGATCCACCTTTTCCGGGTCAAACTGTGCTCCGGAATATCCCATTGCACAGAGGATTCTTCCCCAGTTTGCATCATGTCCTGCAATTGCTGTCTTGGTAAGATTTGAGCATACGATTGATTTTGCAAGTGTCTTTGCAGTCTCTTTTGTATCTGCACCAACTACAGTTACTTCAAATAAAGCAGTTGCTCCTTCTCCGTCCCCTGCGATCTTCTTTGCAAGGTATTCGTTGATCTCATGCAGTGCTTCCGCAAATGTCTTATAGCTTTCACTGTCTGCCGTGATCACTTCATTCTCAGCCATTCCGTTTGCAAGAAGAACAACAGAATCATTTGTAGAAGTATCTCCGTCTACGGAAATCATATTGTATGTATCATTGACATCATCACTGAGGGCTTTCTGAAGTGCCTCTTTTGTGATTGCTGCATCTGTCGTGATAAAGCTGAGCATGGTGCACATATTCGGATGGATCATACCAGATCCTTTTGCCATACCACCGATGGTAACGGTCTTTCCGGCAACCTCGATCTCTACTGCGATCTGTTTTTCACAGGTATCGGTTGTCATGATTGCCTTTGCTGCCTCTGTTCCATTTGCCAGTGTATCATTTTTCTTTTCAGCAAGAGCCTTTACACCTGCCACGATGCGGTCAATCGGAAGCTGTTTTCCGATGACACCGGTCGATCCGATCAGTACACCGTCTGCGTTAATTCCAAGTGCTTCTGCTGCCGCATCTGCTGTGTCCTTGCAGTAGCCAAATCCTTCTGCACCTGTACATGCATTGGCAATTCCGGAATTGACGATCACAGCCTGTGCTTTCGCACCGCTCTTTACAACCTGCTGATCCCATTTTACGCATGCTGCCTTAACAACATTTGTGGTAAATGTTCCTGCACATTCACATGGAACCTGGCTGTAGATCATTGCCATGTCGGTTCTGTCCTGATATTTGATCTTTGCTGCAGTTGATGCTGCCTCAAATCCTTTTGCTGCGGTCACACCGCCTTCGATAATTTTCATCGTATATAGCCTCCTTTATCCTTCTTCGATAAATGCTGTAATATTTTCTTCATTTAAAACGAATTCGTAGTAGTTCACATCCGGTCTCTTAGTCCATCCGATCGTACTCCAGAATGTATTGCCAATATCATTCTTGGTAAATGCGATCAGTGTGATCTTGTTGATGTGTTCGTCCTTCAGAGCTGACATTGCGTAGGCAACCATGCTCTTTCCGATTCCGTGACAGCGGTATGCCGGATCCACACATACATGGTAAAAACATCCGGTTCTTCCGTCGTGTCCACAGAGGATTCCTCCTACTACTTTTCCGTCTATTTCGGCGATCACACTGGTTGTCGGATTCCTTTTCAGGAATCGTTCCACGCCTTCTTTTGAATCATCTATACTCCGGATTCCAAATCCTTTGATTCGCATCCAAAGTGCATGAAGCTGGTCATAATCTTCTACTGTCATCGCACGAATAATTGTTGTCATATATTTCCCATTCCTTTTCTTTTTCTGCCGTGTTCTACGGGAACATCGGAACCAGATCAAGACCTTCACTCTCCGGAAGTCCGAAGATCAGGTTCATGTTCTGTACAGCCTGTCCTGCTGCACCTTTTACCAGGTTGTCGATCGCACCCATCATAATGATACGGTTTGTTCTCGGATCGATCTTAAATCCGATATCGACATAATTGCTTCCTTCTACCCATTTTGTTTCCGGGTAAACATCTTTGTCCAGAACGCGGACAAATTTTTCATTTGCATAATATTTATCGTAAACTGCTTTTACTTCTTCCCAGGTAACATCCTTTGTAAGCTTCGCGTACTCTGTTGCCAGGATTCCTCTGTTCATCGGAACCAGATGCGGTGTGAAGTTGATCACAACTTCTTTGCCGCTTGCATATCCAAGCTGTTCCTCGATCTCCGGTGTGTGTCTGTGTGTTGCCACACCGTATGCTTTCATATTCTCATTGACTTCACAGTACAGGTTCGGAACCTTTGCCCCTCTTCCTGCTCCGGATGTTCCGGACTTGGCATCAATGATCAGCGTATCCATATCGATCAGTCCTTCTTTTGCCAGCGGATAAGCGGTCAGGATGGAGCATGTTGTATAGCATCCAGGATTGGCGATCAGTCTTGCGCCTTTGATATCTTCTCTGTTCACTTCACACAGTCCGTAAACTGCTTCTTCGATAAACTGCGGGCTCTTGTGCTCAATACCGTACCATTTTTCGTAGGTCTTGACATCTTTGATACGGAAATCTGCGCTCAGGTCGATGATCTTAACCTTTGATAAAATTTCTTCATTGACAAGTGATGCGCACAGTCCCTGTGGAGTTGCTGTGAAAATCACATCTACCTGATCTGCAAGTTGTTCCATATTGTCATCTAAACATACCGCATCTACGATCTGAAACATATTGCGGTATACATCTGCATATTTCTTATCAATATAGCTTCTTGAGCCAAACCATTTAATTTCTACGTCTTTATGTCCTGTTAAAATGCGAACCAGTTCTCCTCCGGCGTAACCGGTAGAACCGATGATTCCTGCTTTAATCATGTAAACCATCCTTTCGTAAATGCCGTATTTGTGTATAGATAGGCATAATCATAAATACTATAAACCCATTAATCCCTATTGTAAAGGGGTTCGCGGGAATTGGGGGAATGTTTTTTTGATTGGTGAAGGGACGCTTCTGGGAGAAATCGTTTTGCACGCAACCGCGCTTTCGCTCCGCTCAAACGCAACGGTACTAGGCTCGGCTTTGCTTACGCTCGCCTTGCCAAGTGCCGGCGTTTTCGAGGGGTTGCTTAGCAAAAGGATTTCTCCCAGAAGCTGTGCACTGACGAACGGGAACATTCTCCAATTGGGTGGGGCTGATGCTTGTCGACTCATTGTGGTGCGACGGGCGGGAGAGGCGGCGTCAAACTTCCTGCCTCATGCTTGATAGCATGAGGATTGGAAGTTTGACGCCTGTCTCCCTTGGGAATGAAAGAATTCCATGTGATTTCAGCCGAATTTTGGTTCAGCCTATCTTAAAAAGCAATTATCATTCTACTATTTTATTTTCCGATTGGTTTAGTATACATGGTTTTATTTTGGAAAGCAAGTAGTTTTTTAATTTTTATGCATGTTTCCGTGTATTTTTATGTATAATTGCTTATTTTTATGCATTTATATTTGTTTTTATGCATTGTTATGCATCTTTATTATTATGAGATGCATTAGGTCTGTATTCTTTTTATTGACTATTGTGGGAAAATGAAGTTAGTATTAAGGAAGTGATTGTAAAGGAGTTGTTATTTTATGGAACGGGATCTTACTTCGGGGTGTGTTTTTCGGAATGTGATTTATTTTTCGCTGCCTTATTTTTTGTCTTATTTTTTGCAGACGCTTTATGGGATGGCGGATCTTTTTATTGTGGGGCAGTTTGATGGGGTTGCCAGTACGACGGCGGTTTCGATCGGGAGCCAGGTGATGCATATGCTGACGGTGATGATCGTGGGACTGGCGATGGGAGCCACGGTTTCGATTGGACAGTCTATTGGGGCGGGCGATAAGAAAAGGGCTTCTGTGTTTGTGGGAAATACGGTGACTTTGTTTATGGGGATTTCTCTGGTGCTGGCGGTTTTGCTTCTGTTTTTTGTAAAGCCAATTGTTTCGGTGATGTCTACGCCTGCGGAAGCTGTTTCCGGAACGGCAGCTTATCTGACAATCTGTTTTATCGGGATCCCTTTTATTACGGCGTATAATGTGATCAGTTCGATTTTCCGCGGACTGGGGGATTCTAAGAGTCCGATGTATTTTATTGCGGTTGCCTGTGTTGTGAATATTCTGCTGGATTATCTGTTTATCGGATTTTTCCATCTGGGAGCTTCCGGTGCTGCGCTTGGCACAACGCTTTCGCAGGCATTCAGCGTCCTGTTTGCACTGACTGCCATTAAACGCAGGCAGACCGGACTTTCTCTTTCCGGAGACTGTTTCCGGCCACAGAAAAAAACGCTTGGCAAAATTCTGAATATTGGGATTCCGGTAGCGCTTCAGGACGGATTTATTCAGATTGCTTTCATTATTATTACGATCATTGCCAACCGGCGCGGACTGAACGCAGCCGCTGCTGTCGGCATTGTGGAAAAAATCATCAGTTTTCTGTTCCTGGTTCCGTCTTCCATGCTTTCGACTGTTTCTGCGCTCGCAGCCCAGAATATCGGTGCCGGAAAGTATGACCGTGCAAAGCAGACGCTTCGCTATGCCATGATGATCGCCATTGGATTTGGTCTGGTCGTCTCCATATTGATCCAGTTTATCGCAGCTCCGGTTGTCGGACTTTTCACTGCAGACGCAGCCGTTATTCTTCTCGGTGCGCAGTACATTCGCGGATATATCTGGGATTGTATTTTTGCCGGTATTCATTTCAGTTTCAGCGGATACTTCTGTGCATGCGGAAAATCTGGAATTTCATTTTTACATAACCTGATCGCTATTTTGTGCGTGCGTATTCCGGGTGTTTATCTTACTTCGAAAATTTTCCCGGATACACTGTTTCCGATGGGGCTCGCAACCGCTACCGGCTCCTTATTGTCTGTGCTTATCTGCATCATTGCTTACCGGTGGTTATGTAAAAAATCCGGAAAATAGAATACAGGATCGGACTCTTGCAGATTTCTCCAGATCATCAAAAATGGTGACTCACTACGAGCCACCATTTTTGATGATCACTTATCTGATATGCGCTTCCTCATGTGCAAGCAGCCACTCTTTCTTCTCAATCCCACCGGCATATCCGGTCAGACTTCCGTCACTTCCAATGACACGGTGACAGGGAATGATCACAGAGATCGGATTATGTCCGACCGCACCTCCGACTGCCTGCGGCGAGATACTTTTCACGCCTCTTTTTACAGCAATGATCTTTGCGATCTTTCCATAAGTGATGGTGCATCCATACGGGATTTTTGCGATAATCTGCCATACTTCTTTTCGGAAATCACTTCCTGCAGGCGCAAGCGGCAACTCTTCCGGATCAGGATCCTGCCCTGCAAAATAACGGTCAAGCCAGTGTTCCGCCTGAACAAGCACTGGTAAATCCTTCTTTTCCTCGAAATCTTCTATAATCTTGTCCATGTAGTATTTCTGTCCTTCAAACCATGCTCCCACCAGCATATCTTCCCGTGCACCGAGCGTAATTCTCCCGATTGGTGAGTCATAGTAGCTTACATACAGCATTTTTCATTTTCCCCTTTTATTGATCTGTTCTGATACATATGCTTTTTATAAAATCTGTTTTAAATTTCCCATTTTTTTACTCCGACAGATGTTTTCTCTGCGCTGCTTACCATATTTCGTTAAAAACAAATTTGCACTATTTCCGTACCATTCAAATTATAAAATGGAGAATTTTTCCTGTCAATCTTCTTATCCGCGAATTTGTCCATTTCCAAAGATCACATACTTTTTCGTGGTAAGGGCTTCCTGCCCCATTGGTCCGCGGGCATGAAGCTTCTGGGTGCTGATTCCGATCTCTGCCCCGAAACCGAACTCATTTCCATCGGTAAATCTGGTTGACGCATTGACATACACTGCCGCCGCATCTACCCGCTCCTGAAAATACAGTGCATTTGCATAATCCTTCGTGATAATCGCCTCGGAATGCCCGGTATTCCATTTGTTGATGTGCCGGACGGCATCACAGATAGCTGGAACAATTTTTACAGAAATAATCGCATCCAGATATTCCTGTCCCCAGTCGCTTTCCTGCGCCCAAGTGATCCGTTCATCAATCTGCCTTGCCGCTTCGTCTCCCCGGATCTCCACACCTTTTTTCAAAAGCCGGTCACAGATCACCGGAAGCACTTCTTCCGCAATTTTCTCATGAATCACCAAGGATTCACATGCATTGCATACGCCAAGTCTCTGCGTCTTTGCATTCTCGATAATCTCCGCTGCCATCCGAATATCAGCAAATTCATCCACATAAATATGGCAGTTCCCCGTCCCAGTCTCAATCACCGGAACCGTACTGTTCTCCACCACAGATGCAATCAGTGAAGCACCTCCTCTTGGGATCAGTACATCCAGATAGTCCTTCATCCGCATCATTTCCAGAGCCGACTCCCGGCTGGTATCTTCAACCAGAATCAGCGCATCCGGTTCCATTCCCTTTTTCACAAGTGCTCCACGGATCACCTCTGCTATAGCCCTGCAGGAATTTGCAGCCGCACTTCCTCCTTTTAAAACGGCGACATTTCCGGTCTTAAAGCAGAGTCCAAAGGCATCTGCAGTCACATTCGGACGGGCTTCATAAATGATTCCGACAACACCAAGCGGAACTCGTTTTTCTCCGATCTGCAGTCCGTTTGGCCTTGTTTTCATGGAAATGATCTCTCCCAAAATATCCGGAAGTGCTGCAATCTCCCTAAGTCCTTCTGCCATTTTCCGGATTCTGTTTTCATTTAGAAAAAGCCGGTCGATCAGTGGCTCTGTCATCTTATTTTTTCTTGCAAGCATAATATCCTTTTGGTTTTCTTCTATTATATATGCCTGTTGTGCCACCAGCGCATCTGCCGCCAGGATGAGCCCTTCCTGTCTTTGAATTACATTTAAAAATGCAACTGTTTCTTTTGCCCTGACCGCACGCTTTCCAAGTTCTTCCATATAGTTTTTCTTCTCTGCTCTCTGTTCCATTTCATTCACCTCTACTTTCCCACAGCCATCCGATACTGCATATTTCTTTTCAGTCTCCGCTCCATCCTGTACGCATCTCTTTCCGGTCCCAGCTCATTTTCCCCGTCATAGCGGTGATTTTTCGCAAGAAACAGTGTACCAACCTTCTTTCCAGCCATAATATCATTGATTGCGTAAATGTTGTCGCCATTTGCGATCACCATATCTGCTCCCGCTTCTGTTGCAATCTTGGCTGCCTCGATCTTTGTCGCCATGCCACCGGTTCCGACTGCGCTTCCGGCTCCTTTTCCCATCTTCTCCAGTTCTTCATCAATCCGGTTCACGGTATGCACAAATCTTGCTGCCGGATTGGTTCTTGGATCATCCGTATAAAGTCCCTCGATATCCGACATCATGATCAGAAGATCCGCCTCCACCAGTGCCGCTACATCCGCAGACATGGTATCATTATCGCCAAAATTTCCATAGCTGTCCTCATCCACGGAAATAGCATCATTTGCATTGACGATCGGAACCACATTCATTGCCAGAAGCTCTTCAAATGTTTCTCTCGCATGGATACGGCATGTCTTGCTGTAGACAGATTCTTTCGTCAGCAGAACTTGTGCGGTGAGCTGGCTGTATTCTGCAAAAAATTTCTCATAGATCATCATCAGCCGTCCCTGCCCTACTGCTGCACATGCCTGTTTGACAGAACCAACCGGTTTCTCACTGATTCCAAGGACATTTTTTCCGATACCGACTGCACCGGAAGATACTACGATCACTTCTTTTCCGCGGTTTCTGAGATTGATCAGTACACGGACAAATTTCTCCAGTTTTTCCAGATTGATGTTACCGGTTTTGGCATAGGTGACAGTGGAGGTTCCCACTTTGATGACGATTCGTTTCTTTTCCTTTAAGGTGGCTCTTAATTCCATTTCGTTTTTCCTCTTTTCAATTCATATTCTTAGCAGGTATAAATAAAAGAAGCAGAAAAAGAGTATGCGGCGATACCTTTTTCTGCTTCTTTTTTCACTGTCGAATCATAATACTTCAATGACTGAACGAAACCTGTCACTTTTTCAGTCCATCCGAAATGAACATTTTAAGCTGTATATATATTGGATACACGCATTCCCTGATCTGCAATATTGAATTTTCTGTTCTGTGCCCTTAAAGGACACGGTCGATGCGGGAATGTGGGAATGGAAAATACACTGCCTTCTGCCGGCAGTGTCAGAACGAGATCAAATATGATGTTCTTATTCATTTTATGCATATCACTCATCTCGCCAGTTCCTTTCTTCCTTTAGCGTGTTACCTTGTTACTTTTTGTTATATTTTACGGATTTTTGTGCAAATGTCAAGTATTTTTCTGTTTTATCTTTATATTTTCTGTTTAATCTTCTTCTGTCTTTTCTTTTTTCTTATTACTTACGTTCTGTTTTTATACATATTTATGCATATTTTATGTATATTTTCGTTTTTATATGCATAAAAATAACATTTTTAAAAGTTTTTTCATTTTATTATTGCATAAATATAAAAAATGGTGTATAGTGAGTTGTGAATTGAATACGAAAGAAATTTTTTAGGAGGTTTATATACAATGAAAGAAAAAGTAGTTCTTGCATATTCCGGTGGTCTTGATACTACCACACTGATCCCTTGGTTAAAGGAGACATTTGATTATGAAGTAATCTGCTGCTGTATCGACTGCGGACAGGGCGAAGAGCTGGACGGTCTTGATGAAAGAGCAAAACTCGCAGGTGCTTCCAAATTATACATCGAAGATATCACAGATGATTTCTGTGACAACTATATTATGCCATGTGTACAGGCAAATGCTGTTTATGAAAATGCATACCTTCTCGGAACTTCTATGGCTCGTCCGGCAATCTCCAAGAGACTTGTTGAAGTAGCAAGAAAAGAAGGTGCTACTGCTATCTGCCACGGTGCTACCGGAAAAGGAAATGACCAGATCCGTTTCGAGCTTTCTATCATGGCTCTTGCCCCGGATCTTAAGATCATCGCTCCTTGGAGAATGACAGATCTGTGGACACTTCAGTCACGTGACGATGAGATTGCTTACTGTAAAGCTCACGGAATCGATCTTCCGTTTGACGCAAGCCACAGCTACAGCCGTGACCGTAACTTATGGCACATCAGCCACGAAGGACTGGAACTCGAAGATCCATCCTGCGAACCAAATTACGCAGATCTTCTTGTTCTTGGAAATACACCGGAAAATGCACCGGATGAAGATGAATATGTAACCATGACATTTGAAGAAGGTGTTCCGAAGACAATCAACGGCGAAGCCATGAAGGTTTCTGATATCATCCGCAAGCTCAACGAACTTGGCGGCAAGCATGGTATCGGTATCGTTGATATCGTTGAGAACCGTGTTGTTGGTATGAAATCCCGTGGTGTTTATGAAACTCCTGGTGGAACAATCCTGATGGAAGCTCACAAACAGCTTGAAGAACTGGTTATCGACCGTGCTACCATGGAAGTTAAGAAAGATCTTGGCAACAAACTCGCTCAGGTTGTATACGAAGGAAAATGGTTCACACCACTTTGTGAAGCTCTTCGTGCTTTCGTAAAATCTACCCAGAAATATGTTACAGGTGAAGTTAAATTCAGACTTTACAAAGGAAATATCATTAAAGCCGGAACTACTTCTCCATACTCACTTTACAATGAGTCTCTGGCAAGCTTTACAACCGGTGATATGTACGATCATCATGATGCAAGCGGATTCATCACTCTGTTCGGACTTCCACTGAAAGTTCGTGCTATGAAGAATCTTGAGGTAAATAATAAATAATTGTATATCCTTAGCATAAAAGGGGATGCCGTGATGGTATCCCTTTTTTATATGGAATAAATCGAAAGGGGACGCAGAGTTTCCAGATTATATGTTGCGAATTCAGTTGTGCAAACCATTCCAATGAACCGCTTAAAGCGACAATTGTGTCAGCAATGGCTTCCACAATTGTCTGCGTTTCATCTCCATTGCACAAAATTAGAATTCTCCACATATAATCTGGAAACTCTGCTGACATTTGGCGATAAGACAAAAATGGATGCCATTACATTTAATTGGTGGTGTGAGTTTGTCTGTATTGGCTACTTTGAAAGCAAAATGACTAATTAAGCTTTTGAGGATAAAAGTTTGTCTGCCGTAGATTGCGCTTTTTGCGCAATGCGGCAGACAGGTAATCGAAAGTTATATAATTATGTTATGGCAGTTATCCACCATTTATGATTCATATAAAGGCAAATCCATCCAGTACTCTCTATAAATCCCCAGATAGATCGGCTCAGATATTGAATCTGACAGATATACACAGTACTTCCTGCTTCCAGACAGCTCTCCCGGTGATAATTTCCCCAACACAGCGCACTTCCAAGACCGGGAGCCTGGCGCAGGGTAAGATCATATTTCAGACAGTACTCCCCTGGTTTTATTCTGGGAAGATCCTGACAAAATTGCAGATCTGGCATGAATTTCATTTCCATTTCTTCTGCTTTCTATCAGTATATGTCGTCTTAATCCTACCGGTTCCGGGTTATTTTATGTTCATTTTTCTAACTGATGCCTCGTTATTTTTCATACAGAATTATGTCTTTACTCTTCAACCAGCCCTCTTTCTGCTGCATTTTCCACAGCATCCATCTGTTCCAGAATTTCTTCACGGCGTTCATCCAAAAGTAACCCTTTGTTGTATTTGTAATACATTGCACAGTCGTTTTCACGCAGGAAAGCGATGCTGTATACATTACTGTTGAGTTCGGTCACAAATACTGCCATTTCCTGGCTCTCGCCAAAGGCAGCTTCGAGAAATCCAAAGCAGTGATTCAGCGTTTCCAGTGTTGCCTCTGCCATCTTCTCTCTCTGCTCTTCTTCCGTGTCAAACGCTGCTTTTACAGATTCAAATTCCGGGGCTTTCTGATATCCTTCCATTGTCCGCAAAATACGCTCTGCACGGTGCATCTCTGCTTTTGTAAACTGTCCCGCAGCTTTTTTCTGTTCGTTTTCCTTCTGAAGAGAGAGAATTCTCGCAGCAAGAACCTCTCCCGGAACTGCACCGTCTTTTTGCACTTCCTCTTTATAAGCACACAGCTGCACAAACAGTCCCTCCACAAATTTTTCCATCTCATATTCTTCTTTAAAAAGATCTGCCATCTTTCCGACCAGAAGATTTACCACGCTAAGCCGTTCATCGAATGGAGCAAATTTCAGGCGTTCCAGCGTATCTGCTTCATAATGTCCGGCAAGGATCCGCTCCAGTCCATACTCCTTCTGATACTTCTGATACAGCTCCAGATAATTTGCAAAATCCTTCGCCGTTTTCCAATGCTGGAGATACTGATGCACAACCTCACGGTCCACCTTTTTACCAAGCTTCTCATAGACCTGGAGCAGCCTTGACAAATCCTCCCAGCCTCTGGCTGTGACAAACATTTTCCCATCCACTGTATTTTCCATGCGGTAGAAATTCTCTTTTCGAAGTTCCAGATAAGAAAGTACCGCCGGATGGATTCCCACCTGATAAGCATATTCCTTCCAGACGTCAAAATTGGCTTCCACATCAATCCGCTTGATCCGGTCCAGTGTCACCACATCAAATTCCCGCACAGACTTATTATATTCCGGTGGGTTGCCTGCTGCCACAATGATCCAGCCTTCCGGCACACTCTGGTTACCAAACATCTTGCACTGTAAAAACTGCAGCATAGTCGGCGCCAGCGTCTCCGAAACACAGTTGATCTCATCGATAAAGAGGATTCCCTCTTTCATGCCGCTCTGCTCGATTTTCTCATAGACAGCGGCAATAATCTCACTCATTGTGTACTCGGTTACAGAATACTCTTTTCCGCCATACACCTTTGTCTGGATAAACGGAAGCCCGATCGCACTCTGTCTGGTATGGTGCGTGATCGTATACGCAACCAGTCCGATCTCACATTCCTTTGAAATCTGTTCCATGATCTGTGTCTTTCCAATCCCCGGAGGTCCCATCAGAAGGATCGGTCTCTGGTGGATTGCCGGAATCTGATATTCTCCATATTCATCCTTCATCAGGTATGCCTGCACTGCATCCTTGATTTCCTGTTTTGCACGTTTAATGTTCATCTATCTCTCACTCCTTGCTTATCTTAAATCCTCTTCATCCAGAACCAGTTTCATCGCCCACGGTGGAACTTCCTGCTCTTCTGCTCCGTCGTCCATGAATACAAATGCTGTCTGGTATGGCGGCATTTTCTGAGGATAAATCCCCTGTCCGTCGGTAAAATAAATCACACCTTTCAGCTCGGTAAAACGGTGCGTCTCGATCAGCTCATCAATATAGGAAAACGCCGGTCTGAAATCCGTTCCACCTTCCCCGGCAAGATCCAGCTTTTCCATATATTCCTGTAATTCTTCTTTACAGGTGATCTTCCGGTCCGACTGCACCTGGTCATCACACTGCATAATGTGGATGTTGACTCTCTGAAAAAAGCTGCCTGTCTCACTTAAAATGCCATAGGTCTCCTCCAGGAATTTTTTTACCAGATCTCCTGAACAGGACATGGAGGTATCGATCACGATTGCAAAATCCTCCACTTTTTTCACTTCTTTCCATTCCTGCGGCTCGATCAGGGGCATATTTCCATAAAGGCGCAGTCCATAACTGTAAAATACATAATCAAAGCTGTCATCATCCACAGTAACCTCTTCCTTCAACACAGCAAATTTGCGCAGAAAGCCCCGGTAATCATACCGCTGCCGGTTCTCAACCCGGACCTGATCCAGAAAATGCCCCGTATTTGATGCTGCTTCTTTGGAAAATGTTTCCATATCGGTCTGCATTTTCTCACTGATATCCTGCCATCTCTGGTTCATCTCACTTTTCCGGTCATCATCCTCATCTTTTGCCCAGTACTTGTGGTCATCCACCGTAAATTCCCGGATCATACGCTCCATTTCCCGGTCCGAAAGCTTCCATCTCACAAGTGCACCATAGATTTTTTCCGCAGTAAATACCCGGATTTCCTCTTTCAGATCCCGGTAGGTTCTCTGCCTGAGCCAGGACTGGCTTTTTCGTATATTCGGGAGATTCCAGTCGTCAATCACAGATTCTACCGCAATATCCGCCGCCAGATTCCACATAAGCTCTTCCCTTCCATTTCTGCGAAATACATGCCGGAAAATACAGTGCAGCACCAGATGCAGATAGGCGCGGTTTACTCCGATCCGGTTCTGCCTGTACTCACCTCCCAGCATCTGCCCGTTAAAATACATTGTTTCTCCGTCTGTAGCAAGAAGGTCTACCGAAAAATCCTGCACATAATAAAATGCAGAAAGCGCCACATCCATAAATCTCATTTTCATATACAGTTCGTTCCTTGTCAAAACCAGAATTTTATGTCCGATTTCTTCCAGACTCTGTTCTAATGACATTTCTTCCAATCTTTCCACCTTCTTTTACAATACAAACTTTTTCTTCTTTTTTGGAAAACTGCGGTAACGCTCATCCATCAAAATGGCTGAAAGTTCTGTCTGTCCGGCGTCTGCCGCATAAGCAATCGTCTTTTCCAATGACTGCGCATCAAAATAATGCTCCCTGCAGCAAAAAAGCAGAACCTCCTGCGGATCTCCCGCGGCAATTTCACGTCTTTCCTTCACTGCACAGATACAGCTTTTCCCAATTTCTTCCATGTGCGCCTTCACATAATTCTCATAGCGCAGTTTCGCAGGCTCTTCCAGCTTCCACGGATATTTCAGCCGGATCAGTGCCACACTGAAAATTGCCTCTTCCGAATCTCTTGCTTCGGAAAGTGCAAACAGCCGGTCATATTTCCCATAATCCAGTTCCCGACGGTAAAAACACTCCCTGTACTCTCCACCGGAACCATAATAATGCGTCTCCACGATCCGCGCCGGCGTATTTTCCACCGCATCTGCATAATATTCCGGAAACAGGATCTTCGTCTCCGTCCCCTGATAACGCAGTGTTGCAATGATCTGATACCGGATCTCCGTCAGAATTTCCTTAAGACAGGACTTATTTCCATCCATAAAATCAATCTCCACTTTTTCCAGACGGCATCCGGTAAACACACCGCTTCCCATCCGCACGATCGCATCTGTCCCATGGAAAAGCTTCAGATTCATACATCCGTAAAATGCATAATTTCCAATCGACTGTACGGTAGCCGGAAGATGGATCTCCCTTACCATTCCGCCACAGCAGAGCTCTTCCGGCTGCGCAAAACGGTCGTCCACTTCACCTTCTCCGGTCTGATAAACGAGTACATTTTTCTCTTCTTCATCCTTATGCATGGAAAATGTATATGGCGCAATCCGGATAACCGGAGTTCCCTCTATCTGCTCAGGCACTTTTATGATTCCTGAATCCTGCCAAATCCGAAGAATTTCAAGTCCGTTTTCTATTTTCTGATATTGTATCTTCATAAATTTCACTCCTGGAATTGATTCTGTCTGTTCTATCCAATTAAGGATTATAGCAAAAAGAGGCGGATTTTTCCATCCTATTCACTGAGTTTATCTGCCATTCCAAAAATAAGGTTCCACACAAAACAGTTCGCTGCTCTGTCCCATATTCTCTATCGAAATCTCACGAACTATATCGTTATGGACAAAATTATTTACATATCTTTAGAATTCCTTTATTCTATAATTAGATAGTCGATATGGATATTTGAAGGAGGTACCTATGTATGATGTCAGGCATGTCTTAAGAAAAGCCGGCCTTCGTTCCACCTATTCTGGTTATAATTATCTTGCCTCAGCAGTCGCCCTCGTTCTCAAAAATCAGGAATTTTACATGAAGAACGTAACCTCTAATCTCTACCGTGTTGTCGGCGAGCAGTATGGCGTTTCCAACATGTGCGTTGAAGCTGCCATCCGCACAATGATCAACAGTTATTGGAATCAGAATTCCAATAAAATTTTAAGCCCGCTGCTTGGTTATCCTGTATTTGACAAACCGACCGCATCCGAATTTATTTCAATGCTGGCTGATTATATCCAGGATCATTCCCCTCGTTAATTATAAGATACTGAGTAGAATTTATGCATTATCACATATCAGCATGGTATATACAGAATAACATTAGCAGGCAGGCATTAAAAAGGTGCAGCCTATGAGGTTGCACCTTTTTATCGAACCGGATTTTTATAACATACTTTTTATAATTGGGACATTTTTCCATACTCGCTGTTTTAGTTGCCACAGCTACAATTTGAATCCATATCAAACTCCGGATTGATTGCATAAAAGTTCTTACTGTTCAGATTGTCCTGAACGATTCTTAAACTTTCTCCGAATCTTTGGTAATGTACTATTTCCCGTTTTCTTAAAAAGCGAATTGGATCACATACTTCCGGGTCTTTTACAAGCCTTAAGATATTGTCATACGTTGTCCGTGCTTTCTGTTCTGCTGCGAGATCTTCATGCAGATCCGTAATCGGATCTCCTTTTGACTGAAAGTATGTCGCTGTCCACGCCGGACCGCTTGCCGCTACCGGATATAATGCAAGTGTATGATCAACATAATATTTATCGAAACCAGATGCTTTTATTTCTTCCGGAGACAGTCCTTTCGTAAGCTGATAAACAATTGCACAGATCATTTCCATGTGCGCAAGTTCCTCTGTCGCAATGTCCGTCAATGTTCCGATCACTTCTTTATACGGCATCGTATATCGCTGTGAGAAATATCGCATGGATGCACCTAATTCCCCATCAGGACCACCAAACTGCGTAATAATAATCTGTGCAATTTTCGGATTGGTCTGTGTGATCTTCACCGGATATTGCAGTCTTTTTTCATAATTCCACATACTAGCATCCTCCTTCCTGCCACGGCCATGGCTCGTTGATCCAGTTCCATCTGTCTGAGCAGGAAGGAACAGCGGTATCTACTGTGAGTGGTCCATAATATTTTGCATATTCTTTCAACAACTGGTTCCTTTTTTTATTATGTTCATAAAAATAGTCCAGTGCTTCCTGATCACGAGGATGAGTATCCAGATAAAGCTTCACATCATCTACCGCAAAGCTCGCATGACCAATCTGCATCAGGAGATCTTTTCTGCAAGGTTTAGAATTCTGCATTTCATTCATACGTTGCATCCTCCTTTCCCCTTAAACGGAAGATCAAGCTCTTCGAATATAGTTCCTCTGTGGAATCCTTTTCCGGCTTCGTAAATGTGTCTCCAGCTCTGCCATGGCACATAAGCCATTGCGATCGGCATTCCATCCAACGCATCGTCCCGGTCGCTACATCCAGATCGTTCTCGATAAACAGGTACTGCCATCGATGGATTTCTTCCATCATTGTTCGCCATACATGAATTACTATTACAGCTATTGTTATTATTGCCACATCCACAATTTGCACGTCTCATATATGGATTATTATTTCTGCAATTTTGCATCGTTTTGGCTCCCCTTTCTTATATCTGCAATATTATTGTATGGTAATTTTTTAAAAAGGGTTCTGACTTTTGCATCCGGTATAATCTGATGCCCGTTTCCATTTCAAACAGGTCGTAACATCAATAATGCCGCCAGACCATTTCTGATCTGACGGCATCTTTCTTTAGTATTTTATGATGTAACCGGATTGCTCCATTGCCATGCAATTCCCGCAATCCTCGAACACCTCATACGCCCATAAAACGGCGTGTTCACATCATTTTATGAATTTTTACCAAGTGTAACCTTGATCTCTTTCTCTGTATATTCACCATTCTTATCCGGGATCTGTACGGTAAGCGTTACCTCTTCTCCTGCTTTATAATACTGAAGCTGTTCCTGAAGAGAGCTCATACCACTGATGGAACTTCCCTCAAAGCCAGTAATGATCGATCCTTTTGTAAGGCCTGCTTTTTCAGCTCCGCCACCACTCATGACTTCTTTGACATAAACACCGGTCGGCATATTGTACATCTGTGCACCTTCTTCAGATACATCGTAACCTTTGATTCCAAGATATCCTCTTTCCTCATCAGAAACCTTGCTTCTTGTCTCTTTATTCATCAGATTCTGGATAACATCACTTGCATCTGAAATCGGGATTGCAAATCCCATACCTTCTACTGCTGAACTGTTGATCTTCGCAGAGTTAATACCGATCACTTCACCATTTGCATTCAGGAGAGCTCCACCACTGTTACCAGGGTTGATCGCTGCATCTGTCTGGATGTATTCTCCGTCAAATCCATCAATTGTTCGTCCGGTTGCACTGACGATACCAGTTGTAACAGACTGTCCATAGCCAAGTGCATTACCGATTGCAATAGCAGGTTCTCCAACCTTCAGAGAATCTGAATCTCCAAGTGTTGCAACCTTAATCGCATTCATTGTATCGTCTGAAATCTTATCAAGCGGAACGGCTACGACTGCAAGATCCCTTGCGGAGTCTGTTCCTTTAATCTGCGCTTCCACACTGTTGCCATCATTAAATGTAACAGTAAGTGTATCGCTTCCTTCTACAACATGGTTATTGGTAACAACCAGAAGTTCTGAATCATTCTGGCTGATGATGATACCGGATCCGGCACTTTCACTCTCCTGCTGGCTGGTTCCTCCGAAGAAATTCTGTACTTCCTGTACGCTCATATTTGTGATAGAAACGATTGACGGAAGAGTATTTTCCACAATGTCTGATACATCAGATGTCACTGTACTGGTAGATGTTGTAAGCTTTGCATTCGATACAGTCTTTGTTGTGCTTACGGTACTCTTTGTATTCTTTCCAAGCAGCTTACCAGTCAGATAACTGGTTCCCTGCATCGTCACACCGCCAACTGCCCCAAATAATACTGCGGCTCCTACAACAAGTGCGACTTTTTTTGTATACCCTTTTTTCGGTTTTGGAGCTTTCTGTGGTCCTGCTCCGAACCCCTGCTGCTGATTGTCTGCTCCTCTATTTTCATCTGAATCTGGTCTGTAATAATTGTATTGATTGTCCATCATTCAAGACTCCTTTCTTTTCCTTTTCTATAGTTAAGAGTTTAGCCTATAATTGTGATGAAAGTGTGATAAAATATGAAAAAAAAGATGAACGGCATATTTTTATGTCGTCCATCTTACTAAGCTCCATCTTATTTGATATTATGACTTATCCAAACTGCGCTTTTTCTTATTCAACCGTTACAGATTTCGCCAGATTACGCGGCTTATCTACATCCAGTCCTTTTGCAACAGATACATAATATCCCATTAACTGCAACGGGATCACTGCAAGGGATGCCTCAAAATGCTCATCTGTCTTCGGAATGTAAACCACAAAATCAGCAGTATCCTCAATGCTGTAATTGCCATAAGTTGTAAGTCCCATCAGATATGCACCACGGCTCTTGCACTCTACCATGTTGCTGATCGTCTTTTCATATAATTCCGGCTGTGTCAGCACACCGATCACAAGCGTTCCATCCTCGATCAGGGAAATGGTTCCATGCTTGAGTTCTCCTGCTGCATATGCCTCTGAATGAACGTAACTGATCTCTTTCATCTTCAGGCTGCCTTCCATACAAATCGCATAATCAATTCCACGTCCAACAAAAAATGCGTCCTTTGCGTTTGCCTGCTTTGCTGCAAACCACTGGATTCTTTCTTTATCTTCAATAATTTTTCCGATCTTCTCCGGGATTGCCTGTAATTCGGCAATATAATTTTCATACTGCTCTTCAGTGATTGTATTTTTTACTTTGGCAAACTGAATTGCAAGGATGTACGAAGCCATCAGCTGTGTACTGTACGCCTTCGTTGTTGCCACAGAAATCTCCGGTCCTGCAAGCGTATAGAATACCTTATCCGCTTCTCTTGCAATAGAAGATCCGACTACATTGACAATTCCAAGTGTACGGATTCCCTGCGCTTTTGTCTCACGGAGTGCTGCAAGACTATCTGCGGTCTCTCCTGACTGGCTGATAATGATCACAAGACCATTTGGATCCAGGATCGGCTTACGGTAACGGAATTCTGATGCCAGTTCCACGCGAACAGGAATTTTCACCAGATCCTCGATCACATACTGTGCCACCATACCTACATGGTAAGCAGAACCACACGCTACAATGTAAATCTGGCTTGTTCTCCGGATATCCTCTTCCGATAATCCGATATCTGTCAGATCAAACTTTCCTTCTTTTAATACAGAATTCAAAGTATCCTTAACCGCTCTTGGCTGCTCATGGATCTCTTTCATCATAAAATGCTCAAAACCAGCTTTTTCAGCTGCTTCTGCATCCCATTCAACAGTTTTCATTTCTTTTTGGATCTCTTCTCCATCCAGATTGTAGAAGATAATTCCATCTTTGCTGACCTTTGCCATCTCCAGGTTGCCAATATAGTATACATTTCTTGTATATTTCAAAATAGCCGGCACATCTGATGCAATAAAACTCTCTCCATCTCCTACGCCAAGAATCATCGGACTGTCTTTTCTTGCCACATAAATTTCTTCCGGATAATCCTTGAACATCACAGCGAGCGCATAAGATCCACGGATACGGACCAGAGAATGGTTGATCGCATCTACCGGTGTTCCTTCATACTTTTTATAATAATAATCGATCAGCTTAACAGCAACCTCTGTATCCGTCTCAGAGTAGAATGTATATCCTTTGCGGAGCAGCTTGTTCTTTAACTCCTGATAGTTTTCAATAATACCGTTGTGTACAGCAACTACATTGCCATCGTCACTCATATGCGGATGCGCATTGTTCTCTGACGGTTCCCCGTGTGTTGCCCATCTGGTGTGACCGATTCCACAGGTTCCCGGAACGGCTGCACCACCATTGGTCTTCTCAAACAGTACTTTCAAACGGCCTTTCGCCTTGATAACTTCTGTCTCTTCTGTTCCATTACGAACAGCAAGTCCTGCTGAATCATATCCACGATACTCCAGCTTTGACAGTCCATCCAGTAAGATCGGAGCCGCCTGCTGCGATCCAACATATCCTACGATTCCACACATTTATCTATATCCTCCAGTCTTTTTTGCGAAAATAAATTTTACTCTTTTCGTTACATTGTAGCAAATATGGGACTTTTTGTAAAGAATAAGCGGGAATAACAATCGTCATCCCCGCCTTTCTCTTTAATCCAGATCAATAAAATCCATTTCGAAAGTATCACCTTTTTTACGCTTTTCTTTCTTGATATTATAATCATCGAACGAATCAAAGTCGTCATCATCAAACTCATCAACGCTACGAGTATCATCACTTATTCCTTCGTCATCATAATCATCGTCGAAGTCATCATCATAATAATCATCATCGTCGAAATCATCATCGAAGTCGTCATAATCATCTTCGAAATCATCATCCTGTCTCTTTTTGAACTGTGATTTCTTTTCTGCCTTAACAGGCTGGATCGGTTTTACCGGATTACGTTGCGGCTCATCGTCCAGTTCATATTCATCATACAGATCATCCAACTCTCTGTTGCGGTTATGTAACTTCACAACGGAAACAAGAAGGAAGATTACCAGAAGAATAACGATAACTGCTGCCGCTGCTACAAACCAGATCAGATGATCGGAAATCTTTTCTAAAATTGCGTCAAACTTGCTTGCACTCTTCTTATCCGGTGTAGTCGCAGACTTCGGAGTCTCCATTCTCTGATAAGTATGCTCTACAGAGTCATATAAATAGAGGGATTCTTCACCGTCATTATTTACTGCATATAATACATAGAAACCATCGCGGTCCGGTTCATCCCAGATTTCAAAAGTCTTGCCGTTGATCTCCAGATTTCCTTTTGAATACTTTGATGGCATAGACACTTTACTGCCTGCATCAAAAATTACGATAGAATAAGTATCTGAAATCACAACCTGTTCTGCCGGTGAGAAGCTGCTGTCAGATGAATCATACATCCAGAAATCGCCTTTTCCATCACCGTCTACCAGGTAAGCCATCTGAAGTCCTGTCTTTTCCTGCACAGCACCTTTATACGTCGAATCATTATAAGTAATCTCTCCTGCTGTAAATCCAGCTGGAATCATGCTGTCTGAGAAATCACCGGATAAGGTATACTCCTGACCATCAATCGTGACACTTGCTCCATTCGCAACATCTTTAATCTTGCTCGGATCTCCTGCCCCGATCACGACATCCGCATATCCTTCTTCACATGCCACACTTGATCCAGCGCTGTCTGTAACCGTCGCATCTCCCTGTTCAAGTCTTGTACTTCCTTCCTGGAGAGCCTGGAACTTCATCGTAAACTCAATCCGGTCACTGCTTCCGTCACCTGAACCTCTAAATGTCAGATTACCATCCGTGTCTGCATTCACTCCGTCTCCCTCTTCAAATCGCATATAAGAAGGATCGTAAGTCATATGAATCGTCGCGTCTCCGATTACATCTCCGCTGACAACTGCTGTACCTGTGATCGTAAATTCATCCCCGACACTTGTCTCAAGATCAGAAAAGAATATCACACCATTTGCAGCTAGCGCCATCACAGAAAAACATGGTACGATCAGACATACAGACAAAAGAATTGTCGCTATTTTTTTCGTAAACTTCATCTTCATGTACTTTCCTCTTTCTAACCATATTAATTGTAAGTATAAATACTCTTAGACTCTATCTTACACTTTTTATGGGAAAATGTCTACTTGTTTGTAGAAATTCCTAACTTGTCACTTTGTACTTTTCTAGTTCTTTTTCATTTTCTTCTACACCAAACTTTGCAAACGGAAGCATTAAAAAGACATCACAGAATAATTCAAACATATGATATTCCATTACTGAATGAATACAGATAATTACCATAACCGCCAATATATATGGCTGATTTATGTTTCTAATCATTATAATTGAAATCATCAGCATAATTAGAATAAATACTACTAATCCTAATCTTAACAATATATTTACATATGAACTATCAAGGAAAAAATAGCCTTGAACCGGTTCCGTTGTTCCTCCATTTCCTATCATTGGAATATTCTGTCCCCATAATTTGATATCGTATCGTTCAAATGCTTCTTTTCCGATTGCAAGACGTGTTGAAAAAAGAGTGTTTAATTTAGACATCCATGTAATTTCCGGATTATAAAATCTGGATGTAAGAATCATAAATCCAGCAAGACTATAAGGTATTACAAGACACAGACATTTTAATAGTACCGATGGCTTATACTTAGTTCCCTTCTTCTCAGCCAATGCGTTCCTGATTTTTAAATAAATCACACATAAAATTAGTAAAATCATTACTGCTTCACTTGTTCTTACATCACAATATTTTTCAAAAAAGATAACACAGATTATCATCATTCCGATTTCAATCCAACTACCTCTCACTTGTCTAATCAATACCCATGCTACAATCATATAAACAACATGCGCTGCAAAATCTGTTGGATAAATAAACCCAAATGCCATTCTCACTTTTTTGCCTCGATGATAAACCAAATTTGTAATCAATCCAGTATATCCTGCTATCATTGTACAAATTGTAATTGGAACTTTAACAATCAAATATACTTTCAAGATTTTTTATACTCAATACCATTTGCACCTATGATCAAAAAACCGGTTTCTAACAATGTATCAATTCCTGAATGTCCTTTTGCAATTGCAAATGTCCCCATTAAAATCACTATTAATAATATTTTCCCTATACAATTTTTTTAATTTCTTAAGAAAAACTTCGGTATAAACTAAAGTTTTTCTCTCTAATTTCCATTATTGCCTGTTTCTCCCACATCACTACTATCGTTGTTATCTGGTGTCGGAGACGGGGCTGGAGTAGGATCTGGCTCTGGGATTGGTTCTGGCTCTGGGGTTGGTTCTGGCTCTGGGGTTGGTTCTGGCTCTGGAGTTGGTTCCGGATCCGGGGTTGGAGTTGGTTCCGGGGTTGGTTCCGGATTTACTGTCGTATTATCTCTATATCCTCCATCCCAATAACTTTCTCCTGAATTGCCTCCATCATACCAATAATTATTATTATCAGAGCCTGCATTATCCTCATAATAATAATCGTCCTGTGTATATCCTTGCCAGTCATCCGGTGTCTCAATAGCACTCGTATCCACTCCTGCATCTGGTTGATTCATTTGGGAATTCTGGTCATTTGTATTATTTACTTTATTCTGCTCTTCTTCCCGTTTTTTCTGCAATTCATTGATATCTGTCACATCATTGATAAGCATATCGTAAAATGTTGACTTTTCTGACAATGCCTTATTAAATTCTTCTCGTCCATATTGTTCACTCAACGTTTCACAATCTGAGAATAGATTTACTCCTAATGCAAGTCGATCTCCTTTTATTTCAACGCCCAACGCCGCCAATGTAGTAGGAAACATATCTAATGTAGCAAATTTCCGATTATGTGTTTTTTCAAATGAAGTATCTAATCCTTCTGGCAAATTAATAAACACATTATACACACTACGTTCATAGTCTTCGCTAACATCATTGCAAAAATCTGAATCCATCGTTAAATGGTCACCGCTCAAAATAATTGTTGTATTATCATAAAAAGGCTGTTCCTGAATCCATTTAATAAATTGATTAAGTTGTCTACTTGAACATGCCATTACGTTTGCATACTGATTATCTCCAAATTCATTTTGACATTGTTCACATACATATCCATCTTCAAAATGTGTATCTACTGTCAATAATGTCAAATTAAATGGTTCATCCTTGGAACTTAGTTCTGTCAATTTTTCTTGTGCATTTGCAAATAATTTTTGATCTTCCATTCCCCACCACACATGGTAGTCTGATGGAATCTTCCCTGTCTCTATGGCAGTGTTATAATCCCAGATTTCGCAATCTCCATGGCTTTCAAAATATGCTCTTCTTCCACCAAACGTTGCATCTGATCCTAACATAAAACATTGATTATACCCCGCATCTGCTAATATATCTTCCAAATTCACTGCCTGTGAAGAAAAACTTTCCTGTTCTCCTAAAGTTTCGTTGTTCCCGTTTTTTATAGGCAATCCTGATGTCTGAGCAAAAATTGCCCCCATAGTCCATCCTGAACCGGTAGAAGGGACTCCTCCTCCCAATTTATCATTGTTTGAAAAATTAGTATTTTCTTTTGCTAATTGTGTTAATTCCGGAATACAATTAAAATCCATTCCTCCGCCATCTTCTTTTGATGCATACGTTGATTCCATTGACTCTAAAAATATATAAATCAGGTTCCTTTTCTGCTTTGGAAATGTAATTTCTGTTGTACGTGGATCCACATAATTCTGTTCAATAAAATGAGACTCCTTTTTTTGACTTACCAAATACTCTTTAACATCTAATTCATCATATACTTTATAAGCTGCCCCAACTGCACTTCCACACGAAATCACTGTTATAAGAAATAACGAAATCATACATTTTCCATGCTTGGCTTTTAATCCAATAATCAGAAAAATCATTGTAAATAGTACCAATACCGCCATTGGAACACATGCATTTATACCATCAAGTACTACATCTGAATTTGTCCCTTCAAGCGGAACTTTTAAGTGAAAAATAATTTCATCAATAGATAATAATCCCCATGTATCTAAAACCCAATTACCTACATTATATAGAATCCATCCTAAAACAGATAGTATAATCATTAAAATACAATAAAACCCGTACCCTATACTTTTTATCTTCTTTCGTTTCATTTATTTTCATATCCTTTACTTACTATTTACAGAAATATACATAATTAGTAAATCACAAAATGCCTGAAAAAGCAATGTGCAAAAATACAACAATTTCTCAAAAACGTCAAGGGGCTGTGAAAAAAGAATAGTCCCGAAAAAAAAGAAAGACCAAGAGTTTATAATGAACTCAAGGTCTTTCTTTCTGTTATAATTAATTTGTGAAAAAAATTAATAACATAATCTATTCTA
>Ga0129313_1000715_pt1 | contig 24869 bp, 20 predicted proteins | sample O1105metagenome_FD_94436 | JGI IMG/M metagenome (GOLD analysis project Ga0129313, IMG submission 94436) | Orangutan group fecal microbial communities from fecal samples from Wisconsin, USA - O1105 metagenome | ecosystem: Host-associated > Mammals > Digestive system > Large intestine > Fecal...
GTAGACATATCTCCGTCCACAGATACCATGTTGTAGGTCTCGTCCACATCCTCCTTAAGAAGCCTGTGAAGAAGATTATATTCCACATTAAGATCTGTTGTGATAAAGCTCAGTACCGTGCCAAGGTTGGGATTTATCATTCCTGAGCCCTTGCACATTCCACCGATGGTTATGTCCCTGCCCTTTATCTTTATCTTAACCGCTATCTCCTTATTATAGAGATCAGTGGTCATTATGGCATGACTGGCATCGGTACCGTGGGCTATGTCATAGTCGTAATCCTCGACCAGCATATCTATGCCATGCTTGATGGTATCCATCGGAAGTCTGAGACCTATTACTCCTGTGGAGGCTACCACAATGCTTTCTCTGTCTATATTTAGTTTTCTTCCAAGGTATTCCGCCGTTTCCACCACGTCATGATATCCCGCATCGCCGGTACAGGTATTTGCCACACCGCTGTTTACCACCAGTGCCTGACATTTATTCTTCCCGTCGGTCAAACTGCGATCCCACATAACTGGAGCCGCTTTCACTACATTTAAGGTGTAGGTTCCAACCGTCACTGCCGGAACGTCACTGACCAGCAGTGCCATATCCTTCTTGAGCTTGTTCTTTCTTACACCTGCATGTACGCCGCCTGCACGAAATCCCTTCGGTGCTGTTACTCCACCTGAGATTATCTCCATGTCTTTCTCCGATTTTTATTTTTTTATGGGAATATAGGAGCCATCATGAGCCCCTCTTCCTCAGGAAGTCCAAACATAAGATTCATGTTCTGGACTGCCTGGCCGGCGGCACCCTTTACTATGTTGTCAAGGGCTCCCATTGCCACTATCCTGTTGGTTCTTTCATCTATCTTGAAGTTCACATCAACGTAATTGCTTCCCTCTACCCATCTGGTCTCAGGGCATACATCCTTATCAAGGACTCTCACAAATCTCTCGGCAGCATAGTACTTGTCGTAAACTGCCTTTACCTGCTCGTATGTTACCTTCTCCTTGAGGTTGCCGTAAGCTGTTACAAGGATACCTCTGTTCATTGGAACAAGGTGCGGTGTGAAGTTTATAAGTATCTTCTCGCCACAGGCGTAACCAAGCTGCTCCTCGATCTCAGGAGTGTGTCTGTGGGTTGTAACGCCGTATGCCTTTATGCTTTCATTTACCTCGCAGAAGAGATTTGCAAGCTTGGCACTTCTTCCTGCTCCTGAGGTTCCTGACTTAGCATCTATTATAATTGAATTAGGATCGATAAGCCCTTCCTTAACTAACGGATATAAGGTAAGGATTGAGCATGTGGTGTAGCAGCCCGGATTTGCCAGGAGACGGCAGTTCTTAACCTTATCCCTGTTGATCTCACAAAGACCATACACAGCTTCGTCTATGAACTCAGGGCTCTTGTGCTCTATCTTGTACCACTTCTCATATGTAGCAACATCCTTTATCCTGAAGTCAGCACTAAGGTCGATGATCTTAACCTTGCTAAGTATCTTCTCATTCACCAGTGAGGCACAGAGTCCCTGTGGTGTAGCGGTGAATATTACATCAACCTTCTCTGCAAGCTCTTCCATATTATCGTCCATGCACTTGTCATCTACGATCTGGAACATGTTGCCGTATACTTCATAATACTTCTTATCAATATAACTTCTTGAACCATACCACACTATCTCTGCGTCCTTATGTCCCAGAAGTATTCTTACGATTTCCTGTCCTGCATATCCTGTAGAACCTATGATACCTGCTTTAATCATACCTTGTGTCCTTCCATTCCTATTCTTGTGTGAATTTTACAAAATCATTCTAACACTGAAAATACATCCTTGCACGCCATCGATTTATCAGTGTGCATACAGATTATATAGTACTCTTATTTATCCACATAGTCAAATTTTTTGCTTCGTATTTGATGGTATATACTCTGTCTTATCACCATACATACAAACAAGATACTAACCTGCGGTTGTATTCAGTTATACAAACCTCTTATCCCAGGTCCGCTCGGTTTATAATTATACATTTTTCGTGCATAATATGCAAGATGTTTTTCGATTATATTTTCTATTGCTGCTATTCTTCTGCAAGCGTGGCTATTCCGTGGCATTTTCTAAGTGTTTGCAAGTGGGTTTCCAGTTTTTTTTCAATGCATAATATAATATTTTCATGTATATTTTTTTGTATATTTTCTTTTTTAGGCTTGCATATTATTCATAGTAGTTGTATATTAGACAAAAAGAGAATTTTTATTCAGGAGGATTTATAAAATGGCAAAAGAAAAAGTTGTCCTTGCTTATTCAGGTGGTCTTGATACCACTACTATCATACCTTGGTTAAAGGATTTCTATGACTACGAAGTTATCTGTGCATGTATAGATGTAGGTCAGGAAAGCGAGCTTGACGGTCTTGATAAGAGAGCAAAGGAATCAGGTGCTTCTAAGTTATATATCTGTGATGTTGTTGATGAATTATGTGATAATTACATAATGCCTACTGTTAAGGCTGACGCAGTTTACGAGAACAAGTATCTTCTCGGCACATCATTTGCAAGACCTCTTATTGCTAAGGAGCTTGTTCGTATAGCCCGTGAAGAGGGTGCTGTTGCTATCTGCCACGGTGCTACAGGTAAGGGAAATGACCAGCTCCGTTTCGAGCTTTCTATTAAAGCCCTTGCACCGGACATCAAGGTTATCGCTGTATGGCGTGATCCAAAGTGGACACTTCAGTCAAGAGATGATGAGATCGCATTCTGTAAGGCTCATGGCATTGATCTTCCATTTGACGCAAGCCATTCATACAGCCGTGACAGAAACATCTGGCATATAAGCCATGAGGGTCTTGAGCTTGAGAACCCTGCATGTGCTCCTAACTATGATGACCTTCTTGTATTAAGCGTAACTCCACAGAACGCTCCCGATGAGGCTGAGGATGTTGAGCTTGAGTTCGAAGCAGGTATGCCTGTTGCAATAAACGGCAAGAAGATGAAGACCTCTGACATCATCAGAGAACTTAACGCTCTCGGCGGCAAGCATGGTATTGGTATCATTGATATCGTTGAGAACCGTGTTGTCGGTATGAAGTCAAGAGGTGTTTACGAGACTCCCGGCGGAACAATCCTTATGGAAGCTCACAAGCAGCTTGAGGAGATCTGTCTTGACCGCGAGACTCTTGCATTCAAGAAGATTGTTTCAACAAGATTTGCAGATCTTGTATATGAAGGAAAATGGTTCACACCACTCCGTGAAAGCCTTTCTGCATTCGTTGACGAGACAGACAAGACTGTTACAGGTACAGCTAAGATGAAGCTCTACAAGGGTAACATCATCAAGCAGGGAACAACCTCTCCATACTCACTTTACTCAGAGAGCCTTGCTTCATTCACAACCGGTGATCTCTATGATCACAAGGACGCTTCAGGCTTCATCAACCTCTTTGGTCTTTCAATGAAGGTTCGTGCAATGCTTAAGGCTGAGCGTGAGAAGAAGGAAGAAAAATAATATTTTTTCGTAGATAAAATACAGGGGCTATACAGTCTTGGTGACACACAGTCATCACAGATTGTACAGCCCCTTTTTTCAGTTCTGTATACTCTTTTTGTTCTTTCCCACCACCAGGGTTATCATAAAGATCGCCACGGCAAATAATACCTGGACTCCCATTGCCTGTAGTGTCACTCCAAACTTTCCACTGCCGTTCTTATATATGTTCTCGCAGGCGATCACATACCAGTATGCCGGAAGAAAATGTGCCACCCTTATGACTCCTGCTCCAAGATACTGCATAGGTACAAACACGCCGGATAAGAACGCCATTCCAAGTCCCACTATATTAGATAACATTGAAACCACCTGGTCATTTGCAGCCACCTTACTGAACAGGAACGCGATATTCACTGCCACTAACATGTACACAAGCATATTGGCCATGTAAAGACCGCTCTGGACAGTAAGCAGATTGTCCCGGAGCATTATTCCATCCATCATAACATACGGCACACAGACCCCAAGTCCTGTAATGATAACCGCAAGAAGCAGCTCCTTATTTATATTCACATATTTGTATGATGAACACTCGATTCTGTTTCTAAGCTCCTTTTTGTTATAGATCATAAGTATCGGCGTTATAACATTTGCAAGCTGCATAAGCAGTATCCACGGTATATAGGAATAAAGCCGCTCCTGCTTGGAGAAATAACTTTTATTCCCCTTAAGCTTCACCTCCGCATGTTCCTTAAGGGAGTCTCCTATGATATCTGCTGCCTCCCCCTCATCATAGCCTGCCGCCATCAGAGTAGAAAGCTTCTGCATAAAGCCGTTCATGTCTCCCTCAAATAAGCTTGCAGTGTCGGTTCCTGGAATTGTCATGAGCTTTAACATCCCATCAGCATTTCCCGCCTTAACTGCCTCACCGAAGCCCTCCGGTATCACCAGATAACAGTGTATGTTCCTGTTGTAAAGAGCATCCTGGACAGACTCCTTATCCTCATCAATGCCAGCCACCCTTTCATGGTGTTCACTCAGGTATGCTGTAAGTTCCTTTGATATGTCACTCCCATCATGGTCCACGCATGCAAATAAACACTGCTTGTCCGTGTACTCCGTTTTCTCCTCACTGCTGACATTCAATATGATCATCATCATTCCTATGAATATTCCAAGCCACATTAAAACCTGCCCTACATATCTTCGGAGTATCTTAAAATAAGACTTAAACACTTGCATATTTATTCCTCCTTACTATCAGGATACTCACAGCCACAAGGAGCACCGACTCTATTACAAGGGTCACTATATCCTTTGTAAATCTGTTGTAGTTATCATATACATTTAACGTATAGAAGCAGTCTGTGATAAGTGCCGCCGGGTTTATCCTGTTGATTACCGGGCACTTCATTTCTATCATGTTCTTAAGTCCCGACACACACAGATCTGCCATAACAGAAAGTACCATGGACACTCCCACTGCTATACCTATCTTACCACCGACACCGATATTTCTTATGCTTCCGATTATGACGCCCATGGCAAGTCCTATCATGCAGCCTACAAATAATGTAAGGACGACAGCCGGATATTTGTGTCCGATATCCACGCCAAGCAGTTTCATATACAGAAGGGTTATAAGCTCAACAACGAAATGTACCATCAGCATTGCCGCATATTCCGCACATACTATCATCAGCTTTCCGGTGGCTGATATGTTCCTCCTCATTCCCAGGGCACTTACATTTCCCTGGATGTTGTGAGTTGTATACAGGGATGAAAATGAGGCGAAGAGACAGCTCATGGCAAATATAGCAAAGAAATAATTATTATACCGATCCTGGGAGCCGTCGGTGGTCGCCTCCTCAGTGTAGAATACCGTATCCCCCCACATAGAACCCAGGATCTCCGACAGCTTATCCGGATCATCCTCTGCAATCTTCTTATACATGTAGCTGTTCTGTAGATACTGATCCAATATATTCTTGACCGTTGATGTTTTGTAGTTCTCATCCCTTGTGTCCATATGACAGTCTCCGGAATATATGACCGCACACACCTCATCATTGTTTAAAGCGGCCTGTGCCTCCTGCTCATCCATTACTTCCGGCTCAATAAGTGCCTCATCATTCTCTCCCTTTATGGAAGAAAATAAAGTGGTGAGCATTAATGAATTATCCGTCTCCTGCTCCACCAGAGCCACCTTCACGTCCTTAAACATCTCATCCTTCTCCATGAGGTTGCCCATGGCCATATACATAAAGGTTGCCAGAGCTATGGGGAATATCAGGGTCCAGAAGAGCGTCACCTTTCCATTTATCATTGTTTTTATGCAATATTTAAAATTGTGAAAAAACATATTCGTTTCCCTCCTTAAGATATAAAGTGCACCATTTTAATATGCATCTTTTAGTCCCTAAGTTCCTTTCCGGTGATCTCAAGGAATACATCATTTAAGGTTGGAAGCTCTGTGTATACTCTTCCGTAGGTTATGTTCCTGTCCTTAAGAAGCTCCATAAGTCTTATGATATTATGGCTTCCGCCGGAGAAATAAACCTTGACGCTTTCATCCCTCATTACAACGTCATACACATGAGGGACAGCCTTTATGGAAGCAAGAAGCTCCTCTGTAACGTCAGCGATCTCTACTGTAATGGTCTCCGTATTCTTGATCATCCGCTTAAGCTCTTCCTTGGTTCCCAGAGCCACACTCTTGCCCTTATCCATAATGAGGATACGGTCGCAGAGCTGCTCCACCTCCTCCATGTAATGAGACGTATAAACTATAGTTGCCCCTTCCCTGTTAAGCTTCTTTATCCCCTCAAGGATATTGTTTCTGCTCTGGGGATCAACTGCCACAGTCGGCTCATCAAAGAAAATGAGCTTTGGCTTGTGGGCAATCCCGCAGGCTATGTTAAGTCTTCTTAACAGACCTCCCGACAGCTTTTTTGGAACAAACTTCCTGTAGTCTGCTATATCAACAAATTCCATTGCTTCCTCCACATATCCGGCACGAAGTTTCTTGTCCTTTATGTACAGTCCGCAGAAGTAATCTATATTATCATATACGTTAAGCTCGTCAAATACCGCCACATTCTGCATTACCACTCCTATGTCCCGCTTAAGGTCATAGCTTCCGGAAGTCATCTTCTTTCCGAACACCTTAATGTCGCCCTTATCATATGAAAGCAGAGAAAGGATACAATTTATGGTGGTGGTCTTTCCTGATCCATTCGGTCCCAGAAGACCGAATACCTCTCCCTCTTTAACACTCATATTAAAATGATCCAGTGCCAGCATATCCTTATACCGCTTCACCAGATTATTTACCTCTATGGCATATTCCATTTTCAATCCCTCCTTATACTGTTGACACGGCTCACAAAGTGATGACGTGTAGTGCTTATCTTATATTTATATATTACAATTTTTCTCCGTTTTCTCATAGTGAGTAAGGTCATTAAATTATGTGACATTTGTCATTATTGCTTTTCTGTAGGGCTGCCTGTATACTTATCAACAGGAATATATCAATTACAGCCGGGCTTAGGAGGACTCCGGGGAAGACTATAAACAGGAGGAGCATTATGGGGATCATCTGGTCTAAATTATTTCTTTATATATCAGGATTTCTGCCGGTGTTATGCCTGGAAAGCTATGACCTTCCTATGGTTGCTTCCTGTCTCTTAGGTATTATCGGGGCAAATACCGCCTACGTCATACTGGAGGATATTATGACAAAAAAAGAACCCATTACCGATCTTGATATAAAAAATATACACAGGTATAAAATGTGTTGCAGCCTTATTATCTCAGTGATATTTCTGTCTGCCATTAAGCTTCCCTGCGTAATATTCTTCCTGCCGGTGATGCTATACGATTGTATAAGATACAGACTTAAGGTTCCTATGGTGTCGGCCGGTATTGTGTATGTATATTCATTTGCAGATATATTCACAGGCATATCTCAGGCTGCCGGTACTGCCTCTTCAATCGGCACCGCTTTTTCTATGGGTACTGCTTCATCAACCGGAACTTCTCCATCAATATTTACCCCGGTGGCGGTAGCTCTTCTTGTGGCACTGGCTGTCCATCTGGAGCATGGGGACAGAGAAAACCTGCAGCTTAAAGAAGAGCTTAAGGTGCTTCACGATGACCAGACGGAGAAGGACATGATACAGAAGGAGCACGATCGTATGCTCATGGAAAATCAGAATAACATGATATACATGGCGACCCTTAAAGAGCGAAACCGGATCGCAAGGGAGATACATGACAACGTGGGTCACACCCTGACCCGCTCCATCCTGCAGCTTGGAGCCATAAAGGCGATAAATAAGGAGCCTGTACTTAAGAAGCCTCTGGACGATCTCCACGGCTCCCTGGGTGACGCCATGACCAATATAAGAAAAAGTGTCCACGATCTCCATGACGAATCCATAGATCTTGAAAGCTCCATAAGACAGCTTACAGAAGGGATCTCAGCCCTTGATATACATGTGGACTACGACATGAGCAACACCATCCCAAAGGATATAAAGTATTCATTCATAGCCATAACCAAGGAGGCTGTGAGTAATGCCGTAAAGCACAGCAAGGGAGATACCCTGGACATACTTCTCCGGGAACATCCGGGCTTCTATCAGCTTATTGTAAAGGATAACGGAACTGACATTAAGATAAACAATACCGGTATAGGACTTGCCAATATAACCGACAGGGTAAATGCCATGAAGGGCACCCTTAAGATATCCACCGACAATGGTTTTAAGCTTCTTATTACGGTGGCAAAGTAAATGTGAAAGGATCTGAAACATTATATGAATATATTGATCGTAGATGATGACCAGTTGGTGTCACTGTCCATAAAGACAATTCTTGAAGCCACCACTGACATAAATATATCGGCGGTGGGAAAAAGTGGGCTGGAAGCCATAGAGCTGTACAGAGAATATGAGCCTGACGTTCTTCTTATGGATATAAGAATGGAGGGCATGACAGGACTTGAGGCCGGCAAGCTTATCATGAAAGAATTTCCTGCGGCAAAGATACTGCTTTTAACCACCTTCTCTGATGACGAATACATCGTAAAGGCAATACAGATGGGAGCTAAGGGCTACATACTAAAACAGGATTTTGAAAGCATTGCCCCTGCCATTAATGCCGTATACAATGGGCAGACAGTATTCGGTGGTGAGGTAATGACAAGGATACCCGCCCTTATGTCAGATAATGGAAAAAAACACCACTCCCCTGCCGACTTCGGTCTGTCTGACAAGGAGTATGAGATCATCACCCTTATTGCGGACGGACTTAACAACCGGGAGATCGCAGAGAAGCTCTTTCTTGGTGAAGGTACCATAAGAAATTATATAAGCAATATCCTTGACAAGCTGGAGCTTCGTGACAGGACACAGCTTGCATGTTTTTATTATAAGAATTTATAAAAATACCCTCAGGTTGTCAGGGCTTCCTCCGACTTCCTGAGGGTATCTTTTTAACATTTTACATAATTCAATATCATTTCTTTAAGCAGCAGAAGCTCCGGGGTGTAATCTTTATTCCATTCTGCTCCCCATATGAAGCCTCCTGCATAATGAGTACATGCCGCCATCATTGTATGCACTGTCACACGCATAAATTCATCCTGGGGTATATCTGTGCGAAAGGTTTTATCTTCCTTTGCCTTCTCATACATCATATCAAATCTCGTATCTGCCGAAATAAGCGAGGCACGGAATTCCTTCAGTTCATCATCAGAAACACCCTCGTGAGTGACGTAATAATTAAAGTTATCATTGTACACCAGAAGCTCCTTGTGGTTTCTGTACATGTCGATATAACTGTCCAGTGTAAATATAAATCGTCCGATGGCAGGTATATCTCCTACTGATGATATTGGTCTTCTCTCGTCCAGTTCATCCAGATATTCCTTCCACTTGGCAGCACAGACTGCGATAACCAGCTCTGTCTTGCCGGCATAACAGCGGAACAATGTCGCCCTGCCTATACCTGCCGCCTGGGCTATCTCTCCCATGCTTACTGCTTCGATCTTCTTCTCAACAAATACCTTAAAGGCTGTATCAATGATCTTCTTATTACGTGCGTGCTCCTTTGCAAGCTGATGCTCTGACTTACTCACTTCTTAACTTACCTTCTTTTGCATTACTCCGTTCTTCACATAGTATACAGAACCCTTATATGTTACATTACCTGTGTACTTGAAGTCAACCCTTCCATTCTTAACATAGTACCATCTTGTATTGTACTTAACCAATGTTTCTGAATTGAAATTTACAACTCCCTTATATACATAGAACCAGGTATTGTTGTATTTTGTAAGACCTGTAAATGAGAAATCTATAACACCGTTCTTAACGTAATACCACTTTGTGTTCTGCTTGACAAGAGTCGTCGCGGTGAAGTCTACCACACCATTCTTAACGTAGTACCACTTTGTTCCATACTTAACAAGCTTAGTAACAGTAAGATCCTGCTTGCCATCCTTTATGTAATACCACTTACCGTTTATCTTCTTAAGGGTCTCTGCACTTGCCTGCTTCTTCTCAAGAGCAGCAATAGCAGATTCAATAGCCTTAGCCATTGCGTCTACTTCTGTCTGATGATTAATGCTCTTTCCATATACAACAGCCTTAACAGCGGCATCCACACCGGAGAAATCCTTGTAGTCATTTCTGTTTAATGCATTTGCCTTTGCAATGGCTGCCTCAACAGCACTGTAGTCTGCAGATATGTTTTCGCCATCCCATTTAAATGTAGGATGATTAATTCCTGCCACCCATTCAACGCTTTCTCCCTGATACTTCCTGAGTCCATCAAGCACATCATCCGAATTAAAATCTGAAACTGCTATACCAAGTTCTTTAACCTCAGCATATGCTGTATACTTATCATCTGCCGGAATAAAATTATTCTCAAATGTTCCTGCCAATGCATAAGCTACCCATCCGGTGTTTCCATCTTTATCTGAACCTATATCGGTAGTTGCAACCATACAATTCTTTATGATTGTATCGACCTCTGTATATCCAAGAATTCCACCTACACCTGCATACAGTGAATTAACAATTATCTGTCCGTCAAACCAGCAATCTGATATTGTAAGCTCGCCGTCAAACTTCGCACCAACAATTCCTCCTATGGTACCAAATGCGTCATCATCATTTTTATAGTACCCGGTGGAATTAGTATAGTTTCCTGTAAGCACCGCACTTGAATAACATCCGGATATAGTACATCCTCTAAGCGCTACTCCAACGATACCGCCAATATTCTTCTCAATACTAGAACCGCCTGTGACAGATCCTGATGTCCAGCAATTTGTAATCTTTGATCCTCTAAGTATATCCACAAGAATTCCCTTTCCTGCAGCACTTCCATCATTAGGATCTATCCATATCTCGGCATCCTTAACTCCCAGATTTCTAACTTCCCCATTACATACATTTCCAAAAAGTGCATTTCTATAGAGATTGTTTTCATTATCTTTATCAATATAAGAGTCATGGGAATATAAATTCGATATTACATGTCCCTGTCCATCAAACACACCATTAAAACCATAATCATCGCTATTCAAACCACCACGACCGGTACCTATAGATACCCACTCATGTCCTGCCAGATCCAGATCATTATCCAGATAAATATATTTACCTGCAAATGTTGTTTTGCCAGGATCAGCATTTACTATCTTAGCCAGACCAGCCAACTGTTCAACTGTTGTAATATGGTACTCTGTTGCCTCTTCATTCCCATCATACCAGCTTGTATCAGCCAGATCTCCCCAAGTGGTCTCCTTGTTCTCTGTTGCCGATGTTGTTATTGGCACAAGAGTCACTACTAAAAACACCGCCATCAAGAAACTTAGAATTTTCTTCTTCATATAAATCCCTCCTAGATATTTTTCGACAAGTTTTGAGACATGTCGTCTCAATTATTCTATATCAAATCTTTTTATGTGTCAACACGCTTCACAGCCCCTTACCGTCCTGATTCCCCGGTGACTCACCACACCCTCATTTCCCCTGCAAATGAAAAAGCATGAAACTCCTGACACCTTACCGTAACACGGCTCAGTATCATTACATTTCATGCCTTTTACATATATTATATAATTGAGGGAGCTAATTTACTGTTGTGCTACTGTCACAACACCATCGCCACTGTCATCCTTCTTAGCTGTTGCTGTATTGTCTCTTGTATCCTTTACTGCTGCATACTGGTCAAGAGTAAGGGCTGTCTCATACTGGCAGGTAACGTCTATGTAGTCCGCAGAGATATAGCCTTCGATAGCTTCGTCAGTAACTACCTTAACCCACTGATCGTCATCCTCTATAACGCTTAACACTGTTCCACCTGCAACCAGTCCCAGTGCTGCTGAATCTGCTGACTTATCCGCCCTGACCTTAACTGTCTCATAATTTACGGTTCCCACCAGCTTGCCATAATCCTTGGCATATGCTGCCGCCTTATCACCTGTGAGAATATATGTGGTCATTACATATCCTGTAACGTCACCGGACTTTATCTGGGTCCATATACCGTCAGATGATAATATCTCTCCTGCGGCTCCGTCATACATCTTACCTACAATTTCAGAATCCTTTGAGGCTTCTTTTCTTACATTAAGTACCTGATCTGAATCAACAATGAACTTGCCGTCAAATTCTGAACCTGTTGACGAGCTCATATCAAGCCCCTCTGTCATGGCAAATTCCGCCTCGTTTATATCTACACTGTATCCTGAATATGTATTGTTCCGGGCAGCTTCCGTACTGCTTACATATGCGTCCTCAATAGTGTCATCTGCATATGAACTATCTGCCTGTGCACTGTATGCTGTCACCTGGTTCATGCTGCTGTTATCAACAGCCTCACCATACTTCACCACAATTCCTATAAGGGCACACACACATACTACTGATGTTGCCACAAGGATATTTCTTTTCTTATATTTATATGAAAGGATGTTGTGCTTGATATAAGCATAACGTCTGCTCTCTTTTCTAATTCTGCTAAATCTCATTTTATGCCTCTATATTCTTTAAGTACCGATTTAATTAAAAACCGGATACAATCTTTACAAATAAACTCTATAATTGTTACATTTCTGTTAAAATAGTAACTCAATTTGTTACACATGTCAATAGAATTGCTGTTCGATTTTATTGCTTTTTTCTGCCGGCTATTGTAAAGTATTAGTGTAAATTATTAAATTGTAAGACAATATGGTGATAAAAATGAGACTAGACAAATATTTGTCAGAATGTACAGGAAAAACCAGAAGCCAGGTGAAGGCTTTAGTGAAAAAGGGACTTGTTACAGTGGACGGTGTTCCGGCCAAAAGCCCTGATATGAAGATAGATGAAACCTCATCAGCAGTAACTATGGATGGAAAAACTCTTTCTTATGAGAAGTATGTATACTATATGCTGAACAAACCGGAGGGCTATGTAAGTGCCACCAATGACAATCTCCACAAGACCGTCATTGATCTGTTGTCCGGTGAGAATACCAGAGATCTGTTCCCGGTGGGACGTCTTGATATAGATACGGTTGGACTTCTTCTTATTACAAATGATGGTGCCCTGTCCCACGATCTTCTGTCTCCTGCAAAGCATGTGGCAAAAACCTACGAGGCAATCCTTGACGGCATAGTAACCGATGAAGACATAACTATGTTCAAGACAGGTGTGGATATCGGTGAAGAGAAATTATGCAAACCTGCTACTCTTAAGGTTGTGGATATTGATGAAAATAAGGGGCACAGCCGGGTATATATAACCATAACCGAAGGGAAATTCCACCAGATCAAACGAATGGCAAATGCCATAGGAATGGATGTGCTGTTCCTTAAGCGGCTATCCATGGGAAGTCTTGTTCTTGATCCGGCACTTTCCCCGGGAGAATACCGCCGCCTGACAGAGGATGAACTTAATTCTCTAAGGTCAAAGTAATGTCAGATCCGGGATAACTTAATAAAGATAGAATTTAAACGGGCTAAACAACAGAACACAGAAAGAGTAATTTACTTTCAAACCGGAACCTGTTAATACGAAAAAGAAAAGGGTATTGCATATCAAAACCACGATCTGCAATACCCTTTTCTTTTATATTTGTATTTGTTTCTTAATTATCTGTATTTTTTAAATTTGAATTTCCTAGTTACCATTTACTGACTTTGTATGGAAATACACATCTATTCCATCTGCTATTCCGCCGGCGATCTTGTTCTGGTAATCATCAGTAACCAACAGTTTGTCCTCTTCTACATTTGTCATGTATCCGACCTCAACCATAGTTACCGGGACTGTGCACCAGTTTATTCCGCTCATGTTGTCAGTCTCAAGAACTCCCTCACTGTTAGCACCTGTTGCCTTGGTAAGTCCCCCAAGAACTGACTGGGAAAGCAGCTTGCAATCATCATAGAGATCACCGTTGTATTTATTTGACGCGGTCTGACATACTGTCATACAGCCTGACGCAAGACTGTCGGTTGAAGCATTTACATGTATCCTTATAAATGCGTCCACATTTGCGTCGTTTGCAATGCTTGCTCTTGATGAGTTGCTTATATCAACATCATTTGAGTTTCTGACCATTATAACCTCATATCCTCGCTTTGTAAGCTCCGACTGAAGCTTCTTGGCGATCTGAAGGTTTATTTCGTATTCCTTGGCACCTGTGCTGACTCCTGTGTTACCTGCTGAGCTCTTTGGCTTGGTCTCTGTAGCTCCCGGCCCTATCGGCTCCATGTCATTGTTAGCTACTGCCTGATGGCCTGCGTCTATGCAGACCTTCTTGCCATTACTCTCTGCATTGTCATTGTATAACAACGGATCTTCCTCTGTGGAACTGCTGTCATCATATCCCACCTTCACAACATACTCCGAATACACATAATATGTATTTCCCTGAACCTTAACCCTGCTCCACTCATCGTTGTAGCCGGTTCTTGTAAGCTCTGTGTCAGTTGCGATCTGCATGGCAGGTGTACCCTCTGTGTCAGGTGAAGTTCTCACATTCACATAATCAGTGGTCTTTACCGTATCATTTACAACGGTAAAACCATCTGCGTCGATCTGTGCCTCCGTTGTAACCTCTTCTGTAGTTACTTCCTCTGTGGTAATCTCGGCTGTGCTGGTTTCAGTGCCTGTGTCCTTATTTGCCCGTTCAGCTTTCTTGCCACATCCCACAAGGGACAGGGCAAATACTGTAAGCAGCGTAAGGAGAAACAATTTTCTTGTCTTATTCTTCATAACGTTCACAATCCTTCTTGAACAATACAAATATGTAATTTTTCAAATTCAACCAATTATACCAACAATTCACTACAATAGCAAGTATTTTATGTTTTCAACTCCTTTTCGGGCATTTTTTCGTCGATTTTTAACATCAAATCCCTAAATCAGAGGAAAATATGACCCAATAACTCCACCAACTCCTTATAATCCCTTTCATCTGCCAGCTCCCTTGCGGAGTGCATGGCAAGTACAGGTATTCCCATGTCAACAGCCCTTACCGGGATGTATGAGGACATGATAGGACCCAGTGTCTGACCGCCCGGCATACCGGATTTGTTCACTGTCTTCTGAAGCTTGATACCATACTTTCTTGAAATTGCGGTGATCACTGCGGAAGCCTCACTGTCTGACACATATCTTTGGCTTGCACTGCTCTTTAATACAGGTCCTGCTCCAAGGACCACCTTATTTGTAGGGTCGCTCTTGTCTGAATAATTCGGATGGGTTCCGTGTGCCACATCAAGAGACACCATAAATGCAGACTGGGTGAATGCCGCCTTGTTACTGCCCACTCCGGCAGCTTCTATTATCCTGTCTATGCATTCCCTGAACAGAACGGAATCAGCCCCCTGCTTTGAACGGCTTCCGATCTCCTCATTGTCAAATAATGCTATGACGTTTATATTACTGCTGTTCTTCGCATCAACAGCTACCATAGTATCTATCAATGCCGCTACAGATGATACATTATCAATACGGGGTGACGATATCATGGAGCCTGATACTCCTACCATCTCTGCGTCATCTGTATTGTAAAGGTAAAGATCATAGTCCAGGACGGAGTCTACGGCTATATCCATTTCGTCTGCTATCATATTAAGTATGGCTGCCTCTCCCATCTCTTCTCCTGCAACACCTGTCACAGGAACCATCTCCTTGGCAACATCAATACTGCCCTCTTTATCTCCACGTTTTAAGTGAGGCGCAAGATTAGGTATCACGGCTACAGGTCTCTTTGAGTCATATAACAAACTGCGGGGCTTGAAGCAATCATCTCCTTCAACTACAACCTTTCCTGCTATGCCAAGAGGTCTGTCAAACCAGGTCTCCTTGATGAGTCCACCGTATGGCTCCACATTCAGGGTTGTGTAACCGGCCTTCACCATATCCGGATTGCTCTTAAGCTTAAGCATAGGGAAATCCGTATGGGCTGCTCCTATCCTGAGATTTTCAATCTTCTCACCTACAGTCCATGCGATCAGCATCGAATTAAAGGGAACTGTGAAGTATCTTCCCGGTGTCAGCCTGCCAAAGGCCTTGCCATATGCCAGCTTGTGAAAGCCCTCTTCCAGTAATGTTTTCTCACACATATCAGTAACGTGGAACTGGGTCACTCCCTCCCCAAGGTAATCCATCAATCTATTTTCTTCCATAATCTCATCTCCAATTCTTAAAATATCATAATATATTTCAATAACTGTTCAGAGCCAACCTCCAAAATGTTTCGCACTGAACAGTTAAATATTATAATACTATTTGCAGATATTGGAAATATGGTTTATAATACTTTAGTACTTTAAACTATTAGAACGAACTTAGAAGGAGGGCGTAGTCCATTATGAAAAATTTTAAAATCGGATTCATAGGTCTGGGATTAATCGGCGGTTCAGTTGCCAAATCAATAAAAAGGATCTTCCCGGGTTATAAAATCGTCGGCTACGACACCGACAAGAAAACATTAACCGTTGCCCTTAAGGATCATACTCTTGATGTGATCGCAGATAACATTGTGCCTGACATAACAGACTGCGACTACATATTCCTATGTGCTCCGGTCCACTATAATATAGAATATCTTAAACAGTTGAAGCCTTATCTTAAGGCACATACCATTCTCACAGATGTGGGAAGCGTGAAAACCGACATTTACGACGCCGTTATAGAGCTTGGTCTTACGGACTATTTCATCGGTGGTCATCCTATGGTGGGTTCCGAGCGTTCCGGCTACGATGCGGCTTCCGACCGTCTCATTGAAAATGCATATTATTTCATCACCCCATCAGACACAGTTGATGACTCAAGAGTGGAGGAATTCACCACATTTATAAGCGACCTGGGGGCTATTCCTATCCAGTACTCCCCTGCCATGCATGACCGGATCACTTCCTATATAGGTCATGTTCCCCATGTAATAGCGGCAGCTCTGGTGAACCTTGCCCGCAATGCCGACTCTGCAAATGGTATCTTCAAGTCCCTTGCGGCCGGCGGCTTCAAGGATATAACCCGTATTGCCTCATCAAATCCGGTGGTGTGGGAACACATACTGTTAAGCAATCCTAAGAATGTGGTAAATGGCTTGAAGGAGTACATAGATCTCATAAACCAGATCATCACAGACATCGAAAACAACGACGGTGCTGCCATCAACAGCTTCTTCGCCTCTTCAAGGGAATACAGAGATTCAATCCCGAATAACACCAGTGGTGTCATCAGGATGTTCCATGAATTATTCGTAGATATCCCCGACGAGCCGGGAGCTATTGCCAAGATCACCGCTATACTTGCAGAGCACAATATCAACCTGAAGAATCTGGGTATCTCCCACAACAGGGAGGACGAAGAGGGTGTTCTCCGAATATCCTTCTACGACAAGACCGCCCTCAGTGAGGCCAGAACTCTGCTTGATAAATGTGGCTACAAAATCTATAATAGATAGCAGATACTAACCATAATCTATATGGATCTTAAAATATACAGCCTGAGGTTAAACATATGATTTTTAAGAAAACAAAACATTTAAAAGGGGAAATAACTGTACCCGGAGATAAATCCATCTCCCACAGAAGCATAATGCTTGGTTCCATAGCTTTGGGAATAACCGAGGTTCACGGCTTCTTAAACGGTGCCGACTGTATCTCATCCATGAACTGTTTCAGGCAGATGGGTGTAGACATTGATTACGACGGCAGCATTGTCACAATCCACGGAAACGGGCTCCACGGTCTTAAGGCTCCTGCCGACACTCTGGATGTGGGAAACAGCGGAACCACCACAAGGCTTATGTCAGGTATCCTGGCTGCCCAGAATTTCTCTTCAAGGGTTATCGGTGATGACTCCATATGCAGACGTCCAATGAAGAGGATCATAACTCCCCTTGCCATGATGGGAGCTGACATAACCAGCGAGCGGGGAAATGACTGTGCCCCGCTTATCATAAACGGAAGGAAGCTTAAGGGCATACATTATGATTCTCCTGTAGCTTCAGCCCAGGTTAAATCCTGTGTGCTCCTTGCGGGTCTCTATGCTGACGGTGAAACCAGCGTGACCGAACCGTATGTGTCAAGAAACCACACAGAGCTTATGCTTAATGCCTTCGGCGGCTCATGTACCACCCTTGGCACCACTGCCACTGTAACTTCTGATCCTGTTCTCACAGGTCAGAAGATCGTTGTTCCGGGAGATATCTCTTCTGCTGCATACTTCCTGGTGGCTGGTCTTATTGCAGAGAACTCAGAGATCACCATTAAGAATGTGGGTATCAATCCTACCAGAGACGGAATTATAGATGTGATAAAGATGATGGGTGGCGATATAACATTTGCAAATGTCAATGCAGACTCAGGGGAGCCTACCGCAGACATCACTGTAAAGACCAGCAGTCTTAAGGGCTGCGTGATCGAGGGCGACATCATTCCAAAGCTCATAGATGAAATTCCTGTTATTGCGATCCTTGCCTGCTTCGCAGAGGGTGAAACCGTAATAAAGGACGCCGCAGAATTAAAGGTTAAGGAATCCAACCGTATCGCCGTTATGGTGAACAACCTTTCAGCCATGGGTGCTGACATAACAGGAACTGATGACGGCATGATCATCAGAGGTGGCAAGCCCCTTCACAGTGCAGTCATCCACAGCAAGAAGGATCACCGTATAGCCATGAGCTTTGCCGTTGCCGCCATGTGTGCAGAGGGCGAAACAGAAATCCTGGACGCCAACTGTGTGAATATCTCATATCCTGATTTCTACAGGGATCTTGAAAATTTGCAGAAGTAATACAAAGAAATCCAAACGATATAAGTCAGTATTAATGTACCTGACAAAACCGGATACAGCAATATTGATATGATTGTAGAAAAAAGGAGAGGAAAACAAATTCCTCTCCTTTTATTTTATTGCATTTTCTTCTGATCAATGCTTTTAACAATCTATTGTATACGGACTTTTCTTTAAGCTTACATCTTATAAAGCAGTAACATCTATCTCCCCATCAAATACAACTCTTGCAGGGCCTGTCATGTATATAACATTTTTCTCCCTGTCCCATCTGATGATAAGATCACCGCCAAGCAGTGTGATAGTCACTTCGTCCTCTGTCTTGCCGTTTAAGATACATGCAACCGCTGTGGCACAGGTTCCTGTTCCGCAGGCAAGGGTCTCTCCGGTTCCCCGCTCCCACACTCTCATCTTGGCATGGGTTCTGTCTATAACCTGGCAGAATTCCGCATTTACCCTTCTTGGAAATGCCTTGTGGTGCTCAAACAATGGTCCCACCTCATGAAGCGGAAAGTTATCAACGTCATCTACGAATACTACACTGTGGGGATTTCCCATGGATACGCAGGTCATTTTGTATTCCTTGCCATCCACCTCTATAGGACTGTCTATAACTGCGTCACCCTCACCAACTACCGGTACAAGCTCCGGCTTAAGGATAGGCTCACCCATATTTACAGTTACCATATCAACCTTGCCGTCCTTTATGAGGAACTTAAGGTACTTTATTCCGGCAAGGGTCTCAACAGAAACCTCGGTCTTGTCAGTGAGACCATAATCATAAACGTATTTGCCTACGCAGCGGATTCCGTTTCCGCACATCTCCGACTCGGATCCGTCTGCATTGAACATAGTCATTCTGAAATCTGCCACCTCACTTGGACGTATCAGGATAAGTCCGTCTGAGCCTATTCCAAAATGTCTGTCACTTACCTTTACTGCAAGCTCTGATGGATTTTCAATCTTTTCCTCAAAGCAATTAACGTACACATAATCATTTCCAAGACCCTGCATTTTAGTAAATTTCATAATTCCAGCCTCCTTATATTGATCATCGACCCATTAAAATGTGCCGACACTGCATGTCAGGTTTTCATATAAAACCTGATACAATAATTATTATTTATCTGGTTGCCCGCTTCAACATCTTCTGTTTAACCTGCGGAGTTATGAGCAGCTCCTGCTCCATGAAGTTGTCCAGCGTTCCGTATCTCATTTCTATCTCTTCAAATGCTGCCTCGAGATATTTCCTGTCGGCATTATAGGCATCCCTCGCCGCCTCGGCACGGGATTTGTTTCCTGTGGAAAGGAGCACCTTCCAATACGCCTTCTTGCCCTTTGCCGCCGACACTGTATTTGTATATACATAATCGTCAAATATAGTGTCCATATCCACATCCAGCATATATAAAAACAGTGCAGACACCAGCCCACATCTGTCCTTTCCCTCGGTGCAATGCCAGAGAAGAGCTCCCTCTCTCTTGTCATCGCATATTACCTCAAATACCTCCTTGAGCTTCTCAATGGAAAATGGATTAGAAACTATCTTCCTGTATATGGCAGGCAGCTCGGGTATCTCAACATTTTTGTTATCAAGCTCCTTCTCGTGGGTTATACCAAGCATTGCACTGGTAAGCAGCGGAATATGTGTCCACTCCACTCCGTCTATCTCCCTGTCAGGCTTTTCCCTGATCTCAGTATGGGTTCTGAGATCTATTATATGCTTCACCTCATATGTGTGGGTCAACGTATCGGCGTCGCCGTAGCTTATGTCATTTAAGACACTTCCCCTTAAGAACATATGCGGATTTATCATCTTTCCATGTTTATTTTTAAGGCCTCCGAAATCCCGGACATTGCCTGCCCCCTTTAATTTTATGTTCTGTATACTCTGCAAGTAAATCTCCTCCCGAAACCGACATATACAGATATATTACCATATTTTATTCACGGTTAAAAGCCAAAGCCCTCATTTTATTCACGTATTGTAACCATGTCACAGACATCATTACAATAAATAATGCCGCATGGCAAACCTGTAAGTTCACCATACGGCATTACTGATTATTTTTAACAAATCAAGAATACATATATCAAAAAGCTTTTACTTGATCAGCATAGCATCCCCAAATGAGAAAAATCTGTACTTCTCTTCCACAGCCACCTTATAAGCCTCAAGTATATGTTCCCTGTCATAGAGGGCTGATACCAGCATGAGAAGGGTTGACTCCGGCAGATGGAAGTTTGTGATAAGTGCGTCTATTACCTTGAATTTGTATCCCGGGTAGATAAATATATCTGTCCATCTGCTGCCTGCATTTACAGTTCCGTCATCATCTGCCATGGATTCAAGAGTTCTTGTACTGGTGGTTCCAACCGATACTATCCTGCCGCCTGCTGCCTTAGTGGCATTGATCATATCTGCTGCGTCCTGCTCTATAATGCAGAATTCTGAGTGCATGTGATGATCCAGGATATTCTCCTCCTTTACGGGGCGGAAGGTTCCAAGTCCCACATGAAGGGTAACATGGGCGATCTTTATGCCCTTTTCCTTTATCTGATCAAGAAGCTCTGTTGTAAAATGAAGTCCTGCTGTAGGTGCTGCGGCCGAACCGTCGTGCTCAGCATAAACAGTCTGGTATCTGTTCTTGTCCTTAAGCTTGTGAGTGATGTAAGGTGGAAGCGGCATCTGTCCCAGTTCATCAAGAATCTCTTCGAATATTCCCTCATACTCAAATCTTATAAGACGGTTGCCCTCCTCAACTATATCCACGACCTCACCTACAAGCTTGCCTTTTATAAGTCCTGTCTCCGGATCAGGCTCGCCTGATTCTGCCCCGAATACTATACGGGCACCGATACGGCACTTCTTTCCGGGCTTCACCAGTGTCTCCCAGGTGCAGTCATCCTTACGCTTAAGAAGCAGCACCTCTATGGAAGCTCCTGTGTCCTCCTTGACACCCATGAGTCTTGCCGGGAGCACCTTGGTATCATTTATTACCAGGCAGTCCCCCGGGTTTAAATAATCTATTATGTCATAGAAATGTTTATGTTCAATTGTATTTTCCTGTCTGTCAAGAACCATAAGCCTTGATTCACTTCTCTTTAAAAGCGGGTCCTGGGCGATCAGCTCCTGTGGCAGGTCATAATAAAAATCAGTTAATTTCATCATATTGTCATTCCTTATAGATTAAGCTCTGATCTCTATTCCAAGCTTTGAAAGCTCCTTAAGGATCTTGTCGATTATCTTATCAACCTCTGCTGTCTCAAGAGTTCTGTCCTTTGCACGGAAGGTCATTGTGTAAGCTACAGACTTCTTACCCTTAGCGATCTGCTCACCCTCGTATACATCGAAGAGCTTGTAGCTCTCAAGAAGCTTGCCGCCACACTTCTTGATAACTTCCTCTATCTGACCTACAAATATTGACTTGTCCATAACAAGACTTAAGTCTCTTGTACTTCCAGGGAACTTGGCAATTCCTTCGTACTTAATATCAAAGCTTGAAAGCTCTACAAGAGTTGGCATATCGATGATAGCCACATAAGCCTCAGCCTTGAAGCTGTAGTTGTCACATACCTCAGGATGAACCTGACCGATCACACCGATAAGCTCATCCCCCTTAACGATCTTAGCCTGACGTCCCGGATGAAGGAATGGATACTCTGTTGTAGGCACATATGTGCACTGACCCTTTAATCCAAGCTTGTCTGTAAGCTCCTCAAGAACACCCTTGAGATCGAAGAAATCTCCGTCACCGTACATGCCGATGGTGAGCTTCATTCTCTCCTCAGGAAGCTCTGTAAGAGGAAGTGCCTTTGGAAGATATACATTTCCAAATTCATAAAGCTTGGCAACCTTGTTCTTTCTGTTGGCATTTGTAGCAAGAGATGTCAACATTCCGTTTAATGAGATGGTTCTCATGATACTGAAATCTTCACCAAGAGGATTTGAAATTGTTACTGTCTTTCTGTAATCTGAGTCAGCAGGAAGAAGCAGCTTATCAAATACCTTTGGACTTTCAAATGAGTAACACATACCGCCTGAGAAACCATTTCCCTCAAGTATATCTCTGCAGATAGCTTCTATCCTCTGGTTATATGGAAGCTTACCTACTGTAGCCTCACCCTTTGGAAGTGATACAGGGATCTTGTCATAACCGTAAAATCTTGCAACTTCCTCTGCAAGGTCTGCCATACAGTTAAGATCCTGTCTGAATGTAGGAACTGTAAGGGTATTGGCCTCTTTGTTATAGGTAAGACCTAATCTGTCGAAGTAGTAAAGCATTTCTTCAGGCTTAACATCTGTGCCAAGAAGTGCGTTCATCTTATCAAGCTCAAATGGGAGAACCTTTGGCATAACAGGATCAGGATATACATCCACAACTCCTCCTACTACCTCACCTGCACCCATTTCCTCAATGAGCTGGCAGGCTCTGTTCATAGCCTCAAGAGCAAGATTTGGATCAAGTCCCTTGGTGAACTTGAAGGCTGCGTCTGTGGCAAGGTTCAGTCTTCTGGATGAAAGTCTGATATTTGTTCCGTCGAAGCATGCTGCTTCAAACAAAAGTGTGCTGATCTCATCTGTAACCATGGAGTTCTCGCCACCCATGATACCTGCAATACCAATCTCCTTCTCGCCGTCGCAGATCATAAGCACGTTGTTGTCAAGAGTTCTCTCCTGTCCGTCAAGGGTAGTGAACTTGTCTCCGTCCTTTGCACGGCGTACCACGATCTTGTTGCCTGCTATGGTGCTTAAGTCATAAGCATGCATTGGCTGACCGTACTCCTCCATTACATAGTTTGTAATATCAACAAGGTTGTTTATTGAACGGATACCCTGTGAAGCAAGTCTCTCCTGCATCCACTTAGGTGATGGTCCTATCTTAAGATTCTTTACTACTCTTGCTGTGTATCTTGGACACAGGTCAGTATCCTGAACCTCAACCTTTATATAATCATTTACATCTTCGTCATTTCCGGTTTCCTTTACAACAGGTGGGTAGAATGGCTTGTCAAATGTTGCTGCTGCCTCTCTTGCCATACCGATCATGGAGAAGCAGTCAACTCTGTTTGAGGTGATCTCATACTCTACTACCACATCGTCAAGACCAAGTGCCTTAACTGCGTTATCCCCCGGCTTAACTCCTGATGTCTCAGGAAATACATAAACTCCGTCCTCAGGTGCTTCCGGATAGAAGTCTCTTGAAGAGCCAAGCTCCTCAATACCGCACATCATACCATTTGAAAGAACGCCACGAAGCTTGCCCTTCTTTATCTTTATTCCGTCAGGATATGTGTTATCATCGCCATGGGCAGCGGCTACTTTACCACCGTCAAGAACTACAGGGATAACATCTCCCACCTTTACGTTCTTGGCACCTGTTACTATCTGTACAGGCTCCTCTGCTCCTATATCCACCTGGCATACAACTAATTTGTCTGCATCAGGGTGTTTCTCCATTGTAAGGATCTTTCCTACTACGATCTTCTCAAGATTTTTATCTTTTCTCTCATATCCTTCTACATGTGAGCCTGACAGTGTGATGGCGTCAACAAATTCTTCTGCTGTTACATCAAGGTCAGGAACATAAGCCTTTAACCATGAAATTGGTGTATTCATTATTTACTCTCCTTATATTCTATCTAAATCAATCATTACCTTTTCCTAGAACTGCTCAAGGAATCTTGTATCATTTTCATAAAGAAGTCTCATGTCATCGATCTCGTACTTGAGAAGTGTAACTCTCTCAAGACCGATACCAAATGCAAATCCTGAATAAACCTCAGGGTCAATACCACAATCCTTAAGTACCTTTGGATGAACCATTCCACATCCAAGGATCTCTATCCAGCCACTTCCCTTACATACACGACAGCCCTTGCCGCCACACTTGAAGCAGCTTACATCAACCTCTGCCGATGGCTCTGTAAATGGGAAATGATGTGGTCTGAATTTAACCTTTGTTCCTTCGCCGAAGAACTCATTTGCCCACTGCTGCAATGTTCCCTTAAGGTCAGCCATTGTAATTCCCTTGTCGATTACAAGACCTTCAACCTGATGGAATGATGGTGAA
>Ga0129313_1000716_pt1 | contig 24841 bp, 24 predicted proteins | sample O1105metagenome_FD_94436 | JGI IMG/M metagenome (GOLD analysis project Ga0129313, IMG submission 94436) | Orangutan group fecal microbial communities from fecal samples from Wisconsin, USA - O1105 metagenome | ecosystem: Host-associated > Mammals > Digestive system > Large intestine > Fecal...
ATGTCGCTTAAGTGGAAGATAAGCGACATTTGCAAAATCAGGTTCAGCAGAAAGGATACGGATATTCTATGGGGAAGAAGCAGGGATATATTATCACAACCAAATGCCTGCGGCTGCGATGTAGACATCCGGAATGGCTGAGCGAGACGCAGAGTTTCTATAACCAGATACAAAAATTTTATTATGACTTATTTCTGGAGCATTCGGAACTGCGAGAGGAAAATTCACAGGTTTGTCTGCGGGAAATGGAGCGTCTGAGTATCAGGGGACGGGATGGAAAAGAAGTGCCAAGTCCGCTTCCGTGGGAAAAGGTGCCGCTTTATTTTCGGAGGGCAGCAGCCAATGCGGGTATTGCGGCGGCAAAAAGCCATTTGTCGAGACTGGAAAATGGTTATGCCGGCAAAGCAGAGAGGTTTCACTCGGCGGTCACGTACTACAAAGGAATGTACCGGGATTTTGAATCCGGTGAAATCACGCTTCGCATCTGGAATGGGCGCGAATGGAGATGGATGCGGTGCAGACTTTACGGAAAAGCATTTCCGGAGGGGGCGCAGCTGATGTCGCCTTCGGTTGTTCTGGATCAGAAGTATGAGATGCTACATGTTCCGGTAAAAGAAATTGTCCAGGATGCATCAACTGCGAAAGAAAGAATCGCAGAAGGCAGAAATGTGTGTGGGATTCATTTTACAAATGGAGATGCATTTGCAGTGGCGAGTGTGATGAACTGCGAGGGAAAAGAGCTGGCAGTCCGCTATTTCAAAGGCGGAAAAGAATACACGCACCGGTGCAGCAAGGTATTGGAGAAGATTGATAAATCCCGGAAGTCGCGGGGCGAAAATGCCGGTGGACAGGTGAATCAGAAATATTGGATGCATTTGAAGCATCTGGGTGAGCAGTATGCACACCAGGTCAGTCTGGACATTGTGACATTTTGCAAAGAGCAGGATGTTTCGGTGATCGCATTTCCAAAGTATGACGAAGAGTACCGGAGGCATGTGCTGAAGGGCGCGGGAAATTTCGGGACGCTGCATCTGAGTACAAGGATCCGGGAGTATCTCACCTATAAGGCGTGGAAAGAAGGAATTTTGGTGCTGGATGTGAATGCGAAAGAAATGCACCGGATTTGTGCGGTTTGTGGAAGTGAGATCGTGCAGCAGGATAAGCAGTCAAAACGATTTGTCTGCGAGGAAGGACATCAGGGCGATACGTACCTGAATGTTGCGAGAAATGTTGCGAAGCGGTGTATGGAGCAGTTTCGGAAGAAAGCTGGAAAAGAGAAAAATGTATCTGCGAGCAAGATCTAAATGAGGAAACAGATGGTATTGCACCATTGTTTTATAAAAGGCGAGAGCTGAAGAAGGGTTCGGGTGTATGTGCCGGGACTTTTGGGTTGAACACCGCCTGTCACGTCTGATCTGCCGGATGGAAGTCCGGGAGGGAAGAAGTGGCGAAGACATTCTGCCCGGCGCATGAGAGTGCGGTGGGGAGGAGAGAGTGTTTGAAGTTATGAAATAAAACTGGAGTAAAGAAACTACAGTGAAGGAATGAGGGGTAAATGAAGAAACAATTGCGAATTGCGATGTTTGGACACAAGAGAATACCGAGCCGGGAAGGCGGTATTGAAATTGTTGTGGAAGAACTTTGCACCAGAATGGTGCGAGATAGCAATCAAGTTACTTGTTATAACAGAGCGGGTCATCATGTAAGTGGTTTGGTCATAATGTTACATATTCAATTTGTAGTTTTCTGCTGGTTATTATTTCGCTTATTATCAATATTGTCTTAATAGTTGGTTTGGGCTTTAAGGGCGAGTCAATTTTAATAGCATTAGGCGTATCAAATCTTGTTGCTGCGATTTTTATCATGCTACCCATGCAGACCAGAGAGCCACAAGCAAAATACTTGTGGGCCTGCATCAGCTTCTTGCAGCCTGTGTAGAAGCACCCTGCCATGCAGGCAAGTGCGCCGAGTGACCAATATTTATGTGCTTTCATTTTGTGTGTCCTCCTTATCTTCTTTCCATATTCTAAGCAATTCTGCTATTTCCATTTTACTCGCTAAGCGTACCGCCGGCTTCTCTTTATAGGTTTGTGCTCCGCAGTCAGGACAACGGTCAGGGAGTTCCTCAGCAGAGAAGCAGTAGCGACAGGCATCGCAAAAGTAGTAGTTCAAGTCATATTCACCCCAATCTCTAATATATCCTCAAATGCAATGATGGTCGGCAGCTCTTTACCGGTATCATTTATAAAACCTGTGTAAATTCGCAGCTCTTTATTTATCGCATCTACAGCATCCAGTACTCCGGCTATATCTTCATAGTAGCCGTCCGTAAAGTACTGTACTTTCACTGATTGTCCTTTCCGAAGCTGGCTGATCTTTTGATTTAGAACCTCCTTACCTTCTTCAGACAACTCGATTCTATTTCCTTTAAGGTGATCTCTGCCCTCGGAAGCGATCTCATCCTCATAGCCTCGTAAGGCGGCAAACGGAGAGAAGATTTTAGCTCGACTTGACATCGGCATCCGGGGATGATTATGCGGTGGCTCTGGGCGGGAAGCATGGAGTATTTTGCCATACTTACTTTGGACGGCCTTGCCTTCCGGTGTGTTCTTATAGTCCATATTCCCCCTCCTCAATCGGCTTTGTGTCCACCGATAGTCTTGTTCCGCTCCCTCATCGTTGCACCATCCAGATAGTTGGTACCTTTCAGAACGGCGTTCTTGCCGAACTTCTTCTTGAGCCCCAGCATTGCATTCTGCAGCTTTTTCTCTTTTTCAAGCTTGGTCGTGTCCGTGAATAGGTCAACTTGGAAGAATCCCTCGTCTTTGACCACACGGTTGGCAGCTATTGTGATCCGCCTTACCGTCAGTGTTTTATCAGCTATTTTCTCGAACAGCTCAGTTGTGGCAGAGATCAGGATACTGCCGAGGTTAGTCGGGTTATCTAATTTTACGGTTCCATGGGCACCTTTCGGAACGGTGCGGCCGTAGTGGTCGATGTGTACCGGACCTCTGTACTTGCCGCTGTCACAGTTTTCCCTGTCATAGCCAACATCCAGCGTCAGGCTGTCCGTAACCAGGCCTTTGTCCGTCAACTGTAATACTAAGCTGTCAGCCATCTCCATGACAATAATTCTGGCTTTGTCATATGGGTAAGGGCAAGAGAGCACCTGTCCCTCGGAGATACTGTTAGTGCTGGGTTTGTAGGCTTTGATTTCTTTCATGCCGCAGGGTTCCAGACCCCAGGCATGGTCAATCAGCAGTTCAGCATCAACGCCGAATTCCTTATATAAGATATCCTGATTGACGGTGCTGAAATATGCCAGCTCACCCATCGTATGGATGCCGTGTTTTTCTAACCGTTTGACGGTGCCGGGGCCAGTCATCCAGAAGTCTGTGAGTGGCTTGTGATCCCAGAGGAGATAACGGAAACTCTCTTCATTCAGCTCGGCGATGCGGACACCGTCCTTGTCCGGTGCAGCATGTTTGGCGGTGATGTCCATTGCCAGCTTCGCCAGATACAGATTCGTACCGATCCCGGCGGTGGCGGTGATGCCGGTCGTATAAAGCACTTCCCGGATCATTGTCATGGCAAGGTCGTGTGCAGTCATATTGTAGTGTGATAAGTACGAGGTGGCATCGATAAATACCTCATCGATACTGTAAACCACAATGTCCTCCGGGGCAATGTATTTCAGATAGATGCCGTAGATCTGCCGTGATACCTTTTCATAATATGCCATTCGGGGTGGTGCAACAAGGTAAGAGAGTTCGAGTGACGGGTCGGCGGCAAGGGATGAGGAATCATAGGAAGCTGAGGAGAAGGAGGGCGTACCGTCCTTATACACAGCTTTTCTTAATCGTACCGCTTCCCTTAACCGATTCGCATTGACCTCTTTGACCTTCTGTACGACCTCGAACAGTCTGGCGCGACCCGGGATGCCATAGGCTTTCAGGGATGGAGACACAGCGAGACAGATGGTTTTCTCAGTGCGGGAGGAATCTGCCACGACCAGATTTGTGGTAAGCGGGTCGAGGTGTCGAGCAGCGCATTCCGCACTCGCATAATAGCTTTTAAGATCTATCGCAAGATATGTGCGTTGCATCGTGTAAATTCCTCCTTTCTGACTGCGCTCTCATAATAATGCTGTTAATGTCCGGTTCTCTCGACGAACCACCGGCCTAACCGACCGTTGAAGCGTGGGTCGAGGTGTTCAAAGAACAGATGCTTCTCCTGCCCCTGGATGAGTACAGTGAAACAGTCACCGGAGTAACCGTTATCGGCAGTCCCGGCGGGACGGAAGTCGCGCACTGTTTCGATTGGGAAGGTACGTCCATCCGACCATGTGATTGATGTCGGCTGCATGAAACCGGTTGGGTCGAATGTGGAATCGACTTTTACATAGACTTTTTCTTTATTCATGATGGCCACCTCTTACAGCAATCCATACTTCTTCTTGAATTCCCGGACTTCCTGGGCTTTTACTTCTTCAAGTAGAGGAATGTCATCATCAGCAGGAAGTTCCAGCGGGCTTACCATTCCGAGAACCTTACCGACGATTGTGACATAATCATCTTCAGATTTTTCACCGTAGGGGAGTGCCTTATTTAATGAATAGAGCTTGTGGTTAAGCATCTGCTTGATAACAGCACCATCAGCCGTAGAACAGATAACAATATCACCATCTTCAACAGACTGAGTATACTTTACATATACCAGATCGCCATTATGATACTGTGGCTCCATACTTGCACCGGATACACGAATCAACGCATCAGCAGATTCGTTGTATCCGTTTTTCTTTATAAACACATACTCTGGTGGTGTGTCGATAAAAGCACAGCCGGGACCTGCGGCAGCAGGAGTAGACTGCAACTCGGATAGGAAATAATTCTCGTCCAGGTATCTGTCACGGGCATCCTGCTCTTCACCCATGACGGATTCGATCATCCGGTCTACGATGCGCTGGCCGACGGGACTCAGCTTACGGTATTGTCTGAACACAACTTTTTCATGGGAAGACAGCTGGGAACCGTTTGGCAGAGCAAATAGCTCATAAAGAGGAATTCCGAGCATACTGCAAAGAACCCGGATGGTTTCCACTTCCGGGCGGGCGCGGTCATTTTCCCAGTTTGTGATAGTGTTACGCGACACTCCCAGAAGCTCCGCCAGTTTTGGCTGGCTCAGTTCGTTTTGCGTTCTGTACTTGCGGATCACTGCACCGAATGCAAATTCAGGCTGTTCGTTTTTATCTGTCTGTGGAAAGTGAACAACAGAGCTGGAAGCAGATGATCGTTTTACAGTAACAACGGCTTTTTTTGATTGTTTAGCCATAGTGTTTCCTCCTTGGTCAGACCGTTCTGCTCAATATCTGACAGCCTTATAATAGCACAATATTATTGTGCGCACAAGAGGAGCTAAATGGAAAACAGATAAAAATATTGTGCGTTGCTATTGGAATCAGGTTTCAGGTTGTGTATAATTGAGATAAAACGAATGTTCTGAGGGGCGATAGGATTGCACTATGAGATATTGGAGACTGATGTGGGGCAGGGGGCCGGAGCAGTTGGAGAAAGACACCAGAAAACATTCGCGCTATTGTAGATGGGCTACGCTGAGAGCAGTCCATAAAACAATGGATTAAGAAGAAAGCGTATGGAATATAATTCAATGCTTGTTCGTAAGAAGAAGTAAGGTAAAAGCCCTTTCCAAAATCGAGAGTGCTTCGACTATAGGACAAGTCAATGGAAGATATTTCAGCATAGTTTCCATGATAAAGCAAAATATCATCTGTTAATTCTTGCATACATTCACCCCGTTCGCCTTTAGAATATCTTCAACATCTTCAAGGGCATAATTATAACTGCTCATATGTAGAAGCTAAGTATAACCTTTGGGATGACGTATAGCAACGGGAGAATTATAAATTTATAATTGTTCTGCTATTGAACAGCGGAATAGCAAACTTTACGGAAAAAAGGTTTCATGGTATCATTATTTACAAAAGATACTATGGAACCTTTTTGTGGAGAATCAGCAGGAGATAATCATAATAAAGATTTGGAGTAAGAATATATAGATCTTGTTCCAATTCTGCAAAAACTGTATTTTGATGCAGATGAATTTTTAAAACCAATAGAAGGAGTGCAGATTACAAATGGTTGATATTAAAGAGGTCGTAGTATAGTTGTGAAGGGTATTATAAGAAGTAAATTCTTTTAGATAAATGAAAGGAATTAACATTCGTAGAAGGAGAGGGGCATATGAATGATAAAATACAAAAGCGAAAGGAAGATATTGTTTATCAGAAACTGACACCATCGAATCAGATCAAACCAGAAGAAGAGAGCATACAGGCACTACGATGGGCGATTGAAAATCCAAATGTGAAGAATATTGCATTATCAGGACCTTATGGATCAGGTAAAAGCAGTGTAATTCAGTCATATTTGAAAGAATATGATGTTCCGAAGAGATATTCAAAGTGGTAAACGGATGATGAAGAGCATAAGAGTTATCTGACGTTTGATGATGTCAAGGCGATGACGGGATTATCGAAAAAGGAACTTAAGAAAAAGTTGAAAGAGAAACAGATTGTGGCAATGTATGATGAGGATGAGATCCGGCAGGCGTTGGATGAGTATATTGTGAAAGGGTAGTGAACAGTTGCAGATGTTGGAAACAACTGCTTAATTAGATGGAAAATTGACAACCCATCTTGAAAAATGTTATAGTTGAATAGTTAATATTTATAAGAATAGATACCCGTTGAAAGGTGACAGAAGTTATGTGTGAATTTAGAATTCAGGAGTTAAGTCTTTTCAATTACAGAAGATTTGAAGATGAAAAATTTACGTTAAATCCGAGAATGAATGTTTTTGTAGGGAAAAACGGTTCGGGAAAGACATCCGTGTTAGAGGCTGCAAATGTGATGTTAGGAGCGTATCTTGCAGCATACAAGACATATGTTCCATCTCGGTTTGTATATAACATAAAATCAACAGATGTGAGACAGAAAGCACAGATTTCTGAGGACAGTACAATTCTTACTACGGGAACAATTTCACAGTATCCATGCAAAGTGAGCTGCAAAGCACAGTGGGATAAGAACAACGAACCTATAGAATTTCAGCGTGTTATTTTGAAAGAAGATGCCAGAACGAAATTTGGCGGTTCGAATCCTATGCAGCCAACTGTAATTGAATGGGAACGGGAGATTTCACAGGCAGATCATTCAGATAATGAAGTCGTCCTTCCACTGGTACTTTATCTTAGTACGGCACGTTTATGGAAAGATGGAAATAAAAAAGCAGTTAAAAAGGGTGTGTTCGGAAGAACAGAAGCATATAGTCACTGCCTTGATGCGCAACACGGACTGGATATCGCATTTCGCTATATTGATACGCTTAAAGCTGTTGCTGTAGAAGAAAATGGTGGAAAACTTTTTCCGGCTTATGAGGCGATTTTACAAGCGGTAAATGCAGCATTCAGAGAGGAGCTTCAACCGGGAGAAGAAATTATATCATCAACAAAGTATGAGAATGATATGATTGCACTTAAAACAGCGGATGGAACGGTTTTGCCATTTCAGATGCTGAGTGATGGTTATCGGAATGTAATCAAAATTATTCTGGATATTGCTACAAGAATGTGCATTTTGAATCCGTATTTAAAAGGAGAGGCACTGAAAAAAACACCGGGAATTGTTCTGATTGATGAGATTGATCTGAGCCTGCATCCTACCTGGCAAAGGCGTATTGTGGGAATTTTAAAAGAATTATTTCCAGGAATCCAGTTTATTTGTGCAACGCATTCCCCATTTATCATTCAATCACTGGAAGAAGGGGAGCTGATTACGTTAGATCAGCCATTGGAAAGTGAATATTCGGGTGAGGGACTTGAAGATATTGCGGAGGATATTATGGGGGTAGTATTACCACAATATAGTGAAAAGAAACGAAAAATATATGAAGTGTCACGGGAATATTTTGCAGCATTGAAAGATGCCAAAACACCGGATGAAATAGAGGGACTTGGAAAGCGGCTGGCTGAATTGGAAGCTGAATACAGTGAAAATCCTGCATACATGGCATGGGTTCATCAGCAATATACAGAACAGGCATGGAAAGTGAAAAAGAATGAGACCAGTAGATAAAGGTGACTCACCTTATGAAAAGATAGACAAATATCAGGATGCATTACCGTATTTGGAAGAAAAGATAGGGTTGTATTGTTCTTACTGTGAAATGCCGATCAGGCATGTTCCGGAGGTAGAGCATGTAGTATCGAAGTCGAATGGCGGGGAGTTAACAGCCTGGGAGAATCTGAATTTGGGGTGTAAGTATTGCAATTCCAGAAAGTCATCGAAAACAACACCGGATAATAAGAATGATTATTTATGGCCAGATGAGGATAATACAGCGATTGCTTATTTATATACTAATGGTTTTCCAATGGTAAATAAAGATGTGCTAAATAAATTAGATACAACGGGTATGTATTTTCAAAAGGCACAAAATACATATGATCTGGTTGAACTGGGAAAGATACCTGGAATCGGAGATAAGGACAGACGATTTGCGGAGAGAAATGCAACTTATTATAAGGCAAGAAGATCTTTGGAAAACTGGCAGCATGTGAAAGATGCTCCTGAACAGTTTCGGAATGATATGAAAGATCAAATTATAATGACAGCTACTGCAGATGGATTTTTCTCTGTCTGGATGACAGTTTTTTCGGATGAGCCGCAGATTTTATTGGCTTTGATTGACAGGTTTCCGGGAACCAGAAGAGAGTGTTACGATGAACAGGAGAAGAAGACTGGCTGGTAAAGTCTAATGTAGAGGCAGGGGAAGGCTTTTCTGATATTATTGTGGAGCCGGAAGATCCGGACGAAGGAATTGTTTGTTGAACTGAAGTATTCAAAAGAGATTTCCGGGATGGGGCAGGCTTGTGAGAAGGCACTTGCACAGATTAAGGATCGAAGGTATCAGGAGTATCTGCAAAATGATGGAAGGAATGAGATTCTGATGTATGGAATTGCATTTTGTAAAAAGAGATGTAAGGTTGTTGTGGAGAAGCTATGAGAAATTACGAAGTTACAAGGCATATCAAAACTCACACAGAACGATCAAGTGAAGACCAGGCAGCAGTGCATTTTCTGGAAAATCATTTAAAATCGAATGGCAGGATCAACGTGAATTTTGCAGCGGTTGATAAGTGGCCGAATACGGATGGCAGGTTTGAGTTTGTTCCCAATCCGGATGTTTCAAGAAGACCGGAACAGGATTTTGTCGTTCAGATCAAAGGGACACATTATTATGAAGAACGGGATGGGGAGCTGGTCTATCAGCTGAAAAGTCTTGCGTTTCCGGCATTTATGTACCAGAATGTTTCGCTTGATCCGAGAATCCTTTTTCTTGTGACGGATCCGGATGAGAGGGACGAAGAAAGAGTTTTCTGGAAGTATATGTCTGCGGAATATGTTCATTCGATTGATTACAGCAAAGACAGCTGCACAGTCAGGTTTGATCTGGAAGATGAGATTAAAAATACGGATGAAAGCATTGACCGGTTCTGTAAGAAGCTGGAGGAGATTGTAGAGCATCACTCGTTTGCCGCGCACCTGGATCAAAGAGGATATTCGGAAAAAGAAATACAAAGTATCATGGAAGCCTGCAGTATTCGGATTTCAGAGTGTATTGACCGCTCTGAGACCTATAATGAAACGAGAGATGGTCTTTCAAAGAATATGCTGCGGATGTTGAAAGAGTTATGTGTAGTGGCGCTGTTAATGAATGCGCTGTCATCGAAAGGTGAAGAAATGAGTCTGCAGCTGGCATGGGAAACAGCACTTCTGGATATTGAGACAAAGTATCTGGCGCATTTTTATAAAGGACTGGATTATATTGGGTATCGCACGCCGGAGATTGGTCAGTCCGAGCGCCTGATGTTGAAATATTATGATTTCATGTGGAAGATCCGAGAGATGGTAAAGCGAAAATTCGGGATGGACATTCTGCAGAATCTTGAAAAATTTCCGCTTCGTATCAATGAACTGGATCAGGAATATTATGAGATGATCGCAGAAGCAGTAGAGTCGGCAGAAATTATTCATCCTTTGGTAAATGTAACGAGATTTTATGTGCATAAGAAAACATCTTTTTATGTTGACGGGGAAAGATATTTTGAACTTACCCTGCAGCTTGCCAGTATTTATGCGACCAAATTTAACCGGATTACGGTATATACCAAGTTAGATATTTCGACGAATTATTCTATTCAGATTGCATATTCCGAGGCTGTAATCAAGCTGTGGGGAGTGGAATCGAAGATTAAAGTCGTTACAGACTGGAAAGTTTCGATAGAACCATCTTGCCTTAATAAAATGGGGAAAATTCTCAAACATTCACTCAAAATCAGTTCAAAATATGGCGAATATAATGCATTAATGGGATTTCTTACAGCAACGGGTATGAATCTGTTAGATCTGATCGATCTGCAGGAGATTGATTTTGATAAGGTCATTACAGAGATTTACAAAGATGTAAATACAGCGCATTTTAAAGAAATCTTAGAGGAGTTACGGGAAACATATTCTGCAGATTCAACAGTCAAAGGGAGAAATGTGGTCAGATATCTGTTGTTGCATTTGCGGGAAGAACTGATAGAAAGTGTGGCGGTAAACCGCTATTCCAAATGCTTATGCGAGAATCTGGGGATTTCGTCTGGCTGTTATCCGTTTGAATCGAATCCATATATATCCAATTTGCCAGATTCCAACAGCAGTGATAAGAGCCGGCGGGATTCAATCGTCAGAATTGGGAATAAAAATGATCTAGACAGGGCGTTTCCGTATTTGAAAGTCCAGGATGAGACGATGCGTACGGGAGAAATCTATTTTGAAAAAGACACTTTGGTAACGGATGCGGAAATAAAATCATTTAATGCTTCTTTGGATCCATGGGAGCGGCGGCAGGGGAAAAGTCTGGTGCAGAAGGATGGATATGTTTATATTGACTTTTATGAACAGACAACCTTACATATTCTGCAATATCTTCTGAAATTATCAAAGTGTGCCAATAAAGAACAGCGTATTATCAATAAAAGATTTGTGAAAGAGAATCAGGATCAGCTTAAAGATGCGGTGAAAGAGCAGGCTCTGAAAAATGCATTTGTGAAATCCAAAGTTTTACTGATTTACGGGGCAGCAGGAACCGGGAAGACTACCCTTATGAATTATATTTCCAATATGCTGGCAGGTGGACGGAAATTATTTCTGGCGAAAACACATACTGCATTGGAAAATCTGAAAAGAAGGATTGAAGATCAGGAAAATGTGGAGTTCAGAAGTACAAAAAGCTTCGTCGAGTCAGGAAGAGTTGGAAGATATGATGCTGTTTTTGTGGATGAATGTAGTGTTATTGATAACCGGACGATGGAGAAGATTGTCAATAAAATCCAGGAAAATTCATTACTGATTCTTGCCGGAGACATCCACCAGATCGAGGCGATAGAATTTGGGAACTGGTTCTATTATGCGAAAAATATAATCCTTACAAAGGGTGCCAATGTTGAATTATCGAATACCTGGAGAACGGATGATCCGAAACTCATTGATCTGTGGAAGGAAGTGAGGGAGCATAAACCACTGATAACTGAAAGGATGGCGATAGATGGGCCATTTTCGGAGAAAATCGGGGCAGAACTTTTAAAGGAAGATGAGTACAAGGATCATGTTGTCTTATGCCTTAACTATGATGGAAAATTCGGTTTAAATAATATGAACAATTATTTTCAGTGTGCAAACAAGGAAGGCGAGGCAGTTGTCTGGGGCGAGTGGACGTATAAAAAGGGGGATCCGGTTCTGTTCAATGATTCCAAACGTTTCCCTGCACTTTACAATAATCTGAAGGGATGGATTATTGATGTTGAAAAGGACAGAAAGGAAATCCGGTTTACCATTGATATTGACATGAAGCTCACGGAAAAAGAGTGTAAAGAGAATGGAATTGAATTTATCGGGGACACCGGGAAATATACGAGAATCCGTTTCTGTGTGTTCAAATATGACAGTAATGTTCCGGATGATAAAGTGGATGAAATGCGAATGAAAGCAGTGGTTCCATTTCAGCTTGCTTATGCGGTGTCGATTCATAAAGCCCAGGGTCTGGAATATGATTCTGTGAAAATCGTGATTCCGGACAGTAATTCCGAAAGAGTAACGCACGGGGTATTTTATACAGCAATCACACGGGCAAAAAAGAAACTGAAAATATACTGGAGTGCGGAAACGATGAAGAGCATCGTTGATAAATTTTCAAAAGAAGAGATGGGGAAGCGGAGTCTGGAGATTATTAAGGAAAAACTGAGCTGATTGGTATGGAACTGAAAAGACGTATTTTAGAGTCGTGATGAATAGATGAGCTTTTTATGCTGAGAATCTTCCCCGCGCTAATTCTAGCGCAGGAAGCCTCTCAGCATTTTCTCTTTCCAGAACCGGTACTTCTGGTACCGTATCGGCAGATCCATCCAGGTCTTTTTATCTACAACACTTCTCTGATGGGTAAAACATGCAAATCCATCCTTTCCATGATAGCATCCCATGCCGCTTTCTCCGACACCGCCAAATGGCATCTGGCTGGTAGCAAGATGGATAATGGTATCGTTGATGCAGCCACCGCCAAAATGACATCTGGCAAGGACTTTCTTTTTGGCAGCAGGATCTTCGGTGAAAAGATAGAGTGCAAGCGGGTGCGGATGAGCTTCAATCTGTCGGATCGCATCATCAAGGTTTGAATAAGTAAGCACCGGAAGAATCGGCCCAAAGATTTCTTCGCCCATAACCGGATCGTCCCAGGTGACATTTTTCAGGATCGTAGGTGCAATGCGCAGGGCAGATGGATCGGACTCACCGCCACAGACCAGCTTATCGGTGGCAATCAGATTCTGCAGCCGGTGAAAATGTTTTTCGTTGATGATTTTTCCATAATCCGGATTTTGCAGTGGCTGTTTGCAAAATTGCCGGTGGATTTCTTTTTCCAGTGCCTGAAGCAGCTGGTCGCGAATGGAAGCATCGCAGAGTATATAATCCGGAGCAACGCAGGTCTGTCCGCAGTTGAGATATTTTCCGAATACAATCCGTCTTGCAGCGAGTGGGATTTTCGCTGTGGAATCTACGATACATGGACTTTTTCCGCCAAGCTCCAGAGTGACAGGAGTCAGGTATTCGGCAGCATGACGAAGGACTTCTTTTCCGACCGTTTTTCCGCCGGTGAAAAAGATTTTGTCAAAACGCTGGTTTAAGAGTGCCTGATTTTCTTCTCTGCCTCCGGTGATCATTGTTACATATTCTGGCGGATAACATTCGGTGAGAAGCTGGCTCAGAACCTGACTGGTGCGTGGAGCGTAGGCGCTTGGTTTCAGGATGACTGTATTTCCGGCGGCGAGCGCATCGATCAGTGGCTCTAAAGTGAGTAGTACCGGATAATTCCAGGGACTCATAATCAGCACCGTTCCGTATGGAGATGGTGCCTGAAAGCTTCTGGCGGCAAACTGCGCCAGTGGAGTCGGCACGGTTTTGCAGCGCATCAGCTTTGGTAAATGCTTTTGCATCCAGGTAAGTTCAGAAAGTGTCAGCCCGATTTCGCACATATAGCTTTCCATCCGGCTTTTTCCAAGATCCGCCTTTAGCGCTGTGTACAGATCTTGTTCATGGCGTTTGAGTGCAAGTTTTAGCTGTTCTAATTGTTTTAATCGAAAAGGAAGCGGAAGTGTTGCACCGGTCGCGTAAAATTCGCGCTGCGCGGTGATCCGTTCTTTGATTGTCTGCTCGTCCATAGTTTTAACCTCCTCATATCTGAATATTTAAGTTTTATTTTTTGCTCAATAAATGATGCTTTTCTCTTTAAATAAGTTTTTCATGTAGAAAGTAATTTTACTATTGGAATGATAAAATTTTATCGGAGGGAAATAGTTGTTGAGACTGATTGAATGCATAGTAAATTCCCTTGATCATAGAAAATAACTTATATTTCCTTTATGATAACGAAATTACAGGAATTCTTCAACGGTGTGAGTGGCGAAAATGAAAAGAATGTGCTAAAATATCTTTGTTTGCAGAAACAGACAGACATTATCTTACCAAGACAGGAGTTTTAATATATATGGGTTATGAGCGTTTGAAAAAAAGTTTAATCGATCTGGTGAAGGAAGAGCAGGCGAAGCTTGGATATCGGAAAGAGATGATCCGGCTTTATTATCCGCTCAGTTCACTGAATCATTTTATGGAGGCGAATGCAGATGCGGAAGAGATGCAGGAACTCCTTGCAGATTTTCCGAAAGCAGCAGAAGAAATTTTCGGGGAAGTCGGGATTACACATGTAAAGGACCGTTTTTGCTTTGCTTTATCGGACAAGGCATCCGAATATGTGCATGCAAATATGAAACCGAATGAATTTATCAAAGAGCTGGTGGAGCTTGTCGCAAAGCATGGCTGCACGATGGAAGAGATCGAAGCATTGTTCTGTTCACATTCGGATAAAATCGTGACAGAACCGATGGACAATGGAGAATTTGACCGGATGATCCGTTTTGAAGAGGGAGAGGACAAGTATTATTACTGTTTTAAAGATGAAGGATGCCATATCATTTATCATCGTTTTCTTCCAGAAGATTATGCGGATTTTGATTTTTAATCGAGTAAGAGTTTATATGGATTTTGATTCTTAAGTTGAATAAGAAATTTATGCAGATTTTGACTTTTTAAATCAGATGATGATGTTGGGGGCAAAAGGTATTTTGACCCCTTTGATACCAGATTGCTACGTGCTTTGCACTCTCGCAATCTTCGAAAACATTCGTAATCCGCTCATTTTTCTTTGAAAAATGGCTACTTACTCATGTTTTTGGCAGGTCAAGAGGTCAAAAATCCTCTTGCAAGCAAGCTTGCATCGGCTTTCTGACCTTTTGACCCTGGTATCATCAGATAAGACAATAAGAAATCGAGGTAACACTAATGAAAATCGGAATATATGATTCAGGGATTGGCGGACTTTCGGTGCTTCACCGCGCACTGAAAAAAATGCCGGAAGCAGAATTTGTATATTATGCGGATACAAAGCATGTTCCATACGGAGAAAAGACAAGGGAACAGATCAAAGGATATGTAGAAGAGGTTCTGAACTTCCTGATTGCGCAGGATGTCGATGCAATCGTGATTGCCTGTAACACGGCAACCAGTGTGGCAACGAAAGAATTCAGAGGCGAATTTGCCGTGCCGATCGTCGGTATGGAACCGGCAGTCAAGCGCGCGCTCAAGCTCTATCAGGATATGCAGAAACGAATTCTGGTAACAGCAACTCCGGTCACGATCGCCGGAGAAAAATTACACAACCTTCTGGAACAAGTAGACACTGAGCATGAAGTCGACCTTGCACCACTTCCAAAGCTGGTTCGCTTCGCCGAAGCCGGAAGATTCCAGGATCCGGAAATAGATGAATACCTGAAAAACAGCCTTCAGGACTATACCCTCAACCAGTACGCCGCAGTCGTACTAGGTTGCACCCATTTCAATTACTTCAAACAGTCCTTCCGCAAAATCTTCCCGGGAGAAATCCACTTCGTAGACGGCAACGAAGGCACCCTCCGCCAGCTAAAACGAGTCCTCCCCGAACAAACCACTCCAGGAGAACCCGGCAAAGTCACCTACTACTTCTCCGGAGAACCTGCTGATGATGAGGGTATGAAGAAAATCCAGGCATGTATGACGCAGTTAGATAAAGTATATGAGATCAAGTAAATACTGATGGCAAATAAAAAACATTAAAACCAGTCCAATAGTTTCAATGAAAAATATAAGAACTATTTGGCTGGTTTTTACATAATCAAAATAGAATTACCAACATATATAACAAATCAAACTTCTAAAAATCCAAAAAATATTTTCATAAAACTTTTACCATCAAAGTACATCCCCGCCACAGCACCACGACTCACTTCTGGCATTCAGGAATACCCAAGCTGTACCAATAAACTTGAGCGCCGCCAGAGAAGAATAAAATCCGCCACATTCCTATCTTGTGCAATGGAGATGAGACTCAAGAATCGTGGAAGCCTTTGCTGAACACGATTCTCGCCCTAAGAGGCTCATCGGAATGTTTTGCACAACTTGGAATGTGGCGGATTTTATTCTTCTCTGGTGGTGTCACAACCTTTATCACACAATTTCCTGTATCCCGGAAATATCACTATCTATCATCATCGAATAATTGGTATAGTACACCACAAACCCAGGCTTGCTTCCATTCGGTTTCTTCACCTGCTTTTTCTCCACATAGTCAACCTCCACCTTTTCAGCCCCGGAATTCTTCGAATAATGTGCCGCAAGTCTTGCCGCCTCTTCAAAAGTCTGGTCCGGAAGTTCTTCCCCGTTAGTCTTGACGATGACATGGGAACCCGGTGCCTTTTTCGCATGGAACCACCAGTCCCCGCCATTTGCAAAATGGAAGGTCAGTTCTTCGTTCTGAAGATTATTTTTTCCAACATACATATGGAAACCGTCCGAAGAAATATAGTGGAACGGTTTGCTTGTGATCTTCACCTTTTTGGAAGACTGCTTTCTGCGGATAAATCCACTTTCAATCAGTTCTTCCTTGATCTGAATCAGGTCGTCCTCACTCCGCGCAATATCCAGTGACTTGCTGACGGATTCCAGATAATCAATCTCATCTTTGGTCTCTTTGATCAGCTCGGACAGTGCTTCAAAAGTACGTTTCTGCTTATTGTAGCGGTCAAAATATTTCTTTGCATTTTCCTGTGGCGTTTTCTGTGGATCCAGCGGAATTTTGATCATTTCGTTAGTATAATAGTTGAGTGCTTCCAGTTCTTTCGCACCATCCTCCAGATTGTAACCGTAGGTGTGGATCAGTTCTCCATATACCTTGTATTTATCACGGTTTTCTGTATCGCGGAGCTGTTTTAACTGCAGGTCATATTTCTTACGGTTTCGTTCAAGTGCCGTCTGTACTACACGGCGGAGATCCGAAGATTTCTGACGGATCCGGGTGATCAGATCACGGGAAGAATAATAAGTTCGGATGACTTCAGAAATCGAGTCAAAGGATTTCACCTGATAGTTGGAAAAGTGGGTGAGTGGAAGAGAGGAGAACTCTTTCGGCTCATTTCCTTCATAATAAATAGCAGGAGAGAATTTGCTTTCTGTCACCTGTTCCATAAAATAGGTAAACTGCCGGTACAGGTGGGAAAGCAGATCGGCAGACATCTCAGATGCCGGAATGGAAGAATCAATCCCTGCGAGATGACAGATCTCTTCGGCGACAACCGGACTGATCCCGGTAAAACTGTTGTAGATCGCTTTGCCGACAGGCATCGGTTTGGAGAGTAATTCCTGTGTGAAATTCTCTTCCGGAATGTCAAGCGGATTCTCCTTTTTCATGGTGTCCGGGATAAAATATTCCCTGCCCGGAAGGACCTCACGCACAGAGCTCATCTGAGCAGAAACATGCTTGATACTGTCGATGATCATTCCCTTTTCATTGCAGAAAATAATATTGCTGTGTTTGCCCATGATCTCAACGATCAGGGATTTGCGGCACAGATCTCCAAGTTCATCCAGGTGCTCGATCTCGAAGCGGATGATCCGCTCCAGGGAAGGCTGTGAAATGCCTACGATGCGGCCATTTGCAATATGTTTTCTCAGAAGCATACAGAAATTCGGCGCAGTCATCGGACTTGGTTTGTTATCTCTGGACAGATAGATCAGCGGCAGGGATGCACTTGCGGAGATGACCAGTCGCACCTGCCCTTTCGCAGGTTTGATCGTGAGAAGCAGTTCGTCATTTTCCGGCTGTGCGATCTTGGCGATCCGTCCGTTCAGGATCGTATCATTTAATTCTTTTACGATATTTGAAATTGTAATTCCATCAAAAGCCATTTTAAAAATTCACCTCATATTTATCCGTGAATATGCCAGGGCACATTCTTTTTTCAATGGGCTCATTATAGCATAGAGAGGCATAGATAGACAAGTGAAAATGCCCCGTCACCCGGTTGACGAGTAAGTGTAAATGAACTATAATAATCGATAGTAAAACGGCCCTTAAAAGGTCAGTAAGAAGAGGGAAAATCAAATGATAAAAAGTATGACAGGCTTTGGACGGTGTGAGATCGCCGAAGCAGACCGCAAATTTACCGTAGAGATGAAAGGGGTTAATCACCGTTACCTGGATGTGAATATCCGTATGCCGAAAAAGCTCAATTTCTTTGAGTCGGCACTCCGCAATCTGCTCAAGCAGTACGTGCAGAGGGGAAAAATCGATATTTTCATCGGATATGAAGATATGACAGAAAGCCAGGTGACATTAAAATATAACCAGAAACTGGCAGAAGAATATATGGAAAGTTTTAAACAGATGGAAGAACACTTTGGTCTGGACAATGATATCCGGGTATCCACACTGGCACGTTGCCCGGAAGTGCTTACGATGGAAGAACAGTCCGCAGATGAAGAGGAACTCTGGAACGGACTTGAGAAGGCAATGAAAGGTGCCTGTGAGCAGTTCGTACAGACCAAGACAGCGGAAGGTGAGAACCTGAAAAAGGATATCATCGGCAAACTGGACGGTATGCTGGAGGTTGTCGGAAAAGTGGAAGAACGCTCGCCACAGATCGTTGCCGAGTACCGTGAGAAGCTGGAAGCAAAGGTGAAAGAGCTTCTGGAAGATACCCAGATTGATGAGGGAAGGATCGCCGCTGAGGTTGTGATCTTCTCTGACAAGATCTGTACAGATGAAGAAGTGGTAAGACTGAAAAGCCATATCAAGCATATGAAGGAAACTTTGGAACAGACCGAAGGAATCGGACGTAAGCTTGATTTTATCGCCCAGGAGATGAACCGGGAAGCGAACACGATCTTATCCAAAGCAAATGATCTGGAAGTATCCAATTACGCGATCGATCTGAAGACCGAGATTGAAAAAGTACGTGAACAGATTCAAAATATTGAATAAAGCTTTGAAAAATGTAAAAAGATGTGTTAAAATAACATTTCAATGTCTGAGTATGCAGGAGAACTGATTATGAGAGAAAAAAAGGGAATCCTTATCGTAGTATCCGGATTTTCCGGAGCCGGTAAGGGAACATTGATGAAAAAGCTGATGCAGGACTATGATAATTATGCATTATCAATCTCTGCAACCACGCGTCAGCCTCGTGTCGGGGAAGAAGACGGAAGAGAGTATTTTTTCAAAACCAAAGATGAATTTGAAAAAATGATTGCGCGTGATGAGCTTATAGAGTATGCTAAATATGTAGAAAATTACTATGGAACTCCGAAACAGTATGTTATGGAGCAGTTAGAAGCAGGCAAGGATGTGATCCTTGAGATTGAGATCCAGGGAGCACTGAAGGTGAAAGAAAAGTATCCGGATACCCTGCTGATGTTCGTGACTCCGCCGAGTGCGCAGGTACTGAAAGACAGACTGGTAGGACGGGGAACCGAGACCGCAGAAGTGATCGATTCGAGAATGAAGCGGGCAGTAGAAGAATCACAGGGCGTAGAGAAGTACGATTATCTTGTGATCAATGATGACCTGGAGCGCTGCGCAAAAGAGATGCACAGTATTATTCAGGGTGAGCATGACCGGGTAAGCCGGAATGCTGACTTTATAGATGATATCAGAAAAGAACTGAAGGAACTGTAGGAAAGGAGCAGAATTTATGTTACATCCATCATATACCGATTTGATGAAAGTAGTAAATCAGGACGTGGAAGAAGGCGCAACTAAGATTGTCAACAGCCGTTATTCTATCGTTCTTGCAACAGCGAAGAGAGCAAGACAGATTATTGACGGTGAGATGCCGCTCGTACCTGTCAAGGATGGCGAGAAGCCGCTTTCTATTGCAATTGATGAGCTGAACAGTGGTAAGATCAAAATTATTGCAGAAGACGCTGATAAATAAAAGAAATTCCAATACCCTGCAGCTTTCTGCGGGGTATTTCTGGGATATGGGTATTTTTATAAAAGAATATGCGCGGATGTAAAAAGCGTGTCTGGCATGTTCTTTATCTGAACTAGAAATTATGCTTGAGGAGAAAGTTATTTTATGAATATATTGTTCATTTCATTAGGCTGTGACAAGAACCTTGTGGATTCGGAGGTCATGCTTGGGATTCTTGCAAAGGACGGTCATCAGATGGTGGACGATGAGACAATGGCAGATGTCATTATCATTAACACCTGCTGCTTTATCCATGACGCAAAGGAAGAGAGTATCCAGAATATTCTTGAGATGGCAGAACTGAAGAAGACCGGCAGATTAAAAGCCCTGATCGTAACAGGATGTCTTGCACAGAGATACAAAGAAGAGATCATTCAGGAGATTCCGGAGGTTGATGCGGTTCTCGGAACGACTTCTTATGAAGAGATCGCACACGTGATCGATGGAATTTTAAGTGACAGTCCGATGGAGCGCGGAGATGTACGCATGACCATGAAGGATGTGGATTATCTCCCGGTGACAGACACACACCGTATGGTGACGACCGGCGGACATTTCGCTTATCTGAAGATCGCAGAAGGCTGTGACAAGCACTGTACTTACTGTATTATCCCGAAGGTGCGTGGAGATTTCCGGAGTGTGCCGATGGAGCATCTGCTGGAGGAAGCGCAGAATCTGGCAGACGGAGGGGTGAAGGAGTTGATCCTGGTAGCACAGGAGACGACTATGTATGGAACCGATCTGTACGGAGAGAAGAGACTTCCGCAGCTTTTAAGAGAGCTCTGTAAGATCAGCGGACTTCGCTGGATCCGTATTTTATACTGCTATCCGGAGGAGATCACCGACGAACTGATTCAGGTGATCAAGGAAGAACCGAAGATCTGTCATTATCTGGACCTCCCGATCCAGCATGCAAGCGACGGTATCCTGAAGAGAATGGGAAGACGGACTTCCAGAGCGCAGCTCATCGAGACCATTGAGAAGCTCCGCCGTGAGATCCCGGATATCGCACTTCGCACGACATTGATTACCGGATTCCCGGGAGAGACACAGGAACAGCATGAAGAGCTGATGGATTTTGTGGATCAGATGGAATTCGACAGACTTGGCGTATTTACCTACTCGCCGGAGGAAGATACTCCGGCGGCATCTATGCCGGATCAGATCCCGGAAGAAGTCAAAGAGGACCGTCAGGCAGAGCTCATGGAACTTCAGCAGGATATCGTATTCGACCAGGCAGAAGACCGGATCGGGGAAGAACTGCTTGTGATGATCGAAGGCAAGGTAGCAGATGAGAATGCCTATGTGGGAAGAACCTACCGGGATGCGCCGAATGTAGACGGACTTATTTTTGTGAACACATCGGAAGAGCTGATGTCGGGAGATTTTGCAAAGGTAAAAGTGACCGGATCGGCAGATTATGATTTGATAGGAGAGTTATTATGAATTTACCAAATAAGTTAACGATTTTACGAGTGATTTTAATTCCGTTTTTTGTAGTGTTTATGTTATTTGATATTACCGGAGCAGCAGACAAATGGATCGCACTTGTGATTTTCTGCGTTGCCAGCCTGACGGATATGCTGGATGGAAAAATTGCAAGAAAATACAATCTGGTAACGAACTTCGGTAAATTTATGGATCCGCTCGCAGATAAGCTGCTGGTATGTACTGCGCTGATCTGCCTGACATCTATGGACAGACTGAATGTCATTGTTGTTCTGGTGATCATTGCCAGAGAATTTATCATCAGCGGATTCCGTCTGGTTGCTTCCGACAATGGAATCGTCATTGCGGCAAGCTATTGGGGCAAATTTAAAACCGTATCACAGATGGCACTGATCATTGTGTTGATCATGGATCTGGGCGGTGTGTGGAATATTGTGGGAACAGTCCTTACATGGGTGGCACTGATCCTGACAGTCGTTTCACTGATCGATTATATCGCAAAGAACAAACAGGTATTAACACAGGGAGGCATGTAAAATGGTAGTTGAGCTGATTTCTGTCGGCACTGAAATTTTACTTGGCAACATTGTGAATACAAACGCAGCATACCTAGCAGAGAAATGTGCTCTGCTAGGTTGTTCTTTATATCACCAGACTGTTGTCGGCGACAATGAAGAGCGTATGGAAGAAGCAATCCGCCAGGCAATAGAGCGCGCTGATATCGTAATTCTGACAGGGGGACTTGGACCTACCAAGGATGATCTGACAAAAGAAGTAACTGCAAAGGTATTTGGCAGAAAACTTTATATGGATGAACATTCCAGGGCACGAATCCGGGATTATTTTGAGAAGATTAAGAGCAAAAAGGTGACAGAGAATAATTGGAAGCAGGCGTTGGTTCCGGAAGGCGCGATCGTGATCGACAATCTGAACGGAACGGCACCTGGACTGATCCTGGAGGATAAAGAGCGCGGCAAAACAGCGATCCTGATCCCTGGGCCTCCGAATGAGATGAAGCCGATGTTTGAACACGACATTGCACCGTACCTCAATAAAAAGCAGCCGGAGGGAATCTATTCCCATATGGTAAAAGTGTGCGGGATCGGGGAAAGCCGGGCAGAGACCATGGTTGCGGATCTGATGGATGCACAGACCAATCCGACGCTTGCGCCTTATGCAAAGACAGGAGAGGTACATTTCCGTGTGACTGCAAGAGCCTGCTCTGAAGAAGCGGCAGAAAAACTGATGAAGCCGATGATCGAAGAGATGAAGAAGCGTTTTGGTGATGCCGTTTATACGACCGAAGAGAATGTGACACTGGAAGAGTCGGTGATCCGTCTTCTGGAAGAGAAGATGATGACTGTGACAACGGCAGAATCCTGTACAGGAGGAAAGCTTTCCGGCAGACTTCTGAATGTGTCGGGAGCTTCCAGTGTGTACAATGAAGGATATATTACTTATGCGAATGCATCGAAGGAAAAAATCCTTGGTGTGAAGCATGAGACACTGGAAACCTACGGGGCAGTCAGTGAACAGACAGCAGCAGAGATGGCGCTTGGAGCAGCAAAGGCGGCAGGTGCGGATGCGGCACTTAGTGTAACCGGAATCGCAGGACCTGGCGGCGGTACAGCGGAAAAACCGGTCGGACTTGTGTATATCGGATGTGCGGTAAATGGAGAGGTAACGGTAAGAGAGTACCGTTTTACCGGCAATCGTGAGAAAAACCGGGACTATGCGGTTGCACGTGCGATCACACTTTTGAGAGAAGAGCTTTTAAAGAGGGCATAAAAAGACGAGGTAAAGACAAATGATCATAAAAAGACTAAACACCAGCCGGGAAGTTGTGGCAGGTCTGCATCTGGTATGGGATGTATTTATCAGAGAAAACGCCGGCTCCTGTACACAGCAGGGAATCGAAGAATTTGCCCGCTTCATCAAGATGGAGAATTTCATGCCACTTGTGGAAAGAGGAGAGATGATCGTCTTTGGCGTGGTGGAAGGACAGGAGCTGGGCGGTATCGGAGCGGTACAAAGTGACGGGCATATTTCCCTTCTTTTTGTCCGCCCGGATCTGCGAAGAAGAGGGATTGCAAAGGCGCTTGTAAATGAAATGTGCAGATTCTGTACGATGCAGCTTGCCCTGATGCGCATAACTGTCAATGCATCGGTTGTGAGTACGGAGGCTTATCATCATATGGGATTCCGGGATCTGGCACCGGTTCAGGAAAAAGACGGGATCCGGTTTGTCCCGATGGAGCTTATGGTATCACCGGCAAACGTAAGACCTTCATATTATGGAAAGAAGCATACGGGACTTTTTATCGGAATTGCAGTAACGGCGGTTATTTTTCTGATTTTCCTAGGGCTTCTTTTCGGAAAGATCATCATCAATTTCTCAAATGCTGACAGAAACCGGCAGGATTCATCACAGATCTTTGAATATGATCCAAACGGGGACGGAAGCTTCGGGGATCTCTTTGGCGGGGATGAAAGCGGAGAAAATGGTGAAAGTGAAAGCTCTGAAGAGGCGCAGGGAATCGAAGCGATCGAGGGCTATGAAGCGGAGAATCTGCCGTATACGATTACGGAGGAAAATTATACGTATTTTTCCAATGGAAATAAAGGCGAATATCCGATGCAGTTTGATGTCAAATATCCGCAGATCACAGGTGTGGAAGGCGAAAATATTGACAAGATCAATGAAATGCTGAAAGACTGTGCGATGAGTACAGTAAATACGCTGTATCTGGATCCGAGTGATTCCATGAAAGAGAAAATGCTGGAAGAATCGGATCCATTTATGGCAAGCCTTGTGACCTATAAGGTTTCTTATGCAGGAGAAGATTTTATCAGTGTGGCATTCAATGATATTTATTATGCAGGGAATACTTCTTCCCAGTACTGTGACCTTCGTACCCGCAATATCCGTATTTCGGATGCAAAGCAGTTTGAGGTGTCGGATATTGTGGATTTAAGTGATGCATTTATGCAGGACTGGATGAAAAAGATGAAGGGCGAAGCACCATCGGCAGAGGTGTTAAGCAATGTGAAATTAAATGATTTCCGGCAGATTTTAAATGGTGAAATCCTGGAGAACCGGTATTTTGATGCGTTCTTTGTGGACAAAGACGGCATTGAAATCGGAATCACTTATCACTATCCGGGAGACGGAAAAGAATCATCTGCGGAGAGTGGATGGATCACAGCACCGTTTAATATGAAAGAAATAATTGAATATAAAACGGACAGTGAGTTCTGGAATCTTGTACAAAGTAACAATTGACGAATGTCGAAAATTGTGCGAAAATAAATACATATGGTGTTAAAACAATCACAAACGCCTTATAAAAGAAAAACAGATGTATTTGAAAGG